>Ga0207421_10003088_pt1 | contig 20108 bp, 11 predicted proteins | sample SodLakKL_010_SED_4_FD_187542 | JGI IMG/M metagenome (GOLD analysis project Ga0207421, IMG submission 187542) | Alkaline sediment microbial communities from Lake Tanatar, Kulunda Steppe, Russia - 8KL_010_SED (SPAdes) (version 2) | ecosystem: Environmental > Aquatic > Non-marine Saline and... | reverse complement strand
CGGAAGCAGGATAAGGTGATTGGTACTGCTGTAGTAGGACTGCTGGCAATATTTATTATCCGCCTGCTGATCAGAATAATCCCTTTTATTGGCGGACCTATCCACATGGTAATAATGGCTCTGATTTACATGCTTGCTCTCGGAGTTACCCTTAAGAGCCGTTTTGGAACCAATAAACCCTGGATTGCCCGGGGTTAAAAACAAAAAATCCCCGGCCCACCATTGGGCCGGGGATAACTATCAGTGGTCGGAGCGCCGGGATTTGAACCCGGGACCTCTGCCTCCCGAAGACAGCGCGCTTCCAAGCTGCGCTACGCTCCGCATTCTCATATTTGAGTATACCATTTGCGAAAGTATTTGTAAAGGGAAGGAGTTTGCAGGGTTATGCTAAAAACATTTCTTTTTTCCCTGGTTTTGCTGGTTGTTTTTGTTCAGCCTGCCCAAGGTGCCATGTTTTTTAACTGGCAGCAAATAGACACCGAGAATTTCAGGGTTTATTTTCCTGCTGGCCTGGAAGAACAGGCCAATCAGGCTGCAGAAATTGCGGAAGAAGTTCATGTTGAACTTACGGAGTTTTTAAGCTACGAACCTAAGAAAAAGACCGATCTAATTTTATATGCCCAAAGGGATACTGCTGGAGGGTGGGCAGATATTTCCTGGGATCGCCGGATCGGGATTTATCTTGGGCATTTTAACCTTGAGGGTGGCTTCGGTGAATATGAAAGCATGCTCCGGTTAATTATTGCCCATGAATATGCCCATATTCTCCAGCTTTCCCTGCCCCCGGAAAATCTTTTGCCCTGGGGTTGGCTTTCCCAGATATTCCCTCCGATTTTATTGCAGCCTTACTGGTTTATTGAAGGTTTTGCTATGACCGTGGAAACAGACCTTACCGAAGGGGGTAGGGCTGATAGCCCGATTATTGGAGCAATGCTTAGAGCCCAGGCTGATGCTGATGAAATGTACCATTTTGACCAGATCCAGGGGTTGTACAACCTGGAGTCCTGGCCCGGGGCAATGGCCGCCTACAATTATGGAGCCTGGTTTATGGCCTACCTAATTGACGTATATGGCGAAAACCTAATAGTTGATCTGGCACGAAAATATCCGGAAAATCCTTTAAGGGGTATTTCCGGCTGGTTTAATTATCTGACCGGCGATAACCTGCAGGAGGTTTATCTTGAATGGCAGGATAAATTAGATTCAATTGGCAGAGTTGAGCAACCCGAAACCATTACTTCTGCCTGGGGTTACAATCAAAACATTGCTACCTGCCCGCAAACAGACCGGGTATTGTATTTTCATCAGGGGGAGCTTTTTCCTTCCCTGAGGCTTTCTGATGGAGAAAAGGATGAACAGGTCCTTGCTGTTGCCGGGATTAATGGGGGTAGGCCCACATGGTCGCCTGATGGAGAAAAAATAGCCTTTGCCCGGCTGCGGCCGGAAGGCTTAAAGGAAATGTACCACCAGATTTTTATATTCGATTTAGACACCGGGGAACAAAAACAAGTAACCTCCGGTCGGGGCGGGAGGCATCCTGCCTGGTCTTCCCAGGGGGAATTGGCCTATGTAGAAAATTTAATGGGCGGGAACCAAATAGTACTCTACGATGTGGAAACCGGGCAGAAGGAAACCCTGTTTTTTAGCCGGCCCGAAATTGATTACGGATCGCTGGCCTGGGATCCCGCAGGTGAAAAACTTGCTATTGAGGTCTGGATAGAAGGGGGCGCAAGGGGGATTTGGATTTACGATACAAAAAGCGGCTACCTGGAAACTCTTTTTGCCCGGGAGGGAAATTTCCATCGGCCAGTCTGGTCGGCAAGTGGGTCCTTCCTTTATACAGTAGGCAGTATTGGAGGGCCTCCCCAAATATTTGCCTATAATTTGGAATCGGATAGGTTCTGGCAGGTCACATCCAATCCCTATGGAACTTTTGATATTGGCCCGGGAATAGAAAAAGACTTCTTTGTAGTTTTAACTTCCCGGGGTTATCAGATTAAAGAGGAAAAAATTGGGTTAGAGGAATGGCTTCCCAGACAACTAACCCGGTTTGTTCCCCGGGAAGATGAAGAGCTCAGGGAAATGAGGGAGGTGCGGAGGTCAAGTCGCAACTATCCCCTTTTCAGCAGATTAACACCCCGCCTGGTTATTCCCTGGTCAGGAGAAGGAGTTGTGGGGGTGAATATGTTTGGCTGGGATCCCCTGCAACTGGTTTACTATGAAGCCAGCATTGTTTCTGGTCTTCCCATTGCTCCCGCTTACAACATCTATACTGGTATTTATCCCGACCAGGGGAGGTTCGGTTTAATTGAAACCCTGCTGCAGGGTGGGTGGACTTCCCGGGTGGGTCCCGTTGAATACGAGAACCCCCGCCGGTTTGACGGGGGACAATTTCTCCTGCATATCCCGGTGCAGCGGGAATATTTATCAGCCGGAACCCTGAGGCTGGGAGGGGGAGCATATTTCCTTCCTGACATGGTGTATCCAGGTGTTCACCTGGGTTGGACCCAGCAGTTTATCCGGGGCCAGGACAGGCTTAACGTAAATTTTGCCTACGCCCTTGATGGATCTACCTGGTATGTTGAAGGCTGGGATACTCAGTTGATCGGGCAGGGGCTAATGCGGATCAGCCCCTGGCGGGGAAGTAGCATTGGGTTATCCACTCTGGCCGGGGTAGCCCCCGGAGACTACCAGGTCAGCACCTCCATGAGGAGTTTTTCCGCTCCCCTGCAGGGGGAATTGATCTGGCTCAATCGGGTGGAATTTACCCAGCGGATCCTTGATATTAAAAGGGGAAGAGGGGAAATACCGATTTTTCTGGATAGTCTACAGGCCCGCCCCTATTTTGAAGCAGGTTCAGCCTGGGCAGGCGATATCCAGTTGAACAGGTACGGGGGAGGCCTGGAAGGAATTCTTGATGTAGAACTGCTCCAGGGCCGGATCCCTCTTGAATTGGTTGGAGGCGTATCCTACAACACTGAGGAAAACCTGAGGGCCTACTTCCGCTTTAACCTGGGAGGTTTTGTCAGGACGATTGGTGAAAAGTACTTTTCTAGCCCCGTCGAGCAAGATAATTTAAAACCAGATAGAGACCAACAATAATCAGGGCAAAAGGCCACAGTAGATCAAAACGCTGTAAAATAGCAACCGGAAGAATTTCTGTATCAAGTAGATAAATTAAAACTCCCGTTCCGAATAGTATGGCCGCGGGATAAAAAGGCCAGTTCCGCCTTTTCTTTTCCTGAAAGGTGCGGGTATGAAAAATAAAAACCAGAACAAAGGCCAGACTCAAAAGGTGAAAAAAAAGAGTCTGGTCTAAAAATGGGGGTAGCTTTACCTGGCGGGGAAGATAAGTTGTTCCAGCCAGGGAAAGAATGATTAGCCCGGTTACCAGGTAACCCTGGGTTCTGGCTGAAAGCAGATAAAAAAGGAAAAATAAAAAGGAAGATAAAAAAAGGAAGGTTTCGGTACTGTATAGAAAGGGGAATTGTTCCCAGAGGCCCAGGGTTCTGCTGAGCAAAAAAAGACCGGAAAACAAAAGGAAAATTCCAATGTAAGGGAGTCTTAATCCTTTGGCCAAAACAACCATTCCTTTCAAAAACATGTTACTAATAAGTTTACTTCCCTCACCTTGTAAAGTCAAGGCATGGGCAAAGGAGTGTAGGGAAAAATGAGTATACTGAAAAATTTAAACCCGCCACAAAAAAAAGCGGTTATCCATGGTGAAGGACCTTTATTGATTCTCGCTGGAGCTGGTAGCGGAAAAACCAGGGTTTTAACCCACCGTATTTCCTACCTGGTAGGGGAAAGGGGAATTTCTCCAAAAAACATAATGGGTGTTACCTTTACCAATAAAGCGGCGGAAGAAATGAAGAACAGGATCAGAAGATTAATTGGCCTGGGAACTGCTGATCTATGGATGGGAACCTTCCATGCTCTCTCGGTTCGAATCCTCCGCAGGGAGGCGGAAAGAGTCGGTTTTTCCAGCAACTTTGTAATATATGATACCCAGGAATCAAGGACCCTGATAAAAAACATAATGAAAAAAATTGGTTTGGACCCCAAGGAAATTAACCCGGCTGCTATCCAGCAGGAAATATCCCGCTTGAAAAGCGAACTAAAAGAACCCCACCAGATGGGCTCCACTGTTCACGATTTTTTCCGGGAAAATGTATACAAAGCTTACACCGAGTACCAAAAAGAACTCAAAAAAGCCAATGCCATGGACTTTGATGACCTGATTATGATTACAGTAAAACTCCTTTTAGAGGAGCCAGAAATCCGTTCCCGTTACCAGTCCAGGTTTAGATATATCCTCGTTGATGAGTACCAGGATGTTAATCATGCTCAGTACCGCTGGATTAACCTGCTCGCCGGTGACCAGGGCAACCTTACCGTAGTTGGAGATCCGGACCAGGGGATTTATGGTTTCCGGGGGGCTGATATTAACAATATATTGAGCTTTGAAAAAGATTATCCCCGGGCCGAGGTTATTAAACTGGAAGAAAATTATCGTTCCTACCAGAATATTTTAAGCGGTGCACAGGGGGTAATTGCAGCGAATTCCCGCCGCAAGGAAAAAGATCTGTGGACAAGCAAGGGCAAAGGAAACCCCATAAACCTTCGGGAGTTTTACAACGGTGAAGAAGAAGCTGCCTTTATTGCCCAGGAGGTTCAGAATCTGCAGGAGAAGGATATCCTGGCCCGAGATATTGCTGTTTTTTACCGGACCAACGCCCAGTCCCGGATCATAGAAACAGCCCTGACCCAGGCGGGAATCCCCTATAAAATAGTGGGGGGCATGAGGTTTTATGATCGGAAGGAAATTAAGGATCTTCTGGCCTACCTTAAGTTGATATATAACCGGGACGATACCATGAGTTTTTTGCGGGTGATTAACATGCCGCGCCGGGGCATCGGCCAGGCAACTATTGAAAAGGTGGAAAAAGAGGCCCTGCAGAGGGGAACGACTCTTTACAGGGTTTTAAGCCAGGTCGAGGAATTTTCCCTGGGCCCCCGGCAGCGAAAATCCCTGGCTGGTTTTTACAGGATGATTGAAGAATTGAGGAGTGAAGCTGAAAAACTGTTTCCTGGAGATCTATTGCAGGAAATCCTGGAAAGGACAGGTTACTGGGCAGAACTTGCTGAAAGTGACAGCATTGAAGCCCAGGTCCGAATGGAAAATATCCAGGAGCTATTCAATGTATTGGAGGATATCCCCGAGGAAGGCTGGGAAGGTTTAGAAAACTTTCTTGCAGAAGTTTCACTGCTTTCCGACATTGACCTTTACGAGGAAGAACAGGGTGGTGTAACTTTAATGACCCTGCATACCGCCAAGGGTTTGGAATTCCCTGTTGTTTTTATGGTCGGCATGGAAGAGGGTTTTTGTCCACATAATAGGTCCATGGAAAATCCAGAAGAAATAGAAGAAGAACGACGGTTATGCTATGTTGGTATGACCAGAGCCCAGGAAATATTATATATAACCTGGGCTCAGCAAAGGCAAATCTTTGGGACTAATGTTTTCCGGAAACCGTCCCAGTTTTTGCAGTGTATACCAGCGGAGAACTGTGCTGAAGTGGAAGAAGAGGAAAAGATTGATGATTTTCTTTCGGGAGAAAATAAAGGGGAAGAAAAAGAGGCCCCGGATGAGCCCCGGCACAACAATTTTGTTCTGGGACAGAAAGTTCGCCACCCCAAGTGGGGAGTGGGCCGGATTGTCAACAAGACAGGAACGGGAAAGGATTTAAAACTTACTCTGGCTTTCGAGGGTCAGGGATTAAAAGAAATTTTAGTTGAATATGTAAACCTGGAAAAAATTTGACCGGGGGGGCAGCTTTATGCTGCCCTTTTCTTATTTCGAGAGTTTTTGGTGAAAGAAAGGAATCGGAAGTTTATCAGAAGAAATAAGAAGTTGAGGTAAAAATTATTCTCGCATGGTTTTTGTTTTTGTTAAAAGGGTTAAGAATAAGGAGGGAGATTTTTGCAAAAAGATGTGGCAATGAGAATTAAAAAACTCCGGCAGTTAATCGAGGAACACAATTATAAATATTATGTCCTGGCCCAGCCAGAGATTAGTGATGAGGAATACGATGCCCTTTATCGGGAACTTGAACAACTGGAAAAAGAAAATCCAGAATTAATTGTCCCTGAATCTCCTACCCAAAGAGTGGGAGCTGAACCCGCACCTTTTTTAGAAAAGGTGGAACACCGGGTTCCCTTAATGGGGCTGGCCAATGCTTTTAATGAAGAAGAGGTCCGGGAATTCCACCGAAGAGTCACAGACCTGCTGGGACAACAGGACTTTAATTATATTATTGAATACAAAATTGATGGACTAACTGCAGTCCTGACCTATGAAGGGGGTCGGTTGACCCGGGGAGCTACCCGGGGTGACGGTTATATCGGGGAGGATGTCACCCACAATATAAAAACCATAACAACCATTCCCCTTACTTTGCCGGAGAGGGTTGACCTTGAGGTTCAGGGGGAGGTATTTATCCCGAAAGAAGCCTTCGCCCGGTTTAATCAGCTCCGGGAAGAAAGAGGAGAAAAAAACTTTGCTAACCCCCGTAATGCAGCTTCGGGTTCTCTGCGTCAGCTTGACCCCAGGGTTGCCTCTGACCGACCCCTTGATTTTGCTGCCTTTGCTCTGCAGGAAATTGGAGAGCGCAGTTTTTCCTGTCACAGCGAGGGCCTGGAGTTTTTAAAGAAGTTGAAATTCAGGGTAAATAACTTTGCCCGGGCGTATTCAGTTGACGAAATGTTGGCCAAATCCCAGGAGCTTTATGAGAAAAAGGAAGAACTTCCCTTCAATATTGACGGTCTTGTAATCAAGGTGGATCAAATTGATTTGCGGGAAGAACTTGGAGCAACCGCTAAAAGCCCCCGCTGGGCCGTGGCTTACAAGTTCGCAACCCAGCAGGAAGTGACAACCGTTGAAAAAATTGAAGTTACTGTGGGACGGACAGGAACTCTGACTCCAACGGCCCATCTTAAACCGGTTAATGTCGGAGGAGCTGTGGTCAAGAGAGCGGTTCTCCACAATGAAGAGGAAATCAGGCGGAAAGATGTCAGGATAGGGGATCAAGTTGTCGTGCAGAGAGCAGGGGAAGTAATTCCGGAAGTTGTCCGGGTGCTCACAGAATTGCGGACTGGAAAAGAAGAGAAATTTGCAATGCCCCAGGCCTGTCCTGTATGCGGAGGCCGGGTAGCAAGGGATGAAGGCAGCCCGATTTTGCGCTGTACCAATCAGGCTCGCTGTCCTGCCCAGCGAAGAGAAGGAATACTCCACTTTATATCCCGGGGAGCCATGAACATTGATGGACTGGGAGAAAAATTAATAGATAAATTGACCAGCGAGGGGTTGATTGCTGATCCCGGCGATCTTTATTTTCTGAACAAGGAAGATCTTGTTGGCCTGGAAAGGATGGGTTCCAAATCCGCCCAAAATGTGATTGAAGCCATTGAGGAAAGTAAGGACAGGCCATTTGAAAGGGTTTTAAATGCTTTAGGAATAAGGTTTGTTGGAGCGACTACTGCCAGGCTTCTGGCCAGAGAGTTTGCTTCCCTGGAAGAACTAAAACAGTCAACAGCCGAGGAACTTGAGGAAGTTGAAGAAGTGGGACCGAAAATAGCCAGTTCAATTGTGGAATATTTCCGGGAAGAAGGCAATCAAAAGTTAATTGAAAAATTGAAAAAAGCAGGCCTCCAGTTCCAGCAGGAAAAAAAGCCTCATCCCCAGGTTCTGGCAGGAAAAAGGTTCGCTTTTACCGGGAGTTTGGAAACCATGACCCGAAAGGATTCGGAACAGATGGTTATTGAGCGGGGAGGCGAGGTAACTTCCAGTATTTCCGCAAAACTTGATTTCCTGGTTGCCGGGGAACGAGCGGGCTCTAAACTGGATAAAGCCCGGCAAGCAGGAGTGAAAATTATCGGGGAAGAAGAATTCAAGAAATTGATCGAGGGGTGAAAAAGTGGAAAAAGAATTGGCCCGAATAACAGCCCTGGGAGAGGAAGATATCAAACTGGAATTACTCAGGAGTCAACTAGATGATATCAGGCTTTTTCTATCTCAAGGAGAAAAAGGGTTCGGGGAAGTTTTTAATTATAATTTCCTGACTTGGGAAAACCTCAGGGTTGATTGTCCCCAAGCAGAAGTAAGGGAAGCAGGAATAACCTTTAGGGTGGTTGAAATGCGGCAAAGGAGTTGAGTTTTTTGAGCCTGGAAAATAAAAGCGCATCCTATATTTTCCACTTACTAAAAAAGGGAGAAATTTCCGCTCGTGAATTATTAAAAGATTGCAGGGAAAGGTTTAACGAGCGGGATCATAAACTTAATGCCTTCGTGGCAACCTCCTGGAAGCGGGCTGAAAAAAAAGCAAAAAAAATTGATGAAAAAAGGAAGGCGGGAGAGGAATTACCCCCTTTGAGCGGCATCCCCATTGCCATTAAGGATAATATGGCAAGGCGAAGGGATACAATGACCTGTTGTTCCAATTTTTTAGCCGATTTCTACCCGGGGTATTCTGCAACTGTGGTGGAAAAGCTGGAAAAGGCGGGAGCCGTAATAATAGGACGAACCAATATGGACGAAATGGCCATGGGTTCAACCACAGAAAAATCAGCTTATTTCCCTACTCGAAATCCTCATGACCTGCATCGAGTTCCAGGAGGTTCATCAGGTGGTTCTGCTGCCGCAGTAGGTGGTGGAATTGTCCCGCTTGCCCTGGGCAGTGAGACGGGCGGTTCCATTCGCCAGCCAGCCTCTTTCTGCGGAGTTTATGGATTGCGGCCAACCTATGGAAGAGTTTCCCGTTTCGGGTTGGTTGCATATGCTTCTTCTTTAGACCAGATTGGGCCTTTTGCGGCTGACCTTGATGACCTCTGGTTGATTTTTTGCCACCTGGCAGGGAAAGATGAACGGGACCAGACAACTTTTGCGGGCAAGGATCTAAAAAGAATGGGAGAAAATTTTGATCCCCCTGGTTTACGGGTAGCGCTGCCCCGAGAATACTTAGAAAAGGTTGAAGATGAGGAAATCAGCAAAAGATTGGAGCATGTTTGTGTTAGCCTGGAAAAAGCGGGGGTTAAAATTGAGGAAGTGTCTCTAATTGATCCCATCAGGGCTCTTGCAGTTTATTCTGTAATTGCAACTGCTGAAGCCAGCTCTAACCTGGCCCGTTTCGATGGGATTAGATTTGGACCTGAACCGGAAGGAGTCGATAACTGGGAGGATTTTATAAAGAAAAGCCGGGCAGAGGGGTTTGGCGAGGAAGTGAAAAACAGGATTGCTCTGGGGGCCCTGGTTTTAAGTTCTGAGTACCGGAAGGATTATTTTGACAGGGCCTTAATGGTCCGGGAGGAAATCCGCAAGGAACTGGAAGAACTGTGGCAAAGGTTTGATTTGATCCTGTCGCCGGCGACCCCAACTCCTGCCTTCGAACTGGGGAGTGGTATGGAGATCTCTCTGCAGAAATATATGAGCGATATTCTTGCTATCCCCGCGAGTCTGGCGGGGATGCCTGCTATTTCATTACCTGCTGGGCTTAATGAAGACGGGTTGCCCCTGGGTTTGCAACTTATGGGACCCATGTGGTCAGAACCCCTGTTGATAGATTTTGCTGAATTTATTAAGCAAATAACGGGCTTTGGCGCCGAGGTTAAATTCAGGGCTGAAGGAGGTAGCGGATCATGAGCAGGGCTTTAGGGATGGTTGTGGGGCTGGAGATCCACCTGCAGTTAAAAACCAATTCCAAGATGTTTTGTTCCTGTTCAACAGAATTTGCTGCTCCTGCTAATACCAACACCTGCCCGATTTGCTTGGGCTGGCCGGGAACCCTGCCTTCTCTGAATCAGCGGGCTGTTTTTTTTGGCCTGCAGGGGGCTCTGGGGTTAAATTGCGATATTAACCTTGAGAGCTGGTTTGACCGGAAAAATTATTTTTACCCCGATTTACCTAAAGGTTATCAAATCACCCAGTACCAAAAACCTCTGGGCTATAATGGTACTTTCCGGGTGGGGAAAAAGGATTTTGCAATTCAGAAGGTTCACCTGGAAGAGGATGCAGGGAAAATAAATTACATTAATGGAAATATGGAAATCGATTTCAACAGGGCGGGTATTCCCCTGCTGGAGATAGTTACTGAACCCGAAATAAGCAGTCCTGAACAGGCACGGAATTTTCTCCGCGAACTGCGGTTGTTTTTTCTGTACCTGGAGATATCTGACTGCAATATGCAGGAAGGTTCTCTCCGCTGTGATGCCAATATATCCATGAGAAAGGTTGGAGAAGAATTATCTCCGAACCAGGTTGAATTAAAGAATATGAATTCTTTCCAGGCCGTTGCTCGGGCTCTGGAGTATGAAGGAAAAAGACAGAGCAAAATTTTAAACGAGGGAGGATTAATAAAAAGAGAAACCCGAGGCTGGGATGGAGGAAAACAAAAAACATATTTCCTCCGCAGCAAGGAACAGGGTGTTGATTACCGTTATTTCTCAGAACCTGATCTTCCACCAGTTTTGCTAAAGCAAGAATTTGTTAATTCAGTTATGGGAAATTTACCCCGACAACCCGTTGAAAGACAGAAAAAATGGACCGAAGAGTGGGAAATTGGAGAAGAGGAAGCAGCAGTTCTAATTGCCCAAAAACCCCGGGCTGAATATTTTGAAAAAACTGCCTGCTTCGCTCCTCCTCAAGAAGTAGCAAAGTGGATTAAAGAAAATCTTCTGCAATTTGATTTCCCCCTGGAAATACCTCCAGAAGACCTGGCGGACATTATTAACCGGGTTGGAGTGGGAGAATTGAGCTCAACCAAGGGTAAGGAAGTTTTACAACTTGCCCTGGAAACCCGGAAAAAACCCGGAGAAATAATTCGAGAAAAAGGTTGGAAGCAGGTAAGCGACGAGGAATTTATTAAGCAAATTGTTGAAAAGGTATTGCAGGAAAATCCTGAGGTTGTCCAGGATTACCTTTCCGGTAAGGAAAAGGCGATCCAGAATTTAATTGGGAAGGCCATGAAGATCAGCGAGGGAAGGGCCAATCCCCGGCTTGTTGGAAACTTTCTGGCCAGCAAGTTAAAGGAGAGGGAGAACAATGGTTGAAGAAATAATACCTGAATTGAAAATTAATGACCTGGGACATGATGGCCGGGGAGTTGGTAAGCTTAATGGCTATACCGTTTTTATACCTGGAACTCTACCCGGGGAGAGAGTCAGGGCCCGGCTTGTAAAAAAGAAAAAGCGTTTTGGAGAAGCCCTACTGGAAGAAGTTCTTGATGCATCACCCCACCGTAGAAAACCTCCCTGCCCTGTTTACTCCGAATGCGGGGGGTGCCAACTGCAGCACATGGATTATTCTTTTCAGGTAGAATTTAAACAGGACCGATTGGTTCAGGCATTATACAGAATAGGTGAGGCTCAGGATTTTCCTGCTCCCCGAATTCATGCTGCAGGAAAGGAATGGAATTACCGAAATAAAGCAACCTACCATCTTCAGGGAAGCCAGGTAGGTTTTTTCAGCCGCCAATCCCGCAGGGTAATTCCTCACGAGGAATGTGCTCTTTTGCCCCAGGAGGTCAACCAAATCAAAAAGAGCCTGGCAGATCTTTTAAAACAGAAGATTATAACCTCGGGAAAAAATTTCACTGTAAGAACGAGTTTTTCCCATCAGCAGAGTCTCTTAATCCTCGACCAATCAGTAAAACCAGGGTCCTCCTGGGAGAAGGTTACAACTATTTTGCGGAAGGAAAACCCGGAACTTTTAGGGATCTATCAGCAGGGCAAGGGAAAAAGAGAGGGAAGAGGAATCTGGGGAAAGAGCATGATTAAAGAAAAAATGGGTGATTATACTTTTGAGCTCGGACCGGCGACTTTTTTTCAGGTGAATTCGGAGCAGAGAGAAGTCCTTTTGGAGAGGGCGAAAAAAATTGTCCTGGACCTAAACTGTAGAAATATTGGCGACTTATACGCTGGTGCTGGTGTTTTCGGGATAAATCTGGCCAAACACGTTGACAGAGTTCTGGCAATCGAAATTTCGAGAGAGGCAGTAGCTGAAGGGAAAAGGAAGGCCCAGCATGCAGGACTTGATAATATTGAATTCCACAGAGGTGAGGTGGAAAGGGTTTTTGCTAAAATGCCCCGGGAATTGGATTGTGTTTTGCTTGATCCTCCCCGGGAAGGCTGCCACCCCAATTTGTGGCAGTTAATTGAAGAGAAAAAAGTAAAAAATATCGTTTATATTTCCTGTAACCCGGCCACCCTGGCCAGGGATATTGCTGAACTCCAACCCCTGGGCTACAGAATAGAGACCCTTGATCTTATTGATATGTTCCCCCAGACTTATCACGTAGAATGTTTGGTACGACTATGTCGGTAAAAATGCTTGTAATAATTGTGTTTTAGATGTTTTGCGGACTTTATACTTTTAGTAAGAATGAACAGAATTTCGAAAATAAATGGTTAATGGACAGCCTGAAAGTGAAAATAGGGTATGACCTCGTCTGCGGAGGTAGGTGTCTTTTTAACAGTAATACTGGACCAACCATAATAAAAAAACCCACAGAACAAGGCTTGAGAGTAAATACCTGTTTGGTGGGAGCTCTTGGCTTCAAATTTACGGGGAGGAAATTTCAGGGCTCGTCCAAGATTTACTTACATATATAGAGCGAATAATATTTACGGAAAAGTGTGTTAATAAAGGGTTTATAGCCATCGGTTAGCAAGGGATAATAAACATAACTTCCAGCATGTCCGCTGTTTTATAATACTTATCAAAATTCCGGGCGGTAATTGGCCGGATATTATCATATTAAGCAACTGATTTGCCTTCTTTGGGTAGCCGGATGATAATGATGATTATTTAATAACATTTTCTGATACGCTATAGAATTCTATTGCATGTGAAAGAGCTGAGCGAACAATCATAAGTCTTTCGTTAACATACCTGATGTAATTGTGATTTTTTGTTGTTATTTTAGAGGGATGGAGGGTAAAATGACTGATCGAAGAGGCAGGTAGGGAAGGGGTTAATCTAAATCAGTAATGGGTATATTTGTTAGGTAAAGAGACAGGAAAAGGGAGTAGAGTCTGGGTAAACAGAAAACCTTTAGAAGTTATGTAACTGACCCTTTATCTATTTGAAGGGACTACAGGGGTTTTCTTGGCTTTTTCAAGCATAGCTCAATTAGATCGCTGACGTTTGCTGTTCCCACACACATCACTTTGTCTGCCCCGCCCCAATAGATTTTTACTGTGCCATCTTTTTCAGGGACTGCCCCACAGGTAAACACCACATTATGCACATATCCGGTTAACTCCCAGGGGTCTTCAGGTTCAAGGATCCATTCATCAGCTACCCCGAGAATCCGCGATGGATCCCTCAGATCATGAAGCATTGCTCCAAGTCTGTAAACAGCTCCGTCCATGGTGCGAAAGACCCCATGATAGATGTGCAGCCAGCCGCTATCGGTTCTGAAAGGGGTAGCTCCGGGGCCAATTTTCATTTCATCCCAATGGTAGGTTTCTGGTTTGACAATCAACTTTGAGTCTCCCCAGTGAATTAAATCGGGAGAATAGGAAATCCAGATGGACCAGGGGTTGATTTCCGTATGGGGACGATCCAGGCGGACATAACGTCCAGCAAACTTTTCTGGGAAAAGAACTACGTTACGCTGGTCTGCCTGTGTAATAAGAGAGATCCTTTCCACTGTTTCAAAATCCCGAGTTTTGGCTAAAGCAATCCTTACCCCGTGCTTGGAATAGGCACTGTATGTAATGAAGAAATCCTCATCTATTTTGCAGATTCTGGGGTCTTCAATACCATATTTCTCATATTCAGCAAAAATGCTTTCTTGGGCCGGAGTCATAAAAGGCTTGGACTTGACCGCGAACCGGTAACCGTCTGAACTTTCTGCTATTCCCAGAATAGAACGCCCGTTATGAAGATGTGACCGAAAAATCATCAAATAGCGCCCATCTGTCTTGATTACTCCAGCGTTGTGCACCGTAACTACCGGGTATGGCACATCGTTTTTGGTGAGGATGGGATTTTTTTTATATCTCTTAAGAATTGGTTCCCGTTTTTGCACAATTAACAACATCCTTCCGGTTTACTTAAACACTCGGCTCCATTAAGTTTTTTCTATTATCCGCCGGTATACTGACAGATAATTTTCCACCATTTGATCTTGTGAGAATTTTTCTTCTACTACTCTCCTGCACTTATGACGTGATATGGTTTTTATATTCCCTATTGCATCTACTGCAGAAGAAACATCGTTAACAAGAAAGCCGTTTTCGCCATCACTAATTAACTCCGGCATCGAGCCTTTGTTAAAAGCCACAACCGGTGTTCCACAGGCGTTGGCTTCCACAACAGACAAGCCGAAAGGCTCATTAAAATTGATTGAATGGATAAAACCAAGGGCACTCCCTAATAACTTATCTCTCAACTCGGGACCGACGGGACCTACAAACTTGACCTGGTCATCGTCAAGAAAAGGTTCAATTTGTTCTTTGAAATAAGCCTCATCCTGAATAATTCCGGCCATGATCAGCTTCATGCCCGCTTTACGGGCAATCTGAATTGCTTCACCGGCACCTTTATCGTGATGGATGCGCCCTAAGAAAAGCAGATAATCTTCAGGGGTTTCCTTAAACGTAAAGTTCTCAATATCGATACCATGATAAACAGTATCGATGTAGTTCAGTTCTGGTGAGCGATCGGCGTTGCTAATAGACACATAAAAAGTTGTGTCGTTATACTTCTTGTAAACGGGAATAATTTTCAAACTGGAAAAACCGTGGATAGTTGTTAGGACAGGCGTTTTCGTAAGACTTGAGTAGGTAAGTGGCAAAAAGTCGAAATGGTTATGGATTAGATCAAAATTTTCTGCCCTTTCAAATACCTCAGATATATGAAGACTCTCCCATACCTTGATATCAAAAGACCTGTCCTCCTCATAGGGGTGTGGCACTACAGCATGGAGCTTTCCCTTTGTGACTGAATCAGCTGTGGCAAACAATGTAACATCTATCCCTCTCTTAACAAGCCCTTCTGTGATTAATGAAACTACCCGTTCCCACGGCCCATATTTCCGGGGCGGGGTTCTCCAGGCTATAGGAGAAAGCATGGCTATTTTCATTTAATATATTCCTCCTTCCTAGAAAAAAATTATGATTTCTCCCCTAAGGCAGAGGCCGCTTCTTATTTACCGCGGTAACGGGAGGGAATAAGCGTCGAAACACTGGCGGTAGCGACGCCGATTACTGTGTCTGCTCCGCCGTAATAAACCAGAATTTCATCGTCTTCATCCAAGACGTTTTTGTCAAGGACGGGGACGGCACCGCAGGTGAAGACCACGTTTGGCACCCAGCTCTCTCCGGAAACGCCTATCTCGTAAGATGTATCCGGTTCCAGGATGGGATTGGGAGAGCGGTAGATAAGCTTGGCCGGGTCATCTAAAGAGGTAAGGAAAACACCGAGCCGGTATCGCAACCCGTAGTCCACTCCATGGTAGATATGAAGCCAGCCGAAGCGGGTTTTCAAAGGCTGGGCACCTGCTCCGATCTTGATCGCATCCCACATCATTCCGGAACGTGAACCCATAATAATCTTGTGGCCTTCCCGGGGCCATGGGGTGTCGAAGGTGGGAGAGTAAGTTACCCAAATACTGGGAGCGATACGATGGTACATGGCTAACTTACCGTTAAATCTTTCCGGGAATAAGACGGCATCCTTATTGGAAAAACCGGGAAAAACCAATCCGTGGCGGTGCCAGTGCTGCCAGCGCTGGTGGATTAGATCGTCCTCGGCGATAGATGCCAGGGCGATTTGAGGGGTAACTCCGTCGTAGGCGGTGTAAAGCATGTAGATGCGGCCTTCGATAGCGATAAGGCGGGGGTCTTCGCAGCCCATTTTTTCACTTTCATGGGCGGGAGCGAAAACCGGTTCGGGCAGCCGTTCGTCCACGCGCAGACCGTTTTTGCTTAAAGCCAGGCCAATACGGGAAATGCCGTCCTCACCAACAGCCCGGTAGAAGATGTGAACATCCCCATTGACACGAATGGCGCCGCAGTTTAAAACATATTTAGACTCCCAATTACTATCTGCGATTGGGGTTAGGATAGGATTGAAATCGGAACGAACCAGTTTGCCCGCGGGAGGTAGTTCTTTGTCCATATTCTGTTCAACAATAACAGCCGCCCTGTCGGAATGGGCTCCAAGGAGCATCACGGCCAGGTCTTCATTTTCTTTACCTTGTCCCATCAGTTCAGCGATTTTTGGAAAAATGTTTTCGCGTTTTCCTCCCACTTGCTCATAACAGCGGTAAAAAAGTTCGGCACTGAACCATCTCCGCTCTACCATGAGGGAAAGGGGGGAAGGTATGCCTTTGCCGCCTTTAAAGCTGTAACTGGCCCAACTCCACAGGGAGCAGGTGACAAAATGGCCATCAGGAAGGGTTATACCTAAGTGGTATACTGAGGCCATTAGTGCAAGGCGTTTGCGGAACCTTACCGTGTCCGGGTCTGCAGAGCCCCAGTCCTGATTGGTAATTTCCAGAAGTTTGTCTCTAAGGGTTTGCTGCTGAAGGTTTTCAAAAATACTGTGGGCAGAAAACATGTGATAACCCGAGTGCCCTTCAATGGAATTTACCACCTTTTGGCCGAAGTCTTTGCCTGAATTGTTTTTAAAGGATTCCCAGATGACGCCGAACTGCTGTGCGTCGATGATGTTTTTTAAAATTATGGTCAGGAAACGAGCCTTGGGGAAACTACCGCCGCTCTCCTTACGGAGATAACTGATGACGACACGGCTGGTGAGATGGTTCAGGGATGAAGATTCCCGCATGCCTGCTAAGGCGGGGAAATCTAGATAACTGACGAATAAAGGGCGGATGGGGGACAGTTCAAAATGTTCCGGTCGCAGGTTTTCGCGCAGCCACTCGTTGTTCCAGGCACTGTACCGAGCGGGCTCGGACCAGGTGGAGAGGGCTAGAACATCCAAAGGATTGTGGTTGGCCAGGAGTTCATCGGTATTGCGGTAACCCCAAAGGGTAATAAGGTTGCGGGGCGGTTGTTTCCGCAGCAGCCGTTCCGCAACTTCTTCTTTCAGAGAGAAGCTGATAGGGGTGGGATAGAGATTAAAAATCCTTTCTGCCACCTGTTGAATGCCTGAGCTGGTGTGTAAGTCACCAGGCAAAAGGATAGTGTCCAAACCTTTTTCTACTTCTTCCATCAGTTCTTTGATGGCCTGGCCTAGCTTTTCAAAGCCGTCCTGGGGAGAAAGGTCTAACTGACGGCGGGCGAAGCCTTCAAACCCTTCTTTGTATTCTTTCAGCAGTTGTTCGTAGATTTCTGATACCCGGGCGGTTTTGCCTGAGGCTGAACGGACTGTGTGGGGCAGTATGATGGGAACGCCGGGGATATGCTCCCAGTACGAGATTTCAGGCAAAAAAGGTTGCAGTGCTTCTTTGTGGTGCAGCCATTTCTCTACGAAGGATGGGCGACGGATCACAAAGGCATCTATTTGTTCATTCAGCTTATTCCTGGCGCTAAATGGACATGTTGAGGTGCGGAGAGAGCTGTCGTCACTTAAGTGAGGAAGGGCGTGTTCGGAGGTTTCACTGAAGAAACCCACCAGCCTCCCTTCGAAAAGGGGAATCAGGCTGCTAATCAAGTCTTCTTTTTCCAGCTCGGGTATAAAGTGGTAAGCGATGAGGGACTCAAAAACCAACTGTGCCCAGAGGGTGGCCGGGAAGGAGAAGTTATCATCAGAAACTTTGGCCGCTTCATTTAACTGGGTGGAAAGTTCCTCTGAAAAAATACGGGACCACACGGTCTCGTAATAACGGGCATAACCACGCTTGAAAGAATCCAGATGTGACCGGGAATCCGGGGTAAGTTCCTGCAGAGAGAAATCATCCCTGGGACCAATGATCAGGGGTGAACCTATGCCCTGGGGATTTTTTTTCCAGGTTTCCTGGCCTTTGCTGATGGCCCTAAAAACGGTGGAAACAGCTTGCCGGAAAAAAATACTAATGCTTACGGGCAAGGATGTCTCTGGTTTGCGGCCCAGGAAGACCTCGGCGATCTCGGCTTTCTGCTCCAGGACGAGCATTAGGAGCCAGTAGTCAAAACCGTAACCATAGATTTCCGGTGGCCAATCCGGCGCATCACTAATCAGGCTGGTCAGCAGCGACCGGGAAATTGTCATGCCTGCATGCGGGAAGCCCCGCAATTCCAGATTATAGAGGGTTGCCACCAGGGGAAAGATCAGGTGATCGCAAATAGTGTTGGCCAGGTGGGATGATTTAAAGCGAGGGAGTACGAATTCGGCGTGTTCGTTGCGGACGGGCTTATGCATCAGTTTAATCCAGTCTGGCGTTAGGCCTTCAGGTGAGTCTTTGCTTTTCGCCGTCAGTAGGTTGGGATCGAGAATAAGCAGATCGGCCGTGAGCCCGTGCGCTATCTCCATGAGGGTGCGTATGGCCCACCCTCGTCCGGAGAGGTTTTTGTGCATTTGTTTTATCAGTATTCGGTCTTCCTGCACAAATTTACAATTTTTAAAAGCATCCGCGTTGTAGACGGAGGGACTGACGGCGCAGACGATAAGTACTTTCAGTTCGGGATAAAAAGTGTCGAGGCCCGCTTCCAGAACGGATAACACAGTCTGTGTGTCCTTGTTAATACTCAGGAAGGGAATGCCGATCACCAGTTCAGTGTTTCCCAGGGCGCTGGCCTTTTCCAACACGGGGGATAATGTTTGCTGATAGATGTTTTCAAGTTCCGACAATTATCTCACCTCTCTTATATGTTTCTGCTCAAGCAAATTTCAAAACCCTGTAGATATCAAACTTTTCAGATAAAACAAAAAGACTTCGCGCCTCCCTTTCCAATTATAATGGTGAACCCCAAAAGACCCAAAGAAAAGAGGTGAAGTCAATTTAATTATTCGACAACAACCTTTGTTTACCTTTGAAGTTTTGATGGAGCTGCAAGGAAAAACAAAATTAGAGCTAATTTTGGATCAAATTGATGTTTCCTCTCTATCTGAAAAAATGAAACATCGAATCAAAACAGGCCAAAAAAGAAATTATCCCGCCCCTTATAGCCTTGGTTTTAAAGTAATCGGAGATGTGCAAGGGGAAACTACCTTTTGCAGATACTAGGAAAAATTGAATGAAGATGAAGGCCTGGAAAATCTCTATGTCCAAATGTTTCAGGATGAGCTATCTCTGGGCTTTATTGATGGCAACTCAGTATAACAAATCCTTGTTGAATCTGCAATGAATTCCTGTGCAGTAGGAAAAGTTCCGTGGGCCAGATTTAAAGAAACTAAATCCGGGGTAAAGATCCACCTTATAATCCAATACCCGGTCGGAGAAGAAGACCATTTACTGATGGTCCGGAGGATTGAAATTAGTATATAGACTGTAAAGATGTGGAGTAAGGGCTAACCCCAGGCTATTAAGTCTTTAACCTTTATGTGGACTTCGGCTGGGAAATTATTGAATTTTTTATGCAATAGTAATGGCTTCTACTAACAGGTATAAATACCTTTTCCCATTATTAACACTAAAAACAAAAATAAAAAAAGTTATATGTAAAATAGTTAAAGAAGATTGATAAAGTTTAATACGGCCAGGTATTTTTGTCTTAATAATTTACATTATGTAGTAATGCTAAGAAGGTGACGTTATAGGCGAAATATGTTATAGTTAGCACAGAAAGAGTTTAATATAATGAAACAGGGAATAATAGCATTGGTCAGCGATTGACCTTGCTTAAACCCGGCTATTTGTTGCTATTTATTAAAGGAGGAAAGGCTAATGTTATTATCCAGGGGAAGCCCCCAGGAAGTAAAAAAAAGGCTAAAAATTGCTATTATAAGCAGTTGTTTGCCCCGGCAATGCGGGATTGCAACTTTTTCGTCCAGTTTGAGTCGAGCACTGGAAAAAACTACAGGCCGTAATTCCACTTGTTTTATAGCTTTAAACAATAACGAAAAGTATCATTACTCCCCTAAAGTAATTTACCAGATCGAGCAAGAAAAACTGGAGGATTACCGCAAAGCTGCGGAATTTATAAACTCTTCAGAAATTGACCTG
>Ga0207421_10003087_pt1 | contig 20108 bp, 15 predicted proteins | sample SodLakKL_010_SED_4_FD_187542 | JGI IMG/M metagenome (GOLD analysis project Ga0207421, IMG submission 187542) | Alkaline sediment microbial communities from Lake Tanatar, Kulunda Steppe, Russia - 8KL_010_SED (SPAdes) (version 2) | ecosystem: Environmental > Aquatic > Non-marine Saline and... | reverse complement strand
GTTCTGCCCGCTTTCTAGAGTCACGTCCAGCTCCGTTTGAATATCAATCACCGTTCCGCCTAAGTCGTAAGCGTCGTAGACTTCGAAGACTATGTCCTGAGTATCGGTCTCTTCCCCCGTATTGTTTACAGTGTATTCAACTACCTGGTCTTCTCCTTCCACTATCTCTGGTTCGTAAGCATCTATCGTCACTTCGAAGAACGGGCCCTCTTCTATCACGTCGAAGTTCCTGTCTTCTGAATCATCATCTGAAGACACTTCGAATGAGTACCCTCCAGGTTCTTCTGAGGTCCAGATGAACTGACCTGTATATTCATCTCCAAATCCCAGTTCGACGTTTTCTTCTGTCTCATTATAGATCTCATCTCCACCGAGATCATAGTCGTCGTATACTTCGAACACTATGTCCTGTGTATCAGTCTCAGGTCCAACATTAGCTACCATGTAGTCAACGACCTGATCTTCTCCTTCCACTATCTCTTCTTCGAAATTCATTATCGTCACTTCGAAGTTAGAGTCTTGTCTAAGATCTTCTGTAAGTCCTTTTTCAGAACTCGTCCTGACAGCCCCCGTCTGACCGAACGCCATGGGAAGGCCGGTCAAGAGTAGTAGAAGCGCAACTGTGGGTACGACGACGTATATCTTCCAATTATTTACATTTTTATCTTCTTTCATCTCAGATCACCTCCTTTTTACGAGCGATCAAAACTATGCCTATGATAGCCACAGCAAGTAAGATCATTATCGCGTAGAAAAGATTCGTAGCATAAAACGGAAGAGGATAATCCGATATGGTGATCTCGCTCTCTTGAGTCGAATCTAGAGCAACAGGTGTCTCTTCCTCCATATCTACATCGGTGAGAAGGTAAGTGGTCCTGTAACGAGTTCTAAGACCGTAGTCCTCTTCAACCAGCTGGGAGAAGGAGACCCAGCCTTCCTCGTCCGTCTCTCTAGAAGCTATAGGAAGACCAGTATCGTCTATGAGAGTCACTTCTGCACCTTCTAAGGGTTCTCCTTCGTTGTCTAACACTAAAACCGAAAGGTTGTGCACATCCGTCTCTATAGTTTCCCTCTCCGATTCTTCAAGAGTTACATTCACGTTAGCGACTTCATGATCAGCCCAATAGACTTCGATATCCCATTCTCCGCCGGGCAATTGTTCAAAGGAAGCGTTTCCCTCTAAGTCGCTCTCCCTTGAATAGACCAGTTCGTCTCTTGGACCGTAGAGCACTATCTCGGCTTCGTGCAAAGCATCACCTTCGCTGTCGACCACATCCAAATAAAGCGTATGTACGTCGGTTTCCAAAGTCATGCTCTCAGTCTCTTGGAGAGAGATACTATACGACAGGACCTGAACACGCTGCCAATCGACTTCGATCATCCAATCGCCGCCGGCTATCTGTTCGAAGGAGACATCGCCTTGTTCATCACTTTCCTCCGAGTAAACAAGCTCATCTCCATCTAGTAAGGATACTTCCGCTCCGTCAAGGATCTGTCCGTCGCTGTCTTCGACCGTTATGAGTATATCGTAAACTTCGGTTTCAAGAGTTATCTCTTCACTTTCGGTCAATTGAACCGTGGTATAACCTACATTTCTATCCATCCAAAAGACCTCTAGAGACCATTCTCCGCCGGGTAACTGTTCATAACCTATCATGCCGTTTTCGTCCGTCGCTCTGGAAAATACGAGATTTTCATCATGATCTAACAAGTTTATTTCGGCATTTTGGAGAGGTCTGTCTTCGCTGTCAACCACCGTTGCCTGTAGAGGATGGACGTCGACTTCGAAGACTATCTCTTGATCCTCGTCCTCTATCTCCGTAGTATGGGAGCCAACATGTCTATCCATCCAGTAGGCTTCTAACGTCCATGTGCCGCTCGGCAGTGTAGGGGTCGTGATTCCATCTTCGGTCACCTTAGTGACGAAGACAGTGTCATCTTCATCTTTAACGACGATATTCGCACCGTTCAAAGGTTCCTCTTCTGAATCGAGAACGGTCAAATCAAGATAATATATGTCGCATTCTATCTCGAAGCTGCGGTCCTCTTCTAACATGACTTCCATGTCTTCAGCTACGATGAAACCTCTCCATTCCGCCTGAAACCTGAGTTCTCCGGCCGGGAATCTTTCAGTGGGAGTTTCATCGAGAGACACGGTGGTCAGAAGATCCTGCCCTTCAGGTAAATCCTCGTGATAAACGGAAACTGTAAGACCGGTCACTTCTTCTCCTCTTGAATCGATACCTGAAAGAGTCAGATAGAAAACGTCGCAGGAAAGATCTATCTCCTCGCTTTGATCTATCTGGTGTATCTCGTCATAAACTTCAACACCCTGCCACGCTACCTCCAACTGGAATTCAGCTTCTGGCAGTCGGGTAGATATCGGGGCTTCCGCGCTCTCGAAGACGCTGCCTTCATGTAAGATCTCCAGGTAAGCGTTTCCAAGCATCTCGCCTTCCGAATCCACAGGGGTGAAATCAACATGATAGACCGCTGCATCTACAGTCAGTTCTATATCCTCATCCACCGTAACCTCCGTCTCGTCCACGGTGAATCCCTGCCAGACGGTGTGGATACGATAATCTTCTGAAGGTAGACGTGTCTCTAATTTACCGTCCTCTCCTGTAACCTCCGTGAAAAGATGCGAATCGTCAAGATAAAATTCAATATCTGCATCTTCTAGAGCTTCTCCTTGGTCGTCGATCACTTCGATATCGAGATAATAAACAGCGGCATGGATGATCAATTCGTTCTCTTCTTGTCCTTCGATCATCTGGTGATCAGTCTCGTTTACCTCCACACCATACCAGGTCGTTCTAACCAAGTACTCTTCTACAGGTAACCTCACGCGTAATGAACCGGTTTCATCTGTGGTACCTCTCTCGATAGTGGAACCTCCATATATGATGTTCACTTCGGCATCTTGTACCGGTTCTTCTTGAGAATCCTGTACATCTATATCTAAGTAATAAACTGAACAGTTCAGTTCTTCATCCGTATTATCTTCAACCCAATAATCCTCTAGGGAATACACGTGGATCCCCTTCCACTCTACGTCAACATCAACGTAAGTTTCAGGAAGTTTGGTGATGTAAGAACCGCCCTCGTCGGTCTCCCCCGTATCTACCAGATCTCCGTCGATCCTGACAGATATATAGGCTCCGGATAGGGGGTTGTGGTCGGGAGTATCGTCCAAAGTCACTATCTCCAACTGATAAACTGAGGCGGTGATCTCGAAATGTGTGTTCTCTTCATCCACGGTCCTTGTTTCTTCAGCCACGCGTGTACTCAACCAATCCACTTCGAATCTGTGTTCTCCACCGGCGAGCTGGAAGGTCACTATGCCGTCGTCATCTGTCGTCTCGGTGCCGATCTCTCTTTCAGTTTCTGTATAAGTAGCGGTCACATCAGCACCGGAAAGAGGTTCACCTAGATCGTCACTAACTTCTACAGTGACTTCAAAGATATCCGCGGTTATCGCTATAGAATCGCTTGTGTCTAACAGATAGGTATCTTCATACACTTTAGCGTCGTTCCAGTACACTTCTAAGAGGTATTCCGCACCCGGTAATCGAGTTTCTACTTCTCCATCAAGATCGGTCATAAGACTTTCGGCTGTCTGGAAAGTATCGTTATAGGAGAAGACTACAAGGGCATCCGATACGGGCTGTCCCGCATCATCCTGTACCTGTACTGTAAGATGATAAACGTCTACATGGAGCGTGTGATCTATAGAAGTCCAGTCTAGTTCTACTTCGAATCTTCCTACTTCTCTTCCCTTCCACCTGATTTCCAAAGAGTAGCTCCCTTCAGCGGTCCGATGGAGTGAGAAAGTACCGTCTTCGTCTGTGGTGTACGGCGGGAGGATATCGGTTCCATTCGGATGTGTCAGGTAAACGTTAGCGTCGTCAACAGGTTCGTCTTCCTCGTCAAGTATCGTAAATTCGGGATAAAAGATCGCCGCTGTCAAGTTGTATGGGTTGTCTCTAGTCCTGTTGCCTACATCTTCAACATCTAGAGTTCGGTTGGTCTGAACTTCAACATCCTGCCAGTTCACGCTCACTAGATAAGTAGCTTCTGCAACAGTGAAGTTCACTATACCGTCCTGATCGGTCTCTTTGCTGTTAAAGATGGTGTCCGGACCGGGTTTAAGATTGACTGTTGTGTTTTCGAGGATGTGACCCTGGTGGTCCTCCAATTTTAGATTGACGTAATTATCGAGTCCTCCTATCACGAAGGAATGATAGCCGTATTCTTCGTGTCCTTGGAAAGATTCGGTGCGGTTGAACGCTCTTTTACCGTTCCTATCGACCGCTCTGACTTCTATGTTATAGGTCCCGTCGGGTTCGTCCTCATAATTCCACTCCAGCTTATAGCTTGTTTTGAACCAGTCGAATTCGCCATGAGTTTTATCCATGGAAACGTTATCTAGTTTCAGTCCGTCCGGACCCTCTAAAGTCACATCCACCCACTGTATATCATACCCTCCAAAAGGATTCGTTATGTTAGCATGGATTGTAATATTCTTGTTTTCGGCCTCAGGATCGAAAAGGTTGGTGGCGGTTCCTTCATGGTCTCTAGTGTGGACGTCCTCCACCCTCATATAATCTAAACAGGGTAGGGTCACGTTCGTATCGGCCATGAAGTCCTCTCCATCTTCGTCTTCAACGTAACCTCCATAGGCGATCTCATATTGTCGAGCGGCGTCTCCCCATATATCGAGAGTGATCATCATAGTAGAGTCCTCCGAGACCGTATGATTATCGATATCTATAGGGACCTGGTGAGAAGCCCACTCAGTTTCTATGAATTCACTCTCTTCGCCTTCAGATATCAACTCTTCGTTGCCGTCTTCGTCGATCTCCCGTAGTTCATAAGTCATATCCACTCCTCCGCCCTGAGGGGAACGGGCCCAAACCGATAAAGTCGAAGTACCATCAAGCTGTAAGTCGCCGGCAAGCTGCGGATAAAGATGCCAGTCTACGAGCACTCTGAACGAACTTAAGTCAGTTTTATTACCTCTCCTTTCCGGGTAAGTCGTATTGTACATCTCTTTGGTAGTTCTATAACCAACATCTACGGCATCTTTAACACGATACATGTAGAACGTCTTATTCTTCAGTTCTTTTTCTTCAGTATCCAATAGTTCCGATGAATCTTCGGTTTCGTACGATTCATTCGCAGGTTCGTTTTCCATCCCAGCTGCCGCTGCGGTCCCAAAAATTATCAAAAGCCCCATTATAAAGATCAGCAATTTCCATTTCATGATTATACCTCTTTTGAATAAATTCTAATTAAAGTTTATAAGATTTATTTAACAATATTCGAACAGATTTAGAACGGGCCTCAAAGGTCGAACTATAGTCATTCATCTCTGCGATTTACTGCGCTTCGTCAGAGCGACAACGACGAAGATCAGGAATCCAACGCCCACTATAAGAAGAGGTATGATCGGAAGATCGCTTTCAGTTATCCAGTCGAAGAAGCCCTCGTCTTCCTCTCCCGGAATCGGTGTATGATCTTCAGGAATTGAGACCGGAGAGGTATGTGCCCTCTCGCTCTCACCTATCTCGTTTTGGGCGGTCACCGCATAGGTGTATTCAGAACCGGGAGAGATCTCGTCATCTACATATCTGAAGGTTCCGCTGTCCGTTTCTCCTATAAGGTCGAATTCTCCACAGTTTTCTTTTCGATAGATACGGTAAGCTGTTATGGAAGAGCCGCCGTCATCCGTCGGCTCATCCCACGTAACTTCTACACCCTCGTCTAAAAGCTCCGCGGAGACCTCATCGGGAGACGAGGGTTCGGTAGGAGAAGGATCATGATCTTCTGGAACCGATATAGGATCGCTGTATGACATCTTACTCTCTCCTATATCGCTCTCGGAAGTGACCGCATAAGTGTATTCTGTTCCGGGGCTGACCGTTTTATCAAGATACGTAGTAGTTTCACCGGTCACTTCACCCATCCACTCGAATACTTCGTCCTCCGTTACTTTTCTGTAGATGTTATAATAAACTATCGAGCTATCGTCTTCAGGAGAATTCCATGTAACCTCTACCCCGTTATCTACAACTACAGCGCTCACATCTCTAGGAGGGGAAGGACCGTGATCTTCTGGAACTAAAACGCTGACGGTATCACTCTTCTCACTTTCGCCGATCTCATTTTCTGCCGTTATCGCATAGGTATATTCCTTGCCGAGTTCGATATCCTGATCTGTGTGATCTCTGGTATCACTATCCACCTGATCTAACCGCTCCATCTCGTTATCTTCCACTTCTCGGTATATGTTGTAATAAGTTACAGAAGAGCCGCCGTCATCGAGAGGTTCTTCCCATGTCAATTCGACACCGTCATCTAACAGTTCTGCCTCAAGATCTCTTGGGCTCGAAGGAGAAACCGGCTCTTCTCTCGGAGTCGCTTGAACGATCTCGCTCTCCATCCCTTCTCCATGATCGTTGTAGGCGGTCACACTGTACTGATAAGTGATCTCGTTTTCGACCTCTAAATCCTCGTAGTCATACTGGTCCGGATCAACATCTTCTATCATCTCCATCTCTTCTCCGTATTCCGCCCTATAGACCCTGAAACCGTCTATCGAGGAGGCGCCGTGATGCCACGGTTCTTCCCACCTGAGTTCCACTCTAGAATCGTCAGGGTCAGCATCAAGATCCTGAACAGGGGTCGGTACTTCCCCTCCCGCTGCTCTATACGCGTTCACGAGTCCGTGTCCATAATACTCTTCGTTACCCAGATCTATGGCCGTTTGCTGTAAAAATTCTCTAACTTCGTCGTTGCTCTCTTCGGGTTTCAAACTCCTCCTTAGTGCGGCAACGCCGGTCACGAAAGGGCAGGCCATGGAAGTTCCTATCTTCTCTCCGTAGCTTTCATCTGGCAATGTGGAAAAAACCTGATCGAGGGAACCTCCTCCTGGTGCGGTCATCTCTATCCAATCTCCGTGATTGCTGTAATACGCCTTTTCTTTATCGGAATCGATGGCTGAAACGCTTATAACTGAATCATATCCCGCGGGATAATACTTCTCATCGCTGTCGTCGTTACCCGCTGCAGCTATGTGAAGGATGTCATCCCAGTTGTAGGCCCGTTCCATCTGGAGTTCGAAAGCAGGAGTGAACGCGCTATACTGACCTCCAAAACTCATGGAGATTATGTCGGCGCCGTTGTCTCTAGCGTATTCTACGGCCCTTGAAACGTCCACCCAATCACCTCCTGTCTCTTCGATAACCCTCAAAGCCATCAGTTCCGCTCCTGGGGCTACGCTCGCTATTATTCCTGCAACATGAGTCCCGTGCCCGTGCTCGTCCATGGGATCATCGTCGTTCTCAACAAAGTCGTAACCTATATCGTCCCACATCTTGTCCTCCAAGTCAGGATGAGTGTAATCTATACCCGTATCTAATACCGCGACCACTACATCGTCTCCATACTTTCCTAGCTGGTGGGCGTACTGAGTTCCGACCATACTCCAGGCCCAATCATCGCCCGGATAAGGAAACTCGGCAGTGTCTGAAGATCCCGTTATCTCTGTCGGGTCAGCCGAAAAGAAGGGAAAAGTCGTGGTACCGATTAGAAAAAGCACTATTAAAAACACGATAATTAGCTTTGGTAAAGGTCGATCTTGCACATCCATATTTCCACTTTCCTCTTTAACGCTTTGATTCGAAGTAATTTTGTCTATGTATCGTAGTATGATTTATATCTTTTTTAACAATATTCGAAATGGTTGGATATCTCTAAAGTAACCTATAATAGGTGACCAAGCTCCTCAACTATCTACCGAACCTATATATAGAGTAACAACCAATATAGATGATAGGAGATGGTCGATATATGATAGGAGATCTGTTAGAAAAAAAATTGAAGAGGTTGAGAGACAAAAAGATACTGGTAGTGATGGACGACGGTCTAGCTTTTTTGGGAAGGCTTTTGGAATACGACAGTAGTACAATAATTCTCAAAAACGTTTCTCAGGCTCCCGCTAAGAAAATAAGATGGAAGGAGATACCGGAAAAAGAAGAAGATATGGAAAAGATGGAAGGATATATCGACTGGACCGCAGTCAATCTTGAAGAAGTGTATATCCGAACGGATCATGTCTTAAGAATATGGCACTGGAAAGATCTAGAAGAGGAAGAAGAAACTCCAAACAAAGGAAGAACCAGGATGAGACCGGTCTACACAAGAGAGGAAACCTTTCCTGATCAAAGAGGGTCCAGCATGGGTGACATACAGGATACCTTTAGGTGTTGAGTAGAGTAAATAGAGATCCGTCGAAATTGAAATCAACGTCTACATTTTTACTTCTTATTCAGAGACAGTGCTACCTAGTTTTTTTAGTACATTTTTTACTAACGATTAATCATCTACGAAGTCTATTTTTAAAAGATTTTATATACATCTATTTCTATCCCAATTTAAGAGGCTGTGAAATATGGAAATTGCTGGTTATGGATTGCAAGAAGGGCTACCATATCTGGGATTCAGTATATGGAATATCATACTTTTTCTGATCACACTTGTGATCGGTCTGATCGTGGTAAAGATAATCTCTAGATCCTTGAAAAAAAATCTGCTTGAAGGTGATATCACTGAGATACTTGCCAAGTTCTTGACAAGAGTCGTTAGAATAGTGTTGTATATATTCGTTATAGGGGTGGCGCTTTCATTCCTAGGAGTCAATGTGGGTGCTGCACTCATAAGCCTTTCTGTAGTACTAGGTTTCGTCTTGGGATTCGCACTTGGAGATACGTTAAGTAATATAGCCGCAGGAGTGATGATCGCGGTGACCGATCCTTTCGAAGCAGGTGATCATGTGGAAGTTAATGGTGAAGAGGGGAACATAAAGCATGTAGGCATAAGTCTGACCGAGATGGATACCAACGACAACAAGCGCGTAATAATACCGAACAAGAGCGTATGGGGCAATAACATAATTAACTATACAAGGAACAAGAACAGGAGGATCGACATCGAAACTGGAGTGAGTTACGACGACGACCTCGACCTAGCGCTGGAGACTTCCATGAAGGTCATCAAGAGCCATCCCAACGTGTTGGACGATCCAGAACCCAAAACGAAGGTCAAATCCATGGGGGATTCGGCCATCATCCTGGCCGTTCGACCATGGGTCAAGTCAGAAGACTACTGGAACACGTACTTCGACTTGCAGAAAGCGTTGAAAGAAGCTTACGATGAGGCGGGTCTAGAGATGCCTTATCCGCAGAGGGATGTACATTTGGATGAGCAGTAAAACCTCTTTTTTCTTTTTTTGATTTTCTTCTTACCGAAAGACAAAAAGAGATACAAAAGTCAATGTTATCGTAAATTCCCTTGTTTAAGGGCTTTCCTAGAAAGCCCTACATCTTTTTGATGCATTTTTTTAAAAAAAGTCCTACCGTCTTTTGCTCGGGCACAGCCCTCGCAATCTTCAGGAACACGATGTGTTCCTTCGATTTTTTCCTCCCTTCGCTGCGCTCAGCGAGTAAAAAATGCGGGGGAAGGGATTTGAACCCTCGGATGCCTACGCAACAAGGTCCTAAGCCTTGCCCCTTTGGCCATGCTCGGGTACCCCCGCTTGGAGATACTTACCAGAGGTCATGAGTATGAACCCGTTAATAAAAGTTGGTGTTTTCACCTCAGATCTCTTTCAGTCTGCCGTCTTTAGTCCTCTCGTATCTACCGAACTCATCCATCATCTCCAGTTCTTTTCCGCTGAAGATAGGGCCGTCTCTGCAAACTTGTTTTCCATCGATAGTACATGAATCACATATACCTATCCCACATTTCATATAGCGTTCCAAAGACGCCTGCACGGGTATCTTCTTCTCTCTTGCTATTTCCACGACCTTCTTCATCATGATCTCAGGTCCGCAAGTGAGGATCGAGCCGACCTTCTCGTTCTCGATGATTTCTAAAGCAAGCTCCGTCACAAAACCTTTTCTTCCTGCACTGCCGTCGTCTGTAGCCACCTTGAGATCCGTCTTTTCGTAAAGTTTTTGTCTGAAAAGCAGTTCTTCCTCAGTTCGAGCCCCTAGACAGCAGATGATCCGCTTATCCTTTTTCTCCGCTTCGTACACCGCCTGTATCAGAGAAGCTCCTCCACAACCGCCGGTCACCATCAATATCGGATCTGCTTCCAAACGATAAGAATTTCCAAAGGGTCCTCTGACCCCTATCTTATCGCCGGTCTCCATCTCATGAAGCGCTTCTGTAGCCTCGCCTCTTTTCTTTACTGTGATGAAATCGTATCCTTTCCTCGCGATAGCCATGGGAACTTCGTCTACCCCGGGGATCCAGGTCATCACGAACTGGCCTGGTTCAAACTCCTCACCCCAATCAAAAAACAGACTCTTTACTGTGGGAGTTTCCCTCTCGATCTTCTCGATCTCAACGATATCTAATCTATTCATCGTATAAAGATGTGTGTTTGACTTTTAGATATTTCGGTTCTATCAACCGAACAAGAGATATAGGATCGCTGCAGTTCCGACTGAAATCGCTAACATAGGTACCATCAACTTCAAGAATTTACTCATATTTCCGTCAAAATATTCTAAAGATATGCTTATGCAGGGATGTACCGGCGTAACGATATAACCCGCGAATATGGAAACGTACATAGCCTGAAAGGCCCATAAGGAGAAAGAACCCGCCGTAGCTATGTATATAGGGGCTAAAATGGAAGCCGGCACAATGATCCTTCCCGTACCGAAACCTAGAAGAAATCCGATCACTACCAAAAGCACTGGTCCCGGAACCTTTAGCGCTGCGATCATGCCTTCGATACCGGAAGAATGGAAAATGTTGATGAAGAAGTAGAGAGCGAAGACCAAAATCATGAAATTCCATGGTTTCATCTCTTCAGCGGCTTCTTTCAGCGTATCCTTTTTAGAATCCTCTATCAAAATTATAGCCAATATCAGACTCAGTGACACGGCTATCATAACGAAAACGTTTTCCAAATGCTCTGCGATCCCGACTCCGTAGCTCAACACTGCCCAAACTACCGGTGCAGTGAGAAGTACAGCCATAGGTGGTATCAAAGAATTGATGTCTATATCGGAATCGTACTTCATCTTACCTTTATCTTTCCGCAAGAGGAAGAAATAACCCAAGGCTATCGTAAAGATGAAGAACGGTGTTTGAAAGGCTATTATACGGAAGACGGACAGTTTTGCAGCGTCGGCGGCCACTATTATCGCATAAGATATAGGATAAATAAAATAGATCACATGCCTGAACCAGACGTTGATCCCAGCCTTGATGTGGCCGGCGAGGCCCTCTCCGGCTTTATCTATGAGTGGAGCCGAAAATAAAGCGCCTCCGGGAATGGGCAGAAGGCCTATAAAGGCGGGAGTCGCACCCAAAAATGGCCTTTTCCCTATACGGAGGTTGTTTATTATGTCCTCCAGCCTTCCACTCACTTTAAGGATGCCGCCGATCATGGGGATCATCCCTAAGGCAAAAATCAAAAAGATCGTGTTCGCCGTGGTGATGGTCACATAAAATTGATTCAGAATTTCCAATGGTGGTAAGGTGAAAAGGCCCAATATGATCGAACCTGAGAAAAGTGCCAGTGTTAAGTTATAATTGGCACCGATGACGATGACGACTATAGCGACCAAGAATCCTATCCACTGAAGTGTCATTGAGAAGAGTGAGATTCAACAGAGTTTTAAGGTTTTTGCTTGCCTAACAATTTTTATATTTTCTTTTGAACTCTTCTTTGAATTCAACAAACCTTTTCTCTCTTATCGCCTTTCTGCCATCCTCCATCAGATCCATCATGAACTTGATATTATGTATAGACGCAAGACGCATCCAGCTCATCTCTTCGGCTTTGCATAGATGGTGTATATATGCCCGGGTATAATTTTTACAGGTAGGGCATTCACATTCTTCGTCTAGCGGACCGTTTTCTTTCTTAAATTTCCTTCTATCTATCCTGATTTTACCGTTTCTAGTAAAGAGTGTCCTGTGTCTAGCGTTCCTGGTGGGATAAGCACTATCGAAAAGATCAACACCTCTATCTACACATTCGAGTATATCTATCGGCGATCCTAACCCCATAAAATATCTAGGTGCCTCTTCAGGAAATACTTTAGTAGATATCTCGACGTTTTTGTACATCTCATCTGTAGGTTCACCTATGGATAATCCGCCGATAGCGTTACCCTGGAAGCCAAGGTCGGCTATATCCTTACAGCTTTCCTCTCTCAATTCAGGAATGGTTCCGCCCTGCGAGATGCCAAAGATAGATATATCGTCCCCTTCCTCTTTACAGCGCTTCGCCCAATCCCTGGTTCTTATAACAGATTTTTCTATTTCACCCCTATCGCTCGGATAAGGAGGACAATAATCCAAACACATCGCCACGTCGGACCCTATACGTCTCTGCATTTTGATACATAGTTCTGGAGTGATCTCGTAGGTTGTATCGTCCCTATCTGTATTGAAAGTAACGCCGTTGGAGTTCACCTTATTTTCAAAATCGCTTCTGATCATCTGGAAACCTCCGCTGTCTGTAAATAACAGACCGTCCCAATTCATGAATCTGTGTAGACCTCCAGCATCCTCTATCGTACCTATACCGGGCTTGAGCAGAAGATGGTACATATTGGATATGATGGCTTGAACTTCTAACCTATCCAAGTCTTCAGCTATCAGTGTTTTTACTACGCCTCTGGTGGCTACTGGCATGAATAGAGGTGTTTTCACTTCCTTATCATCTACGATCATACATGCCTCTCTAGCCTTTTTGTCCTCACTCAATATCTCAAAATCGAACATCATCTCCCCTCTATCATCATGGCATCTCCAAAACTGTAAAATCTATATCCTCTCTCCACCGCCTCTTCGTAGGCTGCTAAGATCCTTTCTCTTCCGGCAAAGGCGCTGACCAGCATTATGAGCGTGGATCTAGGAAGATGAAAATTTGTTAGAAGGATATCCATACCGGATTGAAATTCGTACCCCGGATAGATGAAAAGATCGGTCCATCCCTTTTTAGAATACACCTTTCCGTCTCTAGCGGCGCTCTCAACCGCTCTCACGGTGGTGGTTCCGACTAAGATAACCCTTCTACCTTCCTGATTAGCTTCGTTTATAGCCCTAGCAGTTTTTTCTCCGACTTCAAAGTATTCTTCTCCCATCTCGTGTTCTTCGACTATCTCTTCATTTACCGGTAAGAACGTTCCTGGTCCGACGTGAAGAGTTATATCATGTATCTCGACTCCTTTACTTTTGATATTTTCGAGCAGTTCTTCAGTGAAATGGAAACCAGCGGTTGGAGCGGCAACAGAACCTTCTTTTTCCGCATATACAGTCTGATACTCTTCATCGGCTTCGATCTCCTTTTTAATGTAGGGCGGTGTAGGCATCTTTCCGTGGCTTTCCATCAACTCAACGGCTTCTTCATGAGCGATATCTAGAACGAACAAACCTTCGTCTTTATCGCCGATTATCTCGAACTCTTTACCTTGAATAACAACCGATCTTCCCGTCCGTATGTTATTTCCTTTTATGAGGCACTCCCATCCTTCCTCTACAGGCCGATTAAATAAGACCTCTATCCTGCCTCCCGTGTCTTTTCGTCCTTTCAATTTTGCCGGCATCACCTTAGATCTGTTTTTGATCAGCAGATCACCTTCCTTCAATAAAGAAGGTATCTCCTTGAATACCATGTGCTTTTTTTCATCTCTACCGAGGAAAAAGAGTTTAGACTCGTGTCTCGGCCTTACGGGTCTCTGGGCGATCAGATCTTCGTCAAGCTCGTAATCGAATTCTGATAGTTCCATCGGTTAAGTGAAAGAAAGAGGTAGTACAAAAATCTTGCATGTCTACCATTAGAAAATTGAAATCATATTTGTGCAAAAACTTTTAAGTTCTAAAAGTGATATAGGCATGATGAATATTGAAATAGAACCTATAGATTCGGTCGATCGAGACAAGATAGCCGACCTATTCCATTCTATATTTACCGATCCAGATGTCCATTGGGATATACAAAAGAGCATAAAGGAATCATTCAAAGACGTGATGGAAGATTGTTCTGCAGTTGCATGGAAGGGAGATAAACCCGTTGGTGCGATCCTCACCGTGGATAGAGACGGCCTTCAGATCGATCATATAGGAGTCCTTCAAAATCACAGAAGGATGGGTATAGGAAGGATGCTCTTGAGACATGCGGTCGATAACGCCGGTGAAGATATAACCAGCAGGATACCGAAAGACAACCAAGCGGTGATGGAATTGATGGAAGAAGAAGGTTTCGAGAAGATAGATGAAGAAGATAAGTACTACCTTTACCGATACAAGCTAGATTAGGCTTTTATCATCTTCCTCAGAAAAAGAAACAGTAAACAGAACAACGGCGGGAACAGGAATATGCTGTAATACGAGCCTAAAACAGGATCATCAGGATTGGATGACATCAGGACGTACCATGTAATGAAAGAGCTTATCGAAGCTAATATCGCTATCAAGATGATCTCTTTGTTTTCCATGGTTTTTTAACCGTGTTATCCATACGATACATCATATAAAAAAACTTCGAGAAGATGAAGGGATAATATTTTAAATAAGTTCTTTTATCGGTAATCCACGGTATTTCAAAATTTAGCTTTACTCACTAGCCCCGTGGTGTAGAGGTCAATCATGTGAGGTTCTGGACCTGGCGACGGCGGTTCGAATCCGCCCGGGGCTATCTTTTTATTCTACTATTTCAACATGATAGTCCTCAAGCCCTCGGTCGAGAGGTATCTTCTGGGAGTGATCTTCCATGGAATTTTCGGGTAGTGTCACCTGCATAGTTTTCGATTCTATGTTTCCATCTCCAGTTATGGCTTCGAAACTCAACGTAACTTCTTTCGAGTCGAAGTTTGTATTCGCCACGGTGGCGTTTATCAGAGCATGGTCATCGACCTGTTCACCTCTTACCTCCACTATACCCACTTCATCCTCAGCGACTATTATCTCGGCATCGAAAAATTCCCCCACCTCTCCTTCCGGAACATATATCTCCTGAGAATAAACTTCTTGAGAATTTTCAGGCAGTCTTATCCTTTTCAATTCGGAATGGTGATTTTGCTCGGCGGTTATCACTTTAAACCTAACAACTATCTCCTTCGGCTCGTCGTAGGTGTTCAAAATCGGTACGAATATCTCGGCACGATTCTCCTCGCTGTAAAAATCCCCGTCCGCGTCTTCACCCGCTGGGATGCCGACTACGCCCTCCCGTTCATCGGTTGTACATCCGCTCAGTAATGAAGCTGACAAAAGCAGGATCACTAACACCATGATCGTACTTAATTCAGTTTTTAACTGCACTCTTATACCTCTTTAGTCAAGAAAGGCTGGGATGTGATATTTAAAGTGATGGTAAGATAAGCCCGGACGAAGGAAAATGTTTATATTTTAGGTGTTCCTAAACAACGACGAAACGATGAATTATCTTATCACCGTCACATTGATCGGACTGCTGAGTGGAGTTTTGGGCACTACGGCAGGAGGTTTATCGGTTGTGGGAGTAAGAAAGATCGACGATAGAGTGTTGAGTATACTCCTGGGTTTTTCTGCAGGAGTGATGGTCGCTATAACATTTATAGAACTCATCCCTGAATCTATAGAGGAAGGATCTCTGGTTACCGCTATAATAGGACTCCTGATGGGCGTTGTCATAATAGGTTTCATAGACCTCAAATTCCCTCACAGGCATTTCTCTTTCGTATGCGATGGAGACGAAGAGAGAGCTAAATCCATAAAGACGGGTCTTCTTCTGAGCGTAGGGATAGCGATGCACAATCTTCCAGAGGGGGTAGCGATAGGTGCCGGATTCATGGTCAGCTATGAAGTGGGATTAGCTCTGGCAGTTCTGATGGCGATCCATAATTTTCCAGAGGGGATGGCCGTGGGTGCCGCCATGTGTGTGGGAAAGGTTAAGAGTCATAAAGTGTTGATCACCACCGCTCTCGCTGGTGTTCCTATGGGCATCGGAGCTTTTCTTGGAGGAGCACTAGGAGGGGTTTCGGACCTAGCTCTCTCGATAGGACTCGGATTCGCCGGCGGTGCGATGCTCTACATTGTTTTCGACGAGCTTATCCCTGATGCACATAAAAGGATGAAAGGGCACTATGCTATAGGAGGTATCCTTTCCGGCATAATGTTAGGTATAGTGTTGATCGAGATCCTCCATTGAATTACTGGTGCCGACTCCTTTTCCTTTGACTTCATCAAGGACAAATGATAATAATGAGTTCACCTTTTTTCCACCCCTACTAGCGTTCACTATGGGCCCTTAGGGTAGTATTGGAACAAAGGTTCCAACCGCCCCTAAGGTCCTTCAGTCGCTATCGCTCGTTCAGGGCCCTTAGGGTAGTCAGGATATCCTTTCGGCTTTCGGAGCCGAGGACCGGGGTTCGAATCCCCGAGGGTCCGCTTATCTCTGATGAGCGGTGAGTTAGAATCCGCTAAAAGACCGATCCTAAATCCATAAACATTATACCTCACCACTGAACTATTTTATTTCACATGAAAAAGAGAGGCAGGGCCGATCTTCCGTTACACGGAGGAAGCGCTCCTAGATGGTTATTCGAAAGGATGGTGAGGCTCAGCAGGGGTATAACTGAAGTGATAATAGAGGAATACGGTAGAGAGGAATTCTTGAGAAGGATAACGGACCCGCACTGGTTTCAAGCTCTAGCATGCACCATTGGATTCGATTGGCACTCCAGCGGTACAACAACGACCACATGTGGAGCTCTGAAAGAGGGGGTTGACGCTCAAGAACACGGTATAGCGGTGTTGGGAGGCAAAGGAAGGACAAGCAGAAAAACTCCTGATGAGATCAGAGAACTGGAGAATATCTATTCTATCAAACCTTCTAACGTGAACGAGTTGATAAACAACTCTAAGCTTTCCGCTAAGGTGGACAATTCATGCGTCCAAGATGACTATCAGCTCTACCATCACTGTTTCATAGTTACAGAAAAAGGAGATTGGGCGGTGGTTCAGCAGGGCATGAAGGAAGATATCGGTTATGCTAGAAGATATCATTGGCTTTCAGAAGGGGTAGAAGATTTCGTCGAAGAACCTCACGAGGGAGTCTGCTGCGATAGAAAAGAAGACGAAGTTCTAAATATGACTTCGGTAAAGAGCGAAGAGGCTAGAAAGACCAGCGTTGATTTACTGAACGACGATCCCGATCACCTAAAGAAGTATCTAGATCAGAAAGGACAAACCACCTTGACCGACTTCGATGAAGCGAAGAGAGTAAAACAATTAAAGATGCCTTCGCATCATCCCGTTCTAGACATTGACCTTTCAGATAAGGAGTGGAAGGTACTGAAAAGAGCTTACGAGATACAACCGGAAAACTATGAGGAACTGATCGCTCTAAAAGGCATAGGCCCTAAAAAGATAAGAGCGTTAGCTCTCGTCTCCGATCTCATCTTTGGCAGTGAAGCGAGCTGGGAAGACCCTGTAAAATATAGCTTCGCGCATGGAGGAAAAGACGGCACTCCTTACCCTGTAGACAAAGAAGTCTACGATGCGACAATAAAAATTTTGGAAAGCGATATAACTAAGGCCGATGTACCGGAGAAGGATAAACATCATGCTGTAAAACGCCTGAGTTCTTTTCTGGATGCGTAGAATTTATCCGCTGTTCTTTAGGCTCTTCAGTGAGTTACCACAATCTTTATAACTCAGCGAAAGAGTAAATTAAATAAATAGACGGTGGTCGTTTGGAAGAAGAAGAGATAGGAGGAACCTCGAAGGAGCTAACTCAAAGGATAGAGGAACTTCAGAAGAAGCATGAGAGACTATCTAAGGAATACGAACCTTCGGAGAGGAGAGATTTTGTAAGAAATGAGTTAGAAAAGCTCAAGAGGGAAACACAGGAACTCAAAAAGGAACTCAACCGGTTGAAAAAACCCCCTCTTTTGGTGGGATTGGTAAAAGAACTTCTACCGAATGATAAAGCTGTGATAGAGAGTTCGACCGGACCGGATTTTATAGTCAATGTGGCAGATTTTCTTCCTGGAAACGAGCTGAAGCCGGGAACGAGGGTAGCTTTGAACAAGCAGACCTTGTCAGTCGTCAGAATACTACCTCCTCCTGTAGACCCGAATATAATGGGTGCGGAACTTTTAGATCAACCAGAGATCACATACGACGACATCGGTGGACTCGGAGATCAAATACAAGAAGTGAAAGAAACTGTGGAGGATCCTTTGCGGAATCCAGAAAAATTTGAGAAACGAGGCATAGAACCTCCTAAGGCCGTTCTCCTTGTGGGACCTCCCGGTACGGGCAAAACTATGATTGCTAAAGCCGTAGCTAATTCCACCAACGCCACGTTCATAAAACTCGTTGGGTCAGAATTGGTTCAAAAATACATCGGTGAGGGAGCTAGGATGGTCAGAGAGCTTTTCCAGATGGCTAGGGAAAAATCACCTTCTATCATATTCATAGATGAATTAGATTCCGTAGCAACTAGTAGACAGGATCGTGCCACCTCGGGTGATAGAGAGGTGCAGAGAACCTTGATGCAGCTCCTTTCCGAGCTCGACGGTTTCGATCCTTTGGGCGAGGTTAAGATAATCGGAGCTACTAATCGACCTAAACTTTTGGATAGAGCTCTTTTAAGACCCGGTAGATTCGACAGGATAATCGAAACGCCGACTCCAAACTTCGAAGGAAGAAAGGCCATCTTCAAGATCCATATGGATAACATGGGTATTGACGAGGATATCGACCTATCCTTTTTAGCGGAAAAGACGGAAGAAGCTAGCGGTGCTGATATCAGGGCAATATGTACTGAGGCTGGCATGTTTTCCATAAGGAAAGATAAAGAAAAAATAGACAAAAGAGACTTCATCGATGCTATCGAAAAGGTGCTAGATGATTCAGTCGAGAGAGAGATAAAGAGAGAAGTGATGTACGCTTGAAAAAGATTTTTTTCTAATCTTCTTCAGTATATTCTTCCAGTATCAATGATCCTACATAGTCACAATCTTCACAGTGATACTTGTAGCCTGTGATGAAAGCCGCTTCTGGAAATATATTCCGACTGCCGCATTTTGGACATCTTAAGGTTTTGTTTTTCTCCTTCATAGGACCTTATCTCTTTTCTGATCTTCTATCCTTACCAGCAATAATCTTAGAGTGGTGTCCCCCGGCCGTAACGGGCGGGTTCATCGTCAGGTGCGTCCAACTCCCCTCCCTGACTCTGACCAGGGGATTGTCCAGCTCTGGGGTTGTTCCCTGATCATCTACGGAATTCACATCCACCTCACAGGGGGACCCTGCAGAGCCGTATCCGGCTCTTGCATCATGGGTCACAGCGCTGGGAAGCTCGCCATGGTCTTCGCAGCCGGACAATACATATCAGGACAAAGGAGATATTTTAATCCTCCCATCAAAACCTCATAAAACCGATAATCCTCATAAATGTACATAAAAATTTATAATAGATTGTAGTTTTACAACATACGATGAACGCCATCCCCCAAAAAGATGGGAGGTAACGATCCCTCATGGATCCTAAAAAAAAGAAAAATAAGGACGATGTAGAGCGGGTAAATAAAAGGATCACTGATACCGGTAAAAAAGTTATGAAAAGAAAAGACGAAGAGAGAACTGAGGCCGTCAAAACACTGATGATAGCGAGCTACAGAAAAAATTACTCTAAAGAATCCCTAGAGGCTATCAGACAGATAATCTTACAGGAAAAACCCGAGAAGATAATAGTCTTGAAGGCTATCGAACAGAAGGCGCCTCCTGAGATGGTCGACGCGAACATAGGAGTAGAAAGCAAGAAGGATTTCCTAGAGTCAGTGCAGGATGAAAAGAAGGAACAAGCCGATAAATACGCACAGGATATTATAGAACTTTTGGAGATCTTTGATATACCATCCGAAGTACATCTCAGGAAAGGAGAAAACGTGGCTGATGAGATAATAGAAGAATTCGAAAATTTAAACGTCGATCACATCATAATTCACGAGCCTGAGAGAGGACCATTAGGAAAAGTGATCGAGGGCAGTATATCGGAAAACGTTAAAAGGGGCGTTTCCACTAAAAAG
>Ga0207421_10003085_pt1 | contig 20114 bp, 17 predicted proteins | sample SodLakKL_010_SED_4_FD_187542 | JGI IMG/M metagenome (GOLD analysis project Ga0207421, IMG submission 187542) | Alkaline sediment microbial communities from Lake Tanatar, Kulunda Steppe, Russia - 8KL_010_SED (SPAdes) (version 2) | ecosystem: Environmental > Aquatic > Non-marine Saline and... | reverse complement strand
CCAGCCTTCTCCGACACCACGAACCCGCCCTCGGCGAGGTCGATCGCCGCCTGAGCCAGCTCGCCGAAGCTGCGGGTTCCCCACCTCTGCAGCAGTTCGAACCAACCGGCGGTCGCCCCGGGAACGGTGACGGCCAGAGCGCCGAACGTCGGCATCCCGTCGGTTCCCGCCAGGGACGCCGGTGGTGCAGGCGCCGCGTCCACAGCGGCCTGGATCGCGGCAGGCGTCGCTCCCTGCGGAGCCTTGCCCGCGCTCATCAGCCCATGGGCCGAGCCGTCGTGCACGATGGCCAGCAGGTCACCCCCCACGCCGCAGTAGTACGGGGTGACCGTGCTGAGCACCAGGTTCGTGGCGACCGCCGCGTCGACGGCGTTGCCCCCCTCGCGCAGCACGGCGGCACCCGCGGCGGAGGCGAGGTGGTGTGGGCTCGCGACGGCATGTCGCCGGAACGTCGGGGGCCGGTCCATGGGATCTCCTGAGGTGACTGGTCGTGGCTCGTGGTTGGTGGTTCGTGATCAGCAGTGCCGACCTAGATCTCCGCCGGGCACCCGAAACTGTACGGGCGGGGCATGACGGCGTCGGGGTCCGGGCCACCCCAGACCTCCTCGCGATCGAGCCCGACGAACAGCCCCACGTCGACCCCGTCCCGGATCACCACCTGATCGGGATCACCCACACGTACCTCGAGCACCTCGGCCCCGACGACGTGCGCCGGATCGGTCGGGGCGTTGCCGACCGCATCGGCGTGATCGGCACAGATCTTCTCGGTCGCCTCGAACCGCCCGATCGCTGTGTCTTCGAGGCCGGCGAGGTCCGGGGCAGGGTCGTCGACATCGGACCCATCGTCAGGGGCGGGTTCAGGGTCGGGGACGGACGCATCCGCACACCCAGCGAGCGAATCCCGACGAGCACCGTCGTCGTGCCCCATCGGCATCGCACCGCGCGGCAGGCGATCAGACCAAACCCATCGCGGCCGCGGCGGCGTCGAGCTCCGCGGCGATGGTGATGGGTTCCGCCGCCCCGGCGATGGCCCATTCCGGATCCTTGAGACCATGGCCGGTCAACACGCACACGACCGTCTGCCCCCGCTCCAGTTCGCCGGCCTCGTGCAGTTGCAGCAGGCCGGCGATCGACGCCGCGGATGCCATCTCGGCGAACACGCCGTGCCGCGCGACCAGCCGGAACCCCGCCAGGATCTCGCGGTCGGTCACGGACCGGATCGACCCCTCGGACTCCTCGGCGGCCGCGACCGCCTGCTCCCAGGACGCCGGGTTCCCGATGCGGATGGCGGTCGCGATCGTCTCGGGCTTCTCCACCGGGTGGCCCTGCACGATCGGTGATGCGCCGGCGGCCTGGTAGCCACGCATGACGGGCAGGTTGCCGGTGAGCCCGTCCGCCGCGTACTCGCGGTAACCCCGCCAGTAGGCGGTGATGTTGCCGGCGTTGCCGACGGGCATGATGTGGGTGTCCGGGGCACGACCCAGCTGATCGACGATCTCCCACGCGCCCGAGCGCTGTCCGTCGATCCGGTAGGGGTTCACCGAGTTGACCAACTCGACCGGGTAGGTGTCGGCGAGCTGTCGGCAGATGGTCAGCGCCTGATCGAAGTTCCCCTCGATCTGGATGACCTTGGCGCCGTGGACGAGCGCCTGTGCCAGCTTGCCCATCGCGATCTTGCCGGCGGGCACGATCACGCCGGCGGTCATCCCGGCCTTGGCGGCGTACGCGGCCGCGGCCGCCGAGGTGTTCCCGGTCGACGCACAGATGACGGCCTCGGCACCGGCCTCCTTGGCCTTGGTGATCGCCATGGTCATCCCGCGGTCCTTGAAGGAACCGGTCGGGTTCGACCCGTCGAACTTGATGTGGACCTCGCACCCCGTCAGCTCCGACAGGTGCTCGGAGTGGATCAGCGGGGTACCGCCCTCCCGCAGGGTCACGATCGGCGTCGAGTCGGTGACCGGCATGCGGTCGCGGTACTCCTCGATGATGCCACGCCACATGTGCGTGCCCGTGGTCGGTCGAGCGGCCGTGGTGGGTGCCATCATGGTCGGGCCTTCGCCGTGGTCGTCATCCGAGGATCTCGCCTTCGACCCGCAGGACGCTCGTCACGCGACGGACCGAGTCGATCCGGTTGAGCGCGTCCACGGTCGCCCGCAGATCGTCTTCGAGGGCGCGGTGGGTGATCAACACCAGCCGCGCCGAGCCGTCGGTGTCCTCCTGCCAGACCTGCGCGATCGACACGTCGTGCTGACCGAAGGTCTGGGCGACCTCGGCCAGTACCCCGGCCTGATCGTCGACGTCCAACAGCACGTAGTACCGCGTCGACAGCTCCCCCATCGGGCGGATCGGCTTGGCCCGATGCTGTGACTCCGTGGCCCCGCGGGCCGTCTGCAGGAGGTTGCGGGCCACATCGATGACGTCGCCGACGATCGCCGAGCCGGTCGGAAGCGCCCCGGCACCGCGGCCGTAGAACATCAACTCTCCGGCAGCCTCTGCCTCGACGTAGATGGCGTTGTAGGAATCACGGACGCTGGCCAGCGGGTGGTCCTTGGGCAGGAAGGTGGGGTGGACCCGCACGGCGACCCGGTCCTCGGATTCACTGGCGATCCCGATCAGCTTGATGACGTAGCCCAGGCGGTCCGCGACCCCGATGTCGACGGCGGTCACGGACTCGATGCCCTCACGGAACACATCATCGCCGTGGACCGCGCTGTCGAAGGCCAACGACGCGAGGATCGCGCACTTGGCCGCGGCGTCGTGGCCACCGACATCTGCGGTGGGATCCGCCTCGGCGTACCCGAGCGCCTGCGCGTCCGCCAGGACGTCCTCGTAGGCCGCTCCCTCCTCGGTCATCCGCGAGAGGATGTAGTTGGTCGTCCCGTTGAGGATCCCGATCACGCGGGTGATCCGGTCACCGGCGAGCGACTCCTTCAGGGGCTTGATGATCGGGATGGCACCCGCCACCGCGGCCTCGTAGGACAGGTCCACGCCCGCAGCCAGCGCGGCGGCGTAGAGCTCCGGTCCCTGCTGGGCCACCAGTTCCTTGTTCGCCGTGACGACCGGCTTGCCCAGCGTCAATGCACGCCGGATCAGCCCACTGGCCGGCTCGATACCACCCATGACCTCGATGACGACGTCGACGTCGTCCGCCTCGACCACGGTGGCCGGGTCATCGGTGAAGACCGAAGGGTCGAGCGGCAGGTCCCGTTGCCGGGTCAGATCCCGGACGGCCACCCGCGTGACCTCCAGCTTGGCACCGGTCCGCGCCGTGATGTCGTCCGCCTCCCGGCTGAGGATGGTCACGACGCCGCTGCCGACCGTGCCGCAGCCGAGGAGTCCGATCCGGATGACGCGGTCCACCGGCGTTCCTTGCGTGATGAGGGGTTCGACAGGTCACCCCGAGACTACCGCCAGACCTACGCCGGTCGGCGGTCCATGACAGGATGCCGCCACCGGAAGGCCACACAGTCGTCGAGGGTGCGGGGGATGCCCTCCCGGTAGGTCGGGACCAGCGGTTCGATACCCAGGTCCGACCACAGCGCGTCGGGGTCGACCGGCAAGGACAGGTTCCAACTGACGACGGTGTCCGCGGTGTAGAGGCTCGGACGGGTCGACGGCGTGAGCAGGTCGAGCGTCCCGGCACCCAACCGGGACAGTCCGGCCGGTGCCCGCAGGACCCGCAGGTCCGGCAGCTGCACCCGCAGGAAGCCGATGAAGTCGTCCCACCCGGCGGGGTCCCGATCCGCCAACGCGCTGGCGCCCACCCACCCGGTCTCGGCCGCGGCGATCAGGGCACGGGCCGCATCGACCACGTGCAGGTGGCCGTAGGGCTTGGAGTCCCGGCCTGGCAACACGATCGTGCCGCTGCGCACGCGGCCGAACAGTTGATCCGTCGCGCCGTACACGTGGGGCAGCCGCAGGCTCGCGACCGACATCCCCTGCTGCACACCGAAGGCCGCCAGCCGGCCCTCGACGAGCAGCTTGACACGGCCGTAGTCAACCGCCGGGTCGGGGACGGTCTCTGTGGTGATCGGCGTATCGGTGTCGCCATGGACCAGCAGCGACGATGCGAAGACGAACCTCGGCACCCCCGCCGCCGCGGCCGCGTGCGCGAGGTCCCGGGTCCCTCCGATGAAGGTCGCCGCCAACCGCGCCGCCGGTTCGAAGGTGGCGCGGCCCGCGAGGTGGATGATCGCATCGCAACCGTCCACGGCACGCGCCAGCGTCTCGGGTGACCGCAGATCGCCGTACACGACGTCCGCATCCAGACCCGAGACGAGGGCTCCGCGGGACGGCCGCCGCACCAGCAGGCGCGGCCGCATCCCCCGTGCGGACAGTTGCCGGGCGACCTCGGTTCCGATGAACCCGGTGGCCCCGGTGACGAGCACCTTCACGACGTCTGGCTCCTGACACGATGCGCATGGTTGGACCGAGAGCCCGATCGACCGGGCACGTCCTTGGGTTCGCTGCGGCCGGTCGTGACGGACCGGACCGATCAGCAACTCCGATCAGCAACTCCGTCGTTCGGCACCCCGGATGGTCACCGGGGCGGGCGCAGCGCGGTCCAGACGGTCGCGTGTGGCCGGAACCCCAGGCGTCGGTAGAGCCGATCGGCGCCGGAGCCCGGATCAGCACCGACCCCCACGCGGGCCCCGGCAGCAACGCCGAGGTAGCTCGACACCGCCCGGTGCATGAGCGCGGACGCGATCCCGATCCGGCGGTGCACGGGATGGACGATCACGTCCTCGATCACCGCCAGACCCTGCCGATCGTGCAGGAGCGTCAGACGACCCACCGGGCCACCGTGGCGCATCGCGACCCACACCTGGCAGCGGCCGGCACTGGCCAGTTCGCGCTGAACGTCCACGGCCCAGTCGGTGAAGGCCTGATCGACGTCCCGCCAGTCATCGGGCGTGTCGCCCCGGGCGTAGCGGTACAGGACGGTCGCGGCGTGCCAGCGACGGTCGACCGCGCCACCCGGTACCGCCGATGGCGCCTCGACGGGTGCCAGCTCAGCCGACGTCGGCGCCGGTTCGCTGAGTTCGTCCAGCAGCAGGATCGTGGTCGGGACGAGGCCGAACCCCAGCTGCGCGCAGGCCGCCTCCAACGCGGGATCCGCGGTCGGCGGCACCGCCGGGGCGTCGATCGCCAGCGGTTCCTCCCAACGCACCTGCACGTGGGCGGCACCCATGATCCCGATCGTGTCGTGGAACCGGTCGATCCACCGGGGGAGGGCCGATGGCGCCGGTGCAGCCAGCAGATCGATCGTGTTGCCGTCTCTGAAGTCCGATCGCGACGGCGTCCGTACCGACACGTGGTCCCTGGCGTAGGTCGTCAGGGTCCGGCCGGACAGCCCGACCCGGCTCACCGCGAGGCCCAACCGGTCGTCGACCCGTTCGACGCGGGTCCGGTCCGATCCGACGCGCGTCCGGTCCGATCCGACGCGCGTCCGGTCCGCCCCCGGAGACGGCTCGTCGACCGTCATCGCAGCGACACGTCCCGCCGCACGACGTCATCCAGCGTCTCACGTCGCAACAGCGGACGCACCTGACCGTCGCGGACCAGCACGGCCGCAGGACGCGGGAGCCGGTTGTAGTTGGACGCCATCGACGAGGTGTAGGCACCCGTGGCCGCCACGGCCAGCAGATCGCCGACCGCCAGATCGCTCGGCAGCGGCGCGTGCTCGCGGACCAGGTCCCCGGACTCGCAGTGCTTGCCGACCACGGTCACCGCGCGGGGTTCCGCGTCACTTTCGCGGCTGACCAGCGCGACCTCGTGCTCCGCGTCGTAGAGCGCAGGGCGGATGTTGTCGCTCATCCCTCCATCGATGCTGACCCACGTCGTCAGTCCCGGGAGGGGCTTGACGGTGCCGACCTCGTAGAGCGTGACCGTCGAGGGTCCGACGATCGCCCGACCCGGCTCGACGATCAGCCGGGGTTGCGGGTAGTCGAGCGCCTCGCACCGTTCGGCGACGGTCTCCAGCACCGCCTTGCCGTAGCGGGCGACCTCGACGGGATGGTCCTCGTGGGTGTAGCGGATCCCCATCCCTCCCCCGAGGTTCAGTTCGTCGAGCACCACCCCGTGCTGCTCCCGCCACCGCGCCAGCAGGTCGAGGGTCACCTCGGCGTTGGCGATGAACGGATCCGTGCCGAAGATCTGCGAGCCGATGTGCGCGTGGATCCCGACGACGTCGAGGTGGTCGAGTTCGAGGGCCCGCGCGAACGCCTCGTCGGCCAGGCCGAGCGACAGCGTGAACCCGAACTTCGCGTCGTCGTGCCCGGTCCGCACGTACTCGTGGGTGTGCGCGTCGATGCCCGGGGTGATCCGCAGCCAGATCGGCACGACCACGTCACGGGCGGCGGCCAGGCGCTCCAACCGCTCGAGTTCATCGAAGGAGTCGACGACGATGCGCAGCACACCGGCCTCCAGTGCGCGGTCGAGTTCGTGTTCCGACTTGTTGTTGCCGTGGAGGATGAGCCGGTCGGCGGGCACGCCGGCGACGAGCGCCGTGTGCATCTCGCCCTCGGAGGCGACGTCGATCAGCAGTCCCTCCTCGTCGACGATCTGCAGGACACCCATGGTGCACCAGGCCTTGGACGCGTAGGTGACGTCGACACCCGGGAAGCCCTCCCGGTAGCGGCGGCACCGTTCGCGCAGGTCCTCCTCGTCGACCACCCACAGCGGCGTGCCGTACTCGGCCGCCAGGTCGGTCACGGCGACGCCGCCGACGGTCAGCACGCCGACATCGGAACGCGTCGCGGTGTAGGGCCAGGGTCCAGGCATGGTCACATCCGCTCCGGTGCGCTCACGCGCAACAACGACAGGGCATTGGCCAGCACCTGCTTGGCGGCGACCGCCAGCCAGTACCGGGATCGGCCCAACGCATCGAGCTGCGCCTGCTCGTCGGGCGACCGATCGGGATCCTCCGGCGCCAGCACCCGGCACTCCGTGTAGAAGCGGTGGAAGGTGCCGGCCAGTTCCTCGGCGTAGCGGGCCAGCCGCTGGGTGGCGCGCAGCTCGGCGGCTTCCGCCACGGTCAGGGGCAGCCCCGCCAGGGCGGTCAGGAGCTCGAGCTCGGCCGGGTGCACGAGCAGCGACAGATCGGCGTCATCGGCTGCAGCGTGGTCGAAGCCCCGTTCGTCCGCCATGCGGATCAGCGAGCTGATCCGCGCGTGGGCGTACTGCACGTAGTAGACGGGGTTCTCCATGGACTGCTGGGCGACGACCGCCAGATCGAAGTCGACCTGGGTGTCCAGCCCCTGCCGCAGGAAGTGGTAGCGCACGACATCGACGCCGACCTCATCCACCACCTCGTCGAGGTCGATGGTCTCGCCGGCGCGCTTGGACATCCGCACCGGCTGGCCGTCACGCAGCAGGTTGACGAGCTGGCCGATCCGGATCTCGATCCGATCCTCGGGGATGCCGAGGCTGGCGGCCGCGGCCAGCAGCCGCCCGACGTACCCGTGATGATCCGCGCCGAGCAGGTAGTAGAGGTGGTCGGCCCGCTGCCACTTGTCGCGCAGGTAGGCGCAGTCGGACGCGAAGTACGTCGGACGTCCGTCGGAACGGATCAGGACGCGGTCCTTGTCGTCCCCGTGGTCCGTGGTGCGCAGGAACAGCGCGCCGTCCGCGTCGTAGGTCTCACCGCGCTCGGTCAGAGCGGTCACCGCCTCCTCGATGGCGCCGCTGTCGTGGAGCCCCGCCCGCTCGGAGAACCACACGTCGTAGTCGACACCCATCGCGTGCAGCACGTCCTGGATGCGTTGCCGCATCGCCTCGACGCCAAGGATGCCGACGCTCGCCCCGATCGCCGGATCGACCCGCGGATCGCCGGAGGCCACCTCCGGATCCTCGAGCAGCCGCCCGTCCGTGCCGTGCTTTGCTCCGCCACCCGACACCGAGACGACCTCGTCGGGCGCCTCGGTGAACAGCGACTCGCCGTGTGTCGAACGCAGCTGCTCGGCGACCTCGACGATGGCATGCCCGCGGTAGTGATCGTCGCCGAGCTCCTCCCCGCGGGCCACCAGCACGACGGACTCGCCGAAGCGGCGGATCTGCTCACCGGCATCGTTGACGTAGTACTCGCGCACGACGTCGTCACCGGCCGCCTCGATGAGCGCCGCGATGGCGTCACCGGTCGCCGCCCACCGGCCGGCCCCCACGTGCAACGGGCCCGTCGGGTTGGCCGAGACGAACTCGACGTTGACGGTCAGGCGATCCTGATCGCCCTTGGTCGAGCGCCCGTACACCGCCCCCTCGACCAGGATCCTGCGCACCAGCTCCTGGTGGTAGCTGTGTGCCAGGCGGAAGTTCACGAACCCCGGTCCCGCGATCGAGACCTCCTCGACCACAGCGGGAACGTCGAGGTGGTCCACGAGCAGCTGGGCGATCTCGCGGGGGTTGCGCTTGGCCGGCTTGGCCAGCCGGAGCGCGGCCGTGGTCGCCCAGTCCCCGTGGTCCGGCTGCTTGGGTTTCTCCAACGCAGCGTCGGCCTCCGGGAGCCCGGCCGCGCTGAGCGCGGCACGGATCCGTTCGGAGAGGTCGGCGAGGACAGGGTCGAACGTGGCGGGGCTGGCCATACGGGTTCCGGCTCGGGTGCGTCGAAGGATGAGGAGTTGGTCTGAAGCCTACGGCCCTGCGGGAGCTCCCCGTACCAGCTGCTCGATCTGCTCGACGAGCTCCAGGGGGTCGAACGGCTTGGTGACGTAGGCGACCGCGCCAGCTGCCAGACCCTCCTCGACGTCGCGACCCAACGCTCGCGCGGACAGCAGCACGACCGGGATCTCCGCGGTCGACGGCTCATCGCGGAGCTGTTGACAGACCTCGAACCCGCTGAGGCCGGGCATCATCACATCGAGGATGATGGCATCCGGCGACCAGCTCCGAGCGAGGTCCAGGGCGTCGGGTCCATTGGCCGCGGTGCGGACCTCGTGACCCTCCAACTCGAAGTTCATGACGACCAGTTCGAGGATGATCGGATCGTCGTCGACGATCAACACGCGGGCCATCTGGGGCTCCTGGGCGACGTCGTTGCGGTCAGGGGTGCGTGGTACGGTCTCAGACCGCGCCCGTTCGGCGTGGCCTGCCCCCGTAGCTCAGTGGATAGAGCACTGGCCTCCGGAGCCAGAAGCGTAGGTTCGATTCCTACCGGGGGTACCGATCCGATGCCCCGTGTCTCCGCGGGGCATCGTCGTTCCCGGGGCGATCTCCCCTCTCGCGGCTCCGCCGGCTGCGCCGTGCCGACCCGGGCACGGGGGCGGGCGACCACACCACCGCAGCCTCCACCCGCGTGGGCAATACCCTGTCCCAGGATGCCACCGACACCTGCGAGGCCCGAGATGAGCGCACCGATCGACGTGACCGACCGATCCATCTTCCAGCGGACCGTCGGCATCGAGCACGATCCCCTGGCAGGCCCCCGCGCCCACCGTGACGACATGGGCCGCGAGGTGGCCCCCGACCTGCTCGCGCTGATGGGCGACACCCCCCTGGTCGCCCTCGATCGGCTGTCGCGCGACGTGGCCCCGACCGTGGTGGCCAAGCTCGAGATGCTCAACCCCGGCGGCAGCGTCAAGGACCGGATCGGCATCTCGATGGTGGAGGCCGCCGAGGCCGCCGGGGTCCTGAAGCCCGGTGGGACGATCGTGGAACCGACGTCGGGCAACACGGGGGTGGGCCTGGCCATCGCCGCGGCCCGCAAGGGCTACCGCTGCATCTTCGTGGTCCCGGACAAGGTCAGCAACGACAAGGTCGCGCTCATGCGCGCCTACGGCGCGGAGGTGGTGGTCTGCCCGACCGCGGTGGAGCCGGAGGACCCGCGTTCCTACTACTCGGTGTCGGATCGCCTCGCCGAGCAGCCCAACGCCTTCAAGCCGAACCAGTACTTCAACCAGGCCAACCCCCAGACCCACATGCTGTCGACCGGCCCGGAACTGTGGCGGCAGACCGGGGGACGCATCGACGCGTTCGTCTGTGGCGTCGGCACCGGCGGCACCGCCACCGGGGTGGGGCGCTACCTCAAGGAACGCAACCCGGATCTGACCGTGGTGGGCGCCGACCCCGAAGGCTCGCTGTACTCCGGTGACCAGGTGCGTCCCTACCTCGTCGAGGGCATCGGCGAGGACTTCTGGCCACCCACCTTCGACCCGGCCATCGTCGACGTGTGGGAGCGCGTCTCCGACCAGGAGTCGTTCGCGATGGCCCGCCGCTGCACGCGCGAGGAGGGGATCCTCGTCGGTGGCTCGTGCGGCACGGCGCTGGTCGCCGCCCTGCGCTACGCCGCCACCCAACCCGCGGACGCCTCCATCGTCGTGCTCCTGCCGGACTCCGGCCGCGGGTACCTGTCCAAGCTCTACGACGACACCTGGATGACCGAGCACGGCTTCGTGGAACACACGGCCGGGGCCGGCACGATCGGTGACGTGGTCCGCACCAAGGGAGACCATCTGCCGCCGGTCGTCCACCTCCACCCCGATGAACAGGTCATCCAGGCCATCACGCTGCTCAAGGAGTACGGGGTGTCCCAGATGCCGGTCTTCGCCGACGGTGTCCACGACCACGCCGGCGCGGACGACATCATCGGCTCGGTGCGCGAGAACGCGCTGCTCGATGCCGCGTTGCGCGATCCGGGTGTCATGACCAAGCCCATCATGGAGGTCCTCCAACCGCCGCTGCCGATGGTCGGCACCGACGATCCGCTCGACCAGGCCCTCGCCGAACTCTCCAGCGGAGCTCCGGCCGTCCTCGCCCACGACGGTGGACGGGTGGTCGGGGTCCTGACCCGCGCGGACCTGCTGACGTTCCTCGCCGACCGCTAGGTCGCTCTGCCGTCCCGCTCACCCGCTCACCCGATCGCCCGACCGCACGACCGAAGGACCAGCCATGCAGTTCGAGACCCGCGCGATCCACGTCGGTCAGGAGCCCGATCCCCGGACCGGCGCGGTGATCGTGCCGATCTTCCAGACCTCGACGTTCGCACAACCTCGTGTCGGCGAACACACGGGCTACGAGTACGCCCGGACCGGCAACCCGACGCGCACGGCCCTGCAGGAGGCGTTGGCCTCGCTCGAAGGCGCGGAGCAGGCGGTCTGCTTCGCCTCCGGCCTCGCCGCCGAGGACGCGATCTTCCGGTTGCTCAGCCCGGGCGACCACGTGGTGATGGCCAACGACGTCTACGGCGGCACCTGGCGACAGATCGTGCAGGTCCACGGCCGCTTCGGGATCGAGGTGTCGGCGGTCGACCTCGCGGATCTGGACGCGGTCGCCGCCGCCATGCGCCCGACGACCCGGCTCATCTGGGCCGAGACCCCGTCCAACCCGCTCCTCAAGATCCTCGACCTGGCCGGACTGGCCGACATCGCTCACGGCGCGGACGCACGGCTGGTCGCCGACAACACCTTCGCCACGCCCTACCTGCAGCAGCCGCTCGAGCTGGGTGCCGACCTGGTCGTCCACTCGACGACCAAGTACATCGGCGGGCACTCTGACGTGGTCGGCGGTGCGGTCTGCACCGATGCGGCCACCGCGGAGCAACTGGCGTTCCTCCAGAACGCCGTCGGTGCGGTACCCGGACCGTTCGACGCCTGGCTGACACTCCGCGGCCTGAAGACCCTGGGGGTCCGCATGGACCGGCACAACCACAACGCGATGCGGATCGCGGAGTTCCTGGTCGACCATCCCAAGGTGGCCCACGTCGCCTATCCGGGACTGGTCGACCATCCCGGTCATGCGCTGGCCGGCAAGCAGATGCGCGGCTTCGGCGGGATGATCTCCTTCCGCGTCGACGGGGGCGTGGATGCGGCCAAGCGGATCGCCGAGCGCACCGAGCTGTTCTTCCTCGCCGAATCGCTCGGCGGGGTCGAGAGCCTCATCGAGCACCCGGGCATCATGACGCACGCCTCGGTCGCCGGCACCGCCCTGGAGGTGCCCGACGACCTGTTGCGACTCTCGGTGGGCATCGAAGCTGCCGATGATCTGATCGAGGACCTGGCGCAGGCGATCGGCTGACCCGGTGGCCAGCACCGGCCGGTCGGATGGAGGGTGGTTCGGGTGACGCGACGATCAGCACGGCCGGGGGCGATCGCCGCGATCGTCTCCGCCCTGCTGCTGACCGGTTGCGGGCAGGTCATCACCCTGGAGTTGCCATCCACCGGCTCGCTGCAGAGCGCCGCCCCCCGCGTCCCGCCCGTCCAGTCGGTCATCTACGACCTCAACGGTGACCCCCTGACGACCCTGCGCGACGAGTTCCGCGAACCGGTCGGACTGAGCGAGCTCCCGTCCCACCTGATCAACGCGGTCATCACGGCGGAGGACCGACGCTTCCACCAGCATCGTGGCATCGACGGCCGCTCGCTCCTGCGCGCCGCGCTGTCGAACCTCGCCACCGGCGACATCGGGCAGGGCGGCTCGACGATCACCCAACAACTCGTCAAGAACCTCTACATGCCCGACGCACCCCGGACCCCCGAGACCAAACTGCAGGAGGCGGTCCTCGCCCGGGAGCTGGAGGATGAGCGCTCCAAGGGCGCGATCCTTGAGGACTACCTGAACACCGTCTACTTCGGCGAGGGTGCCTACGGCATCGAGGCGGCCGCGCAGACCTACTTCCGCAAACCCGCCAGCGACCTCGAGGTGGCCGAGTCCGCCCTGCTCGCCGCGATCATCCGAGCCCCGGAGGCGCTGGCGCCCACGCGCGAGCCCGACGCGGCGCTGCGGCGGCGCGACGACGTGCTGTGGCGCATGGCGGTCGACGGCCATCTGACGCCCACGGAGCGTGATGCGGCCACGGCCACCCCCATCGAGGTCCATGGGCGCTTCTCCACCCCGCAGGCGCGCGAACCCCACCTCGTCGACCTGGTGGTCCGTGAACTGTTGAACGACCCCCGTTTCGGCAGCACCGAGGATGAGCGCGCCCGTCGCCTGTACGGCGGCGGCCTGCACATCCACACGACCGTCCGGCCGGAGCTCCAGGAGATCGCCCGCACCGTGCTGGCGGAGCAGCTCCCCGATCCCGGCGATCCGGACGCCGCCATCACCATCATCGACCCGGGCACCGGCCACATCCTGGCCGCCGTGGGCAGCCGCGCCTACGACGACCTGCAGTTCGATCTGGCCACCCAGGGACGACGCCAACCCGGATCGACCTTCAAGACCTTCGTACTGGCAGCGGCCATCGCCGACGGGTGGAGCCCGGACACGCTCCTCGACGGCCGTCAGGGTGACATCCGGCTGGCCGGCGGTGGTGTCTGGGAGGACGTCCGCAACTACGACCGCCGGTCCTACGCCCGGGTGAGCCTCGCGGCGGCGACGCGCGCGTCCGTCAACACGGCGTTCGCGCGACTCGGCGTCGACGTGGGGCTGGAGCGGGTGGCGTCCCTCGCCGGCTCGATGGGCGTCCGCTCGTCGATCCCCGTCGAGGTGCAGACCACGATCGGTGGGGGCGAACTCAACGTCACCACACTGGACATGGCCGCGGGGATGGCGACGTTGGCCAACCTCGGTGAACACGTGCCGACGACCGCCGTGTCCCGGATCGACGACGCCGACGGCCGCGCTGTCTGGCTGCCCGACACGGCGATCCGTCGGGTGCTGGAGCCCTCTGCGGCCTTCGTCACGCTGGACGTTCTCCGCGGCGTCGTGGACCACGGGACCGGGATGCGGGCACAGGTCGACGGGTGGGAGGTGGCGGGCAAGACCGGCACCACCTCGGATCACACCGACGCCTGGTTCGTCGGTGCGACACCCAACCTGTCGGCCGCGGTGTGGGTCGGCCACGCCGACGGCCGGGTACCCATGCAAGATGTGCAGGGCATCCGGGATGTGACGGGTGGCACGATCCCCGCGCAGATCTTCTCCGAGGTCTTCACCCGCGCCTTGGAGGGAACGTCACCCGTCCCCTTCCAGCTCCCCGATGCCCACACGACGCTGGTCGAGATCGACCCGGTGACGGGACTGCTGGCCGCGCCGTGGTGCCCCGGTCAGGTCGAGCGCCTCCCCCGGATCCTGGTCCCGACCGAGACCTGTCCGGAGCCCCCACCACCACCGCCACCACCACCGCCACCACCGCCGGCTCCCGAGCCCGAACCCGAGCCGGAGGAGGCGGAGCCGGAGGACGACGACCTCGACGTCCCTGAGGAAGACCCCGGCACCGATGGTGACAACGGGGACGGCGATCGGGACGAACCGACGGAGAGTGACGGAGGGACCGACCGCGACGAACCGGCCGACGATCCGGACACGGATGGACCCGACGAACCGGCACCGCCAGCCGACCCCGGGGACGAGGACGACGGGGATGACTGACGACCCGCCCGCACGCCGCCGCCCGCGACGGCAGTAGCATCCTCGCCGTCCTCGGCCCGACGCGGCGGGGCCAGGAGATGCCGTGCGAGCGCTGTTGGTCTTCAACCCCAACGCGACGATCACCGACGACCACGTCCGTGACGTCATCGCGTCCGCCCTGGCATCCACGATCGACCTCGACGTCCAGCCCACAAAGCAACGGGGCCACGCGACGCACCTGGTCGCCGGCGCCGTCCACGACGATGTGGATGCGGTCTTCGCGCTCGGTGGTGACGGCACCGCCAACGAGGTGATCCAGGCACTGGCGGGAACCGACGTCCGGCTCGGGATCATCCCCGGTGGTGGCGCCAACGTGCTGGCCCGGTCCCTGGGACTCCCCAACGACCCGATCCAGGCGACCTCGAAGCTGCTGCAGGCCGTCCGGACCGATCACACCCGCCGGATCGGTCTGGGCCGTGCCGGTGCCCGCTACTTCGGGTTCAATGCCGGCTTCGGGTTCGATGCAGCCGTGGTCCGCCACGTCGAGCAGCACGCCCGCATGAAGCGCAACCTCCGGCAGGCGGCCTTCGTCTGGTCGGCCGCACGGGAGTGGGCGAGCGGCGCCAGGCAACGGGAGGGTTCGATCGCGATCCGACTCGACGACGGGCCCTACCTCGATCCGGTGGCGATCTCCATGGTCGCCAACGCCGACCCCTACACCTTCCTCGGCGACCGTCCGATGCACCTGCACCCACGGGCATCCTTCGACGCCGGACTCGACCTGATCACCGTGGGCGACATCAGCACACGGGAACTCGTCCGGATCGCCTCGCGCGCGTTCCGCGGTGGGACGCACGTCGAGCTGGAATCGGTCGGCTACTACCACGACATCACCACGATGGTCATGGGGGCCGGCGTGCCGCTGCCACTCATGGTGGACGGTGACTACGCCGGAGAGCACCGCCAGGTGACGTTCACCGCGGTCCCTGATGCACTTCGGGTCCTCACCTGAGGCACTCCGGATACTGGTCGGAACATCGGTTTGCACGCGAGTGCGCGACAAACGCACGCCTGCCCACGCGAGCCGCTGTGATCCCCGACGAACCCTTGACACCACAACCTCAGCCGTTACGTTATGCCCACTAGAGAAAAGCTTCACAAGCGCTCCCGGATCTGGCGGCCGGAGCGCCCCGCCCAGTCGGGCACCCCATCACCTACCGCCGGTCCCCCGTCGGCTGCGGCCTGACCGCGGGATCACCGGTATCGAGCAGGAGAGCATCACATGGATTGGCGTAGTCGTGCTGCGTGCATCGACGAAGACCCTGAACTGTTCTTCCCCATTGGGACGACCGGTCCAGCCGTCGAGCAGGCAGATGCAGCCAAGCGCGTCTGCGCACGTTGCGACGTGCGTGAGGAGTGCCTCGAGTTCGCTCTGGCGTCCAACCAGGACGCCGGCGTCTGGGGCGGTCTGACCGAGGACGAACGCCGCACCCTCAAGCGTGCACGGCAGCGTCGTCGCCGGCTCGCCAGCTAGCCGCTCCATCACCTCACCGCGAGCGCCGCTCGGCCACCAGGTCGGGCGGCGTTCGTCGCGTCGGTGCACCGTGCCGCGAACTACCGCGGCAGTGGCAGCACCGCCTCACAGACCGTGCCCTGCCCGATCTCGGAGCGACGGACCTCCAGCGTGCCCCCGAGTTCGGACTCGACCAGGGTCATCGCGATACGCAACCCCAGGTTGGCATCGGACTCGAGTCTCCACTGCTCCGGCACACCGACCCCGTCGTCATGCACCTCGAGGTGCAGGCTCGCGGACCGGCGATCGAGCACGACGGTGACCGCGCCACCCTCGTGGACGAAGGCGTGCTCGACCGAGTTCTGGAGCAGTTCGGACAGGACCAGGGCGAGCGGGGTTGCGACCTCGGCCGGCAGTTCGCCGGCGCTGCCCTCGAGTTCCATCTCGACCGGGCGGGTCGGGTCGGTCAGCCCGATGGCCAGCATGTCGATCAGCCGTTGCGCGACCTTGTCGAAGGACACGCGCTGACGGGAGTCCTGCGACAGGGTCTCGTGCACGAGCGCGATCGAGGAGATGCGGCGCACGGACTCGGCCAACGCCTGTGCCGACTCCTCGTTGGTCATGCGACGCGACTGCAGCCGCAGGAGGGAGGCCACGGTCTGCAGGTTGTTCTTCACCCGGTGGTGGATCTCCCGGATGGTCGCGTCCTTGTAGAGCAACAGGCGCTCGTGGCGACGGAGTTCGGTGACCTCACGCACCAGCATCAACCCGCCGAGCACATGGTGTCCCCGCGTCAGCGGGAGCAGCCGGCGCAGGACGACCGCGCCGCGGGCCTCCACCTCGGATTCCAGGGGTTCACCGTCTGCAAGCGCCTCGAGCACCGCCTGGTCATCGAGATCGAACAGTTCGAGGTTGCGACCGACGATGTTGTCGACCACCCCCAGTCGCCGATAGGCGCTGACCGCGTTCGGCGAGGCGTAGTTGACGACGCCCGTGGCGTCGATGCGCATCATGCCGTCACCGACACGTGGTGCCAGCTCGCGTTCAGGGTCCTCACCCGGGAACGGGAACGACCCCTCGGCGAGCATGTGGGACAGGTCGTTGGCCGCCTGGTAGTAGGTCAGTTCGAGTTCGGAGGGGGCCCGCACCGTCGACAGGTTTCCCTCACGCGTCACCACGCCGATGATCCGGCCATCGAACGGGACCGGGATCGCCTCCTCCCGCACCGGCACACCGGTCGACCAGTCGGGGTCGCCGTCGCGGACGATCTCTCCATCGAGGAAGGCGCGTGTGACCTGCGGTCGCTCCGTGGCCTCGTAGGTCCGACCGACGAGATCCTCGTGGTACACGGTCTGGGCGGTGTAGGGCCGCATCTGCGCGATCACGGTGAGCTGGCCGGACTCCGGGTCCCGGCAGAACATCAGCAGATCGGAGAAGGACAGGTCCGCCAGGATCTGCCAGTCGGACAGGATCGCCTGGAGCGTGTCAACGCTCGCGTCGTCCAGGCCCGCGCGCTCCTCGACCAGTTCGCGCAGCGAGGTCACGGACGGGACCTCAGTGGCCCAGGAACCGCTGCAGCTGCTGCAGCGGAACCGCTTCACGGATGTGTTCGAAGGCCCGCTTCTCGATGTCCCGTGCCTCGCTCATCGACAGACCGAGTTCCCGCGCCGTATCCGCAAGGTCGTGAGGATGACCATCGGTGAGTCCCATGCGCATCTCGAGGACCTTGCGCTGCGTCTCCGGCAGGCGGGCCAACACCTTCTCGAGGGGTTTGCGCAGCTGCTCGACCGGGTTGTCGGGTTCGTCGCGTCGGTCCCCCCGCTTCTTGCCGCCCTGACCCTGCCCACGCTTGCCGCCACCCTGCTTGCCGCCGGCTCCACCCTTTCCAGGCGAGCGCCCGCCGCCCTTGGGGCCGCGGTTGTCGGGGTGCGCCGGAGGAGTCATCATGCTGCAGCCTAGCGGCGCACCACCGTCACCCCTGGCCTCGGCGGAGGCGACGACGTGGCACTATCGCGTCAGCACCCACCAGCCGTCGTCACCAGTCACCGTCGGGAGATCACGTGTTCTTCGTCGCGCTGGTCCTGCTGCTGGCCATCGGAGCATCCGTGGTCCGCGGTGGCCGGTTCCATCGGATCGGTCGGGCGCCGCTGCGCGACATCTGGCTGCTGTTCATCGGTGTGGCGCTGCAGCTGGCCGCGGATGCCGGCGTGATCCTCGGATGGTTCGAGGGCACCGGCACCATCAGCTACGGCCTGCTGCTCACCAGCCAGGTCGTGGTCGTGGCCTGGGTGCTGCGCAACTGGTACCTGCCCGGTCTGATCCTGGTGGCCATCGGGCTGGCCCTGAACGCGGTCGTGATGGCTGCCAACGGGGCGATGCCGGTCCATCCGGAGGCCATCGCCGCGCTGGGGCAGGAACCCGGCGAACTGGTCCGCGGGAAACATGTCCTGATGGACGACGACACCAGGCTGTGGTGGCTCGCGGACATCTGGCCCGTGCCACCGATCCGATCGATCATCTCCATCGGCGACGTGGTGCTCGCCGCCGGTCTGCTCCCGATCACCCACTACCTGATGACCTTCCGCACGCCGGCCGAGCGGCGGGGAACCAGCGCCACCGAGGACGATGGGGTCAGTGGACCGCGACCCGCTGACGACGCAGGACCCGGGTCAGGGCGCTGACCACATCCAGGTCGCCCACATCACGCACCAACCGCACCACGACCTCGTCGAGTTGCGCCGGTTCGATCGGATCAGGGGCGTACCGGTCGATCTCGCAACAGGCGGCCACGATGCGTACCTGCTGACGGAGATCGTCGCGGAGAGCGGCCGGACCCGTCAGGTCCCCGTGCGCCTCGACGAGCTGCGCGACCCGGTCGAGCCGTGCCGAGACCATGCGGATGGCCTGGCCGCCGGCCATCGCCAGCTCACGCTGCGTCGCCGGTTCGCCGGCCTCCAGCTTCAACCGGCCGAGCTCGTGCAGGTGCGCGGCACGCACCACATCGATGGTGTCTCGTTCGCTCAAGCCGAGTTCGTGGGCCACCTCGGCGGCCAGCTCGCCGACACGCACGCCGTGGTCGTCCGAGATCGACCCGTGCGGACCGGTGACCATCTGCTCGGGTAGCCGGGACATCGCCCGGATGGTCTGTTCGTAGGCACGGTCCGCGACGAACAGACGCTCCAGTCCGACCCGGGCCGCCAGCAGTGGGATCAGCATGGTCGGCAGGGTCCAGATGCCGAGCACGGGGTGCACCAGGGCACCCAGGCCAGCCGTGGCAGCGACCGCAGGCCCGACCAGCCTCGTCGCCATGATGGCTTCTCTGGCTCGACGGAGAGGTACGTGCCACCTCCCGCCAGTGCGCACGAAGACCTCAACGGCCGGCAGGCCGACGACGATCGCCAGACCGACCGCGATGGCTGCACCGACGGGCAGGGACGCCGAAACATCCGCCCCCCTGCCTTCCCAGACCACCGGCACGGCGAGCACACCCCACGATGCGAACCCCGTGAGGGCCCAGGCGCCGGCAACCCGGCCGATGATCCCCGACAGCTCGAGGGGTTCGCGACCCACCAAACGACCGACCAACCAGGCGACCGCAGCGATGAGGGCGACGATCAGGGGTGACGCGCCGAGGATGACCGCAGCCCCGAGGACAGCCACCGACGTCGGCACGGGCTGTCCACCGGGCTGGCGGATGGCCAGACGCTCGGTCGCGATGGCAGCCACGAGGAACCAGACCAGCTGGATCGGCCCGATCTGCTGCTCGATGCCGGACACCATCCACCAGCTGCCGCCGACCGCTGCCGCGGCCACGACGAGCAGGATCCGTGTCAACGACCCCGGGACCGATCCGTTCACGGGGACACCTCGGAGCTGTCGGTGTGATCGCGCGACAGGCGCTCCTGCGCGGTTCCCGTGGGGATCGCGTGGCCGTGGAGCTGCTCCTCACTGGCGAAGTCCGTCGTCGGCTCCCAGCCGACCCGCTCGACGGCGACGGCGAGGGCCTCGACCATCCGCTCGTCGACCTGGCGTCCCGCGCAGCGGCGAAGCTCCGCGATCGCATCGTCCACCTCGAGCGCCCGTCGGTAGGAGCGGGTCGAGGTCATGGCGTCGAAGGCATCGACCACCGTCACGATCCGCACGATGTCGGAGAGCTCCTCCTCCCCCACCCCGTGGGGGTAACCCTTGCCATCGAGTCGTTCGTGGTGGTAGCGGACGATGTCGATCGCTGGCTCGAGGAAGTCGATGTCGTGCAGGATCTCCACCCCGATGGTGGGGTGTTCCTGCATCTTGGCGAACTCGTCGTCGTCCAGCGGGCCCG
>Ga0207421_10003084_pt1 | contig 20115 bp, 6 predicted proteins | sample SodLakKL_010_SED_4_FD_187542 | JGI IMG/M metagenome (GOLD analysis project Ga0207421, IMG submission 187542) | Alkaline sediment microbial communities from Lake Tanatar, Kulunda Steppe, Russia - 8KL_010_SED (SPAdes) (version 2) | ecosystem: Environmental > Aquatic > Non-marine Saline and... | reverse complement strand
GAACCACCCTCAACTCGCATGTCTTAATCGGATTCCAATAGCAGTGACCGCCGGCAGGATCAACCGGAATTTGGGAGTAAAGATTAGACCTTACACATTTACCCTATATTTTATTGAATCCAAATTTAGGTTATTTCCTGAATCGGCAGGTGAACAAAATACACCATGTTGAACGTCTGTCGGATTCAAGAGATCTCGGAAATGAATCCGGGGTTCTTGAATCCCCATCAAATTGCACTCCCATCACACAAAGCAAGTGTTATATATGTTTTTGGATTGCTCAATCTTACTTTTACGTGATATGAGTCAAATTACTTTTTACGGATTTAAACCATTGTTTCTTTAACTATTTAAGGATTTCCGATACACCTTTGGATTGACCTAGATCTAGAATATCGATTTGTATAACTATTCTAATCAATCATCCCAAAAAGTTTTTATCAGACCCGTCTTTAAGAACCACGATGAAAAGTGAAAGATCAACAGGGAAATCATTGCTATATCTCGTTATTTCAGTAATATTGCCAGTTGCGCTAATTTTGATTAATCACCTATATCGACCGGACAACTTATTTTTATCTATATTTCTGGTTGCATGGATAGGGTTCGCTTTACTAGTTATACAACCCTACCATACAGAAGGCTATGAGACAGTAGACCCTTAATCTTGATGTTTATCGCAATTTTTCAGAACTCAAGATCTTCATCACAGCTAGTTTCAACCAGCTCAGCTAGGGTTTTTCATCACATAACACAACATGAATTCAAAGTTATTAAATCTTGACTTCGAAAATAGTTTATATCACCCCTATTTCAGCACACCAGTCTATGTTAGAAAAGGATGATAAAGAACGGCAGGACTTAGGTGTAGTATCATTTGCTATATTAGGCGTTTTTATAATCATATTATCTATTTTTGCAGTTGCATATATATCCCGTATAGATAGAATAAATTACGAGAATGAGTTGAGACGGGATAGCATTTCTGAACTTGAGGATTCTTTGAATAATACCTTTGATTCTTTGGAAGAAAAGATAAAATATATCGGTGTTAAGAGTGCTTTTGAATCAGGATCAAATCACGAGGGGAATTTATCAAGGAGTTTTTTGAATGCTATAGACAATTATATGGATGATGGAGTAAACCATCGGAGATGGGACCATGGAGGTATAAAAGTAGAACTAAACCATTATGATCTTACTATAGGTCCGAAATCGGCACGGATTAATGAAATCATCCCAGAAGAGAAAAATAATGAGTCGATTAATAATGATGGTCCAGGTGTTTTAAAAGAAAGGGATACGACATTTTCTTATGAAGTCTTGGGGACTATATATCTTGTAGCATCGGAAGGAAGTCTTGAATTAGAAAATAGCAGAGACGTTAGTATCACGATAGATGTTCCATATCCATTCATGAGGGATAAAATGCAAACCTTCGATACTAATCTAAGGGGTGATAAAAGTCATTTAGCTCGAATCACTGAATATACATTAACTACTCTAGCACAGTATAGAACACTAGCTGGATATGGTATGGAATCATTAGATTGCAATGGTGAAACATTCAATAAAACCACTGATGAAATTATCACTAAAGGAGACGTAGAATTAACAGTGAATCTTGCATTGTTATTTGAAATTGCCTATCATTATCGTTCATACGATCCTGAACATCTTGATTCAATAATAAATAATGTGAGTTATCTTAATAGAGATAGATTAAAACACATACTTTCGACATATCTTTATGAAGATAGTATAGATCCTGGAGACATAATAAGTCTTTTTCATAGTTATTCTTATGATGATAAAGTGATCGAAGAAAATCAGTCTGTTGAATTAGATATCAGTATAATCGTGGCTCAAGCGATGAACGCTTTAGTAGACCAATTCGTTTTAAAACACCTTGAAAATTTGAGGATTACTCCCGTATTAGATTTGATCTTTAGGGGTATGCAGAAGGCTGAGGAGATTTACGAATCAATTACGGATTTTATTTTTGAAGACGATGAAGAGGAGGATGAGATCAATCCTCAACAAGTTCAGACTGTTAAGGAATGGGTTAGAAGTATTTTTATTTCAGCAGGATTGATGGACACCCATCTTTTTCGAAATTATTACAGTATGTACGACAGATTCCAAGGCAAAAAGATTAGTGGGTATCCAAATCTTCCGGAAGATTTTAAGTTCACAGATAATTTTCGATATTACAGCAGATTAGATGGTGAGGAGTTTGAGTGGTACGAGTACAGTTGTGATCACAATGAATTACATAGGAAAAGTGGGGATACTTGTGATAAAATAATTCAAGAGGGAGAAGATGATGAAGGAAATCCTGTAAAAGTTAGGTGTGGTGCTGAGGAAAGAAAGGCCGCTAATGATTTCAGGGTTGGCACAGTTCAAATAGAAGTACAAAGCGGGCCTTTGTCATTTCAACCAGTAGATATTTTAGATGGTAATGAAAAGACATGGCAGCAGTTTTATGATGAATGTTTTAAAAACTCAGTTGACGAAGATCCAGATAATATTAACGATGCTGTAAAAGAGATCATCCAAAAGTTAGTTCAGCAAATAATGGAAAATGACAATATCAATGATATCATACAAGAGTACAATAATATTGAAGTAGACCCTACTGATGATATATCTTTGATGGAGAGTATTCAAGTAAACGTAGATGCCGCTATATATGATGTTGTAGAACACTTTCGTAGGAATCCTGACGAGATAGCTAGTATCTTAAAAACAAAATTACATGAAGAGGGAGACCCAAAAGTAGAGGACTTGATATATTTTTTAAACGAAAATTATAACCACTTAGTAACCAGAACACCTGTGAAATTAGATGCAGCTGAAAAGACTGCTTTTAGACTTACGGATCCAGGTAGCCCACACCTTGAATTTGAAGAGGTATATCATGAAATCAATATCGATGACTATTACATGAAATGTGATTTTGGTTGGACTGCTAATAGAACTATAAACAAACGTGAAACTTCAGATATAATTCAAAATGGAAATGTTTTTGGAACTACTTTAAGAGATGATTTATCCCAAGAGATAATGGATAGTATCGATGGTATATATCAAGAGGTTCGAAAACGGGAAGTTCATATTTCGGATTCCAACGAGAATGTATCCGAAGAAGATGGTTTGATAATTCAGGCATTGAATCACTATCAGCATAATACTAGCTATGAAAGCGAATCACATTTAACTAGAAGCGGAAGTCCATTTTCGTGGATCCGTGAGATCTCACCAGATCCAGCTACACAGGATCAAGATACAATTTCTTTTATCGGTAACTCTTCTCTATCCTATGAAGAAGTAGAATGGAAGTCAGATCTTGATGGACATCTATCTAATGATATACAGTTCAACCGTTCAGCTAGATTTATGAGTTCAGGTCAACATGAGATCACTCTAAGGGTATTAGATGAGGAAGGCATGATTCATGAAGATAAGGAAACATTGTTCATAAATATTCCACCAGAGGCTTGTATCAAAGATATTTCTCCGGATCCAGCCACAGAATTTTTAGAGGTGACATTCGAAGATTCGAGTTGGGACCCAGACGGGTTTATAACTGATAGAATATGGGCCTTCGGGGATGGTAACTATAGTGAAGGTGAGATCGTAAATCACACTTACACTAGTCCCGGGTTATACACTGTCAATTTGACGGTCTGGGATGATAAAGGTGGTTTTGATACGGCTTATAGGGAGATACTCGTAGACGATGCACCACGTGTAATCGATATAGTTCCAGATACTGATCAAAGGTGGGATACATATACTGAGGTAGAAGTGATTTTTTCAGAACCAGTGGATCCATCGTCTTTACAATATTCCATCGAACCCTATGTGGAATATGAGAAAAGCTGGAAAGAAAACAATACCATCCTTGTTTTAAAACCAATAGAGAAATATTCAAGGGATACGAAATATGAACTCACAATATATGATGTTGAAGATGTAGATAATGGTACTGCATCTAATTTACTAGAACCGGTATCTGTAGAGTGGTTGACAATAGAATTCGGTAAAATCTTAGAAGTCTATCCCGAGGATAAGCAATCTGTTGATATACAACGCTCTATTGTTTTGGTATTAGATGAGTCAGCTTATATCAGTGATTTTGATTCTCTTATAAACCAGGATTGGAACTGGACTTACAGTTGGGATTATGATCACACACACTTGATTTTAGATCACGATAAATTCACTCCCGGGACTAGAATAGATTTAACTTTTGATCTTTCAGAATTAAGGTCCCGTTACGATGGGTCTTCTTTTAAGGATGATGGAGAGAATTCATTGACTTTAACTCTAAATACAAAAACCTTTGATAACCCTACACTTACATCTATGACTCCAGGAGATGGAGCTGATGAAGTGATGTTAAACAAATACATGAGACTAAATTTTGATAAATCAATAAATGTATCTTCTTTTGGATTCAACATAAATCCTCATGTAGATGATTTAACATACCACTGGAACGATAACAATAAATCTGTTTTGATAACTCATGATGGTTTTTTAAACTACCAAGAATACCGAGTGTTTATAGAAGCTCAATGTGAGGAGGGGTTACAACTCACAGTTTCGGAAGATAATAACACCTCTAACCCCTTCATTTTCAAAACCGAAGATATATCAACACCCAAGGTGGTACAAATATCGCCCAGAGATGGGACGGAACATATTCTTTCAAATTCTCCTATCGTAATACAATTCAATAAAAAAATAAACACAAATAGTCTAGAATATAGCTGTAATCCGAACCCGGGTTACTGGGAGTATGAATGGAACAGCGATGGAAATATATTGATCCTGAGGCATGGAGGATTCGTTCCTGGTAGAGAAGTCACTTTCATACTCGAAGATGCATCGGATATGAGAGGTAATTCACTTTCAGAAGAAATTCAGATCGAATTTAAAATCAGTGATAATGGAGAACATATTGAAGGGAACTTATTCCAACGTAAACTTTGGTCCTTCATCGGTGGTGGACCATATAGTGAAAGTCTCTTTGATATTACTGAAGTATTCATGAGGGAAACCACTTCGAATATGATACTCAGTTCGGAGATGAGTAATTTGGAGTATAGGGTACCTTCGATGGTTGAAAGTAATTTCGACTATTACCATATGGAAGAAAATGCATCTAATGAGTTAGAATTAATAGTTGATTTACAACCAGGGTATCTTAATATCGAGGATAATATAAGTATATCTGAACCAAGTGGTCACCATTTCACAGAAGTCACCACGATTTCTTCACGTCCCTTCAAAACGGAGTGGGATATATTCATACCTAATTCAGAGATCTTTTTAGATATAAAAAGGAAAACACCATATATGCTAGGCGATGAGGAACCTAGTTTTCTTTCATTGAATGAAACATACTTTATAGGTTTTGATTTATCTATAAGCGTCGCCTCGGGGTGGGCTTTGGAGGATGTTGAATATACAAGGGATGATATCGATCTATCCACGGTCATAGACTTTTTGAACAGAGTCTGGGATCTATTAAAAAAGCCCCTTTCATATCTACTTGATGGGCTATATAAAATCCTAGAACTTTTCGATAATATAGTAAACCGTTTAAAGGAGCATGCAGCATCTTTGGTGGAATACTTAGGTGTGATGATCGAAAATCTAGTTAACACCACTTTGAGAAGTTTGACCGAAACCATTTTGGAAAACAAAGACAAGTTAGTCAACCTAGAAGAGGTGTTATCTTTACTCGGTATAAATATGGGATTATATGTGTATGAGGATGGTAAAAGCAAATCTTTACCAAATACTGATACGTACCATGACGTATTCTTAAAAATAGACATAGGAGGAGCAGCTTTCGGGACGACTTTAGATCTAGACTTCTATGTTTTAGATAATAATGTTGTTGCAACTGGAGTAATATCTTCAGATCATATGGATGTATTTTGGCAGATAGATCCTATGGCACAAGTAGATAAACCTATATCGGTTTATGATAGCTGGTTCCAATCTCAAGGTGAATTTGGGGAAGAAGGTGATGGCGCTATACTGCATCTCGAAATTCCTGAGATCGAAAGAGATGATGAGCCTGATACAGTAAGTTATGAGTATAGTATTGCCGAAGTGTTTCCTCCTCTTAGTGCCGTTTCCATACCCATAGGTCCGGTTGTGGTTTCAAATTTTGATTTTGGGCTGGAAATCACTTATATCGATTTACAGAACATATCATCCAAATTGATACATGGCTCTATTAGGGACGCTTTTTGGAATACTGTTGAACATATGAGTGATTCTAATTTTAACGTTGATTATATAGTTGGATTTGTTAGGACCTTTGCTGATCTATTATTAGAGGAGTTGATACGCTTTTTACAGTCTGTTCTAGATTCTATAGAGTTATTTTTTACCTGTACTGTCAATCAAATTGACATCGTGGTCTCTTTTGGTTTAGCTTCAGCCGAGGGAATTATCGATTTTATAAAGTGGATAGGTCAACAGGTGAGACATCTACTTCAAAGTATATCTAAAAGAAAACCGAGTTGCCATGTAGATAGTTTACCCTCTTCCATATTGGAGGAAACAGAACTTTCCGTTGAAGTTGGTTTAGAGGATGCTTCAACAGTTGAATTCTCAGTCAACGTACCTGCACTTGCATCTATCATAGGTAGGGATATCGGTGAATGGCGCATCGGATTTGGAGTAGAACTTGGAAATGGTCTAACATTGGTAAAAGGGCAGTTGGTTGAATGGTAGGATTTTCAGGATCAAGATATGTATAGATAATTTAGGACGGTGTAGTTTCCCTCGATGTCAATCAACTTTGTTTCCACTGTGATATCTTCATGACGATCAACGTAAATCTTATTTTGCTCAATGGTTCGATTTACTAAATCATCTCTTTTTGTTGAGTTTGTATCAGGTTTCCAAAGACATAGGTTATCTGTATTTACAGGGGTAAGTGTTTCAGTATTGACGTAGTAATAATCATTCTTGAAAGTCATATTCTTCTCTAAAGTAATAGTTGTTTTATTCTCTGGTTCTTCTATAGTCCAGTCGGTAACTTTGTCGATAATTGTTTTTATCCTTCTGGTTTCGTTTTTGATATCCTCATGAGTTTCCCTATAGATGAAAACATGATGGATATCGTTTAATTCTTTCGTTTCTATGATAAAATCCTCAGAGCTTGTTATCAACATATATTGGTTTTCGATGTTGATCTTATCTAAAATTCCCATAGAGGTTCTACTCTCCAATAAACTAGGATTGAAAAGATAAACTTCATCGATAAAACGGTTCCATATGTTCCTATCGTTTTGAATTAAAAATAGACCTGACGATGTAAAATTTAGATAATATGATTCATCATTGATAGTTGGTTTCAATTTAAAATCCGATGAAGCATTTTCATTGAAAGAGAATTCTGCTCTAATTTCACCATCGGTATTACAGAATTCGTTCACGATATCTCTAAACCCTCTAGCCCGGATCTCCAATTCTAACTCTTCTGAGCTCTCCCTCTGCCACATGAATATACCCATTATACTGCTAGTCATCACGATCGCTGCTACGATCCAAACCATCTTAGAACTGAGATAATCAAGCATCGGAAGAAGGGATGAATCCTGTGTTATAAATCTTGCCATCAATAATATTAAAGAGCAGTTTATTGTCTATTTATATGATGAATATTGAAGATTGTACATTGATAGGGATGGTTCACCTTGCCCCTCTTCCAGGATCACCTAGGTATGATGATTCGATTGATGTACTTGAATCTGCTCTACGGGATGCTATAGCCCTTGAAAGAGGTGGTATAGATGCAGTACTAGTGGAAAACTATGGCGACAATCCATATCCTTTAAAAGTCTCCAAAGATACATATGATGCTTTTTTAGACCTCTGTTTTGAAATCAAAAATGAGATATCTATTCCTATGGGTATTAACGTGTTACGTAACGATTGGAAGTCTGCTCTTAAGATCGCAGATGAAACAGCTATCTCATTTGTTAGGATCAATGTATATGTTGGTATCACCTTGACTGAACAGGGAATAATCGAGGGAGAATCTCATAAGATCCAGCGATTCAAAAAAGAAAACCAAATTAACGTATCTATTTTTTCTGATATCCATGTAAAACATGGAAAAACTCTTTATCCTGATAGTATCAACATTGCCGCAAAAGATGCTGTAGAAAGAGGTCATGCAGATGCGGTGATAGTTTCTGGACCTAGAACTAATGAACCTGTAGATCTCGACGAATTGAAGAAAGTTAAGGACACAGTAGAAGTTCCTGTACTGGTCGGTTCTGGAGTACGGTTAAGCAATGCAGACAAAATTTTAAAATATTCCGATGGGGCAATCGTCGGAAGTGCTTTTAAACACCATGGTATCACTGAGAAAAAAGTCAATCAAACTAGAGTAGAGAATTTTTTACGACTCTTAAAGTCTTGACCTTATCAGATGATGGCTTACGAATAAAACCAGACCTGAAACTAAAACTATAGGTATCGCTGGTAGAAACCCAAAGTCTGGTATTAGATTGAAATGATATAATAGCAACATGAACAGACCTGTGGATATGGACGAAATACATGCCTTGGAATCAGCTTTCCAGTATAGAACTCCCAATGTAGATGGATACAGTATAGCAAGTCCTGTAAAAGCCCACGTGACTATGGTGAATATGGTCGCTGGTGGATTATATGCTATAGCAAGACCTACTATTGCTAAAACTATCACCATTATGTGCCCTACGGAGTAATCGAAATCCTCACTGTCGAAGGGAATATAAGGATGGAAAATATCTCTAGTAAACATAGAACTCATAGTGAGAAGTTGACTATCAGCAGTGGACATGAACGCTGCAAAACCTCCACTCATTATCAATGCGGAGAGCCATAGGGGCGAATACTTTTCAAGCATCATCGGAAGGATACTATCAGCTTCCTGTCCACTCAATCCAGGTATAGCTCCTCTTCCCATCACCCCGATCATTATAGGTAGTAAGAAGAGAAAACCGGTGACAAGGGGATATATCATTGATGCTCTCTGTAAACTCTTCTCGCTATCCGAGATAAAGAATCTCTGGAAGAGCTGTGGGAACATCGGATTACAGAATGACCATAATATCGAGAAACTGAGCCAGATCTTGATCGAGATAGTTCCAGATCTAATGAACAACCCAGGATCCACCGATCTTGCTTGTTCATGGGCTGCCTGTAAACCTCCAAGATTGTATGCAAGTATTATGACAGCGGTGAGAAGAAGAAAGATCATCATAAGACCCTGTAAAACGTCGGTCCATGCAATTGTTCTCATCCCGCCTAGGAAAACATATGCGATGATGAATACTGTTAAGAATACAGCACCATAGAAATATGGAATAGCACCATTGGTAAGTGCGCTCAGTACAAACCCGGCACTCATTGGTTGAACAGCTAGATATGGAAGAGTGAAAACAACCATAACAGCTACATATAACATCCTTAAAGTGTGACTACCCGTTTCCCCTCCGATCAACTCTGGAGGTGTGATGTACCCTTTTTCTTTACCTAATAACCAAACCTTCCTACCGATAATGTAGAAAGAAAGTGCTGTAAAAGAAGTTCCAAAACCCATGATGCCATAAAAAGCATATCCTTGTGTGTAAGCCTCTCCAGCAAATCCAAGGAACGTGAAAGCTGAGAAATTAGTAGCAGCTAGTGTAAAAAAAAGAACGAAAGGTCCGATCTTCCTGCTAGCTAAGAAGTAATCCTGCACATTTTTCTTAGAAATTTTATAACCATAAACTCCCAGGAGTAGAGTAAATGTGAGGTAAGACGTTATTATTCCAAGAACTAGAATTGTCGTGTTCAAATCACTCCCTCCAGTAGAATTTTACAAACAGATAAATCATAATTGAAAGTAGTACCTGTAATATCAATAGTCTTAGAACCCATATCGGTAGAAAACCAAAAACCAGCAAGTCAAGTTCCCAATTCCATAAATCGATAGAAAGTATGAATAGAGCTGTGAATAAGATCATCCAAATCAATCTGTTTTCCTTTAGCCAGCAGATAATTCTCTCTTCCATGAAACCACCTTATGCTGTTTCCTGGCTTGGGAGGCTGGAAACAGGAAAACATTGCCGGATTTAAATGAGAAACTATCTAATATATAATTTTAACGAGATGATGTTTAACAGACCATATAAGATCTTTACTGTCATTGTTGACTAATGCCATGTAAAAAATCAAGCACAATTGAACTTTTTTCCCTTAGGTCCTTCACCAAGCTTAACCAATCCGTTCACCGCTGCAACTCCATCTTCTGGTGTTTCATAAACAGGGATCCCATGATCTTCTAATTTTTCACTCATCATATGAGTGAATTCACCACCCGGAGCTATCGCGATTATCGGCTTACCATACTCTTTCATATCCACGGTCTTAGAAACTATATCCTCTTCTATAGCAGGAGAGTGGAAAAGGAACACGACAATTAAAGCATCCACGTTTTCATCCTTCAAAACGATATCCATGGCGGTTTCGTACCTTTCAGATGGAGCGTCTCCGACTATATCAACAGGATTATTCAGGGAAGAATGTTCTGGGATCAATCCGGATTCGACTTCTTTTTTGAACTCTTCTCTCGTACTTTTAGAAAAATCAGCTAATTTTAATCCTGACCATGTCAATGAATCAGCGCACATGACTCCTACTCCTCCCCCGTTGGTCACTATGGCCACTCTGTCTCCTTTCGCCATCGGCTGACATCGTATAGCCCTCAATATCACTACAAGTTCCCTAACCGATTTCACTCTTAAGATACCAGCCTGCTTGAAAGCAGCGTCGTAAACCTCATCATTACCAGCCAATGAAGCTGTATGTGAGGCTGCAGCAGAAGAACCTGCACTAGTCCTACCAGATTTCAACGCGATTATAGGTTTGCTGCACTTCTTAGCAGCTTCCATAAATTTCCTACCATCTTTCAATCCCTCTATATAATATGTAATGATTTCAGTTTCTTCATCTTCACTAAGATAATCTATCAGATCAGCTTCATCAAGGTCTGCTCTATTTCCATAACTGATGAATTTGCTTATACCTATCTCACTTTCAGAAAACCAATCCAACATAGCTGCACCGAAGGCCCCACTTTGCGAGAGGAAAGCTACAGTCCCCTTCTTAGGACGAGCCTGCCTTTCAGGAGGATTAAAAATCGTATCTAACTCGTTATTGGAATTGTAAACCCCGAGGCAGTTAGGACCTATAAATCTTACACCATATCTATTAGCGTTTTCAACGACTTTTTCTTCCAGTTCTACCTCTCCAGCTTCTCTGAAGCCAGCTGTAACTATAATAGCATTTCCAATACCTTTTTCTCCACATTCTTTAATCACTTGGGGAACGAACTTTGCAGGGATAGCGATCACGGCAAGATCGATCTTTTCATCAACCTCTTTCACTGAACTATATGCGGGAACTCCCAGGACATTCTTTTCTTTGATATTGATAGGATAGACTTGACCATCATATTTTCTCATTATAGATTTCATGATAGCATTCCCTACTTTTCCTTCTTTATTTGAGGCTCCGATGACTGCCACGCCTTCTGGGTAGAACATATCGCTGAGGTTCATGTTTAGCTCCTACTGGGGTCATATATCTTTTATATATACATCTTTTGTCTCTTATATCGCTATTCCGGGAAAAATTATAAGTCTTATATCTTCCCATAAGAACTGTTGAGAGTAATGAAACATGGACAGACATGACCTTTTATACGTTTTTGTCGTGATATTATTATTATCTAGTTCTATCCCTGGAGCTTTTTTTAGTACTCTAGAATCCACTTCTTTAGGTGAAGAAAAGAGAGAAATTACCACGAATAAAGATGCAAATAACTATATCCATAGGATAGAACCGTCTTTTGAAGAAAAAAAAGACGATATACCTTATTGGAGGGAATATGAGGAACCAATTGAACATATGACTACACCTTCAACAAGTGCTCTGGATGAAAATAATGAATCCGATGAATTTCAAGAAAAAAAACGATTTGAAAAAGAAATAACTGAAGTTGAAAGTTCACTATCTGAAGGTTACCTAGAACACCCCCCGATCATAATCGATGATGACGATGAATTGGCAGATTTAGCTTACGAAAAAGGATGGCCAGGACAAGGTACCCAAGAGGACCCGTATCTTATCAGCGGATACGCTATCGACGGTCAGGGAGGTCATTCTGCCATCTATATCGGTAATGTTACAGAACATCTTACCGTGAAAGATTGTTACCTTTATAACGCCACTGGAGAAGAAAGTAAAAGGCCGTTCGCAGCTGGATCGACTTTATTTAATAGTAAAAATACACTTTTAGAAAATAATACAGTAACTCAAAATTATCGTGGTATCGATCTATTGGATTCATCAGATAACACAGTCGATGATAATGATATATTTGATAACACAGAAACTGGAATCCTAGTTGAAAATGGATCAAACAATATTTTGTCAAACAACTCTATCGATGACAACAGCGAGGGAGTAAACCTTTTAAATTCAATGGATAGCCTTCTATTCAATAATACTATAGAAGAAAATAGCCTTGGTATTGGCATATTTGAAGATGGTGAGGGCAACTCTATCATATCCAATCACATCGAAAGTAATCCTATGGGGATATCAATACATAATTCAAACTTTAACAAAATAGAGAAGAACACGGTATCGAATGGACAAACGGGCATCGAAATATCAGGGTCATCTAGAAACTACATAATCGATAACATCATACTGTATACACCAAACGGGGGTATCATTCTGAAAAACTCCGACACTACTGTTATCGAAAAGAACTCCATGCAGAGCTGTGGTTTGATCATAGAAGGGCATTTGATGCCCCACTATGACAGCCATATTATAGATTCAGAAAATATGGTAAACGGTGCTGATCTATATTATTTAAAAAACCAGACTGGAGAAACCATCACAGGATCTGTGGGACAGGTGATTTTGGTCAACACTACTGATACAGACATCAACGGAATCGATGTCAACGATGCTGGGAGAGGCATTCACTTAGCTTACTCTCATAATAACAGCATCTCATATATTGAATCCAGTTTCAATAACAGACAGGGCATATTTTTAGAAGAATCTCACTTTAACCATATAGATAACAGTTCTTTCCAGGATAATTTAGAAGGTATAAGTATCGAGGATTCAGAGCACAATATCTTTTATAACAATACGGTCTCTAACAATCGTGGAGGTTTTGTACTTTCAAATTCACCACAGAACCAGATGGTCAATAATACGGTTCAATCGAATCAAAACGGTGTAGATATATGGTCTTCAGATAATACTGGATTATTTAACAATTTTATAGTGGATAATAGCAGATACGGTATAATATTATCTAGTTCTAGATTTAACGTACTCGAAGATAATTCACTCCAAGGTCATGGTGTATTCATTGATGGAACTTTGAAAGAATACTGGAATACACATACTATGGAAGTTTCCAACACTGTTAATGGCCACCCGTTACGATATTACAAGAACGAGGCGAATACACAAGTTCCGTCCGATAGTGGTCAAGTAATCTTGGCTAACAGCAGCGACATGACCATCATCGATCAAAACATTGGTGGAGTTTGTGCAGCCATCCTTCTTGGATTTTCGGATAACAACGAGATATCAAACGTATCCATCAATCGAAACACTTTCTTTGGAATACGTTTAGAAAACTCTAACGATAATAAAATCGGAGACAGCTTTTTAGAAGACGGTTCCGACGGTATAAACATCAGGAATTCCATGGATAATCTTCTTTTCAATACCACAATCAAAAAACACTCTAGGGCCATCATCATGTGGCAGTCGAGCCAGGATAATGAAGTTACAGAAAGTAAAATCGTCCAGAACAGGCATGGGATCTATCTCTACAATACCGATAACATATCCGTTAAATCTTCAAACATCTCTTACAATGATAATAGTGGTATAACGATATCATCATCCAAAGATGATAGTGTTACAGATAATTTTTTCCTTAATAACGGTAGAGATGGTGTATTTTTATCTTCATCTTTAAGAACTAATTTGAGTAACAATACTTTTGAAACAGGTGGTGTGAGGATTGGTGGAAGAGATATCTTACATTGGAACACACATACGATCGATATCTCAAACAGAGTAAATGAGTCACCTATCCATTATTTTAAAAACGAAACTGAAGGCCAAGTCCCATCGGATGCAGGCCAGGTCATATTAGCTAACAGTACTGGTATATCAGTTCAGGATCTTGATATAAATAATGTATCCATAGGCATACTTATCGGATTTTCTGATCAAAACGATATCATAAACAATAGATTATCAGATAACTATTACTCGGGGTTAAGAGCAGAATTTTCTATTGGTAATTACATCGAGAACAATATTTTTGTGGGGAATGATGAAGGGATAATTCTAAGAAATTCTGAAGCAAATGAATTTGTGGGTAACGAGTTGAGTGACAACAACAGGGCTATCTATCTGTATTTATCTGAGTTTAATGTTATAGAAAACAATACGATAGATGACCATACACGTTCTGTTCTTATCTTCTTATCAGATCACAATGAAATGTATTACAATACGATAACTAAAAGCCAAGATTATAGTATTTCATTAAGACATTCAGATGAAAATTTGATAGCCACTAACAATATTTTAAAAAGCAAGGGGTCTGGCATTTTACTATATAGTTCACATGAAAATGAGATCCAGAAGAATGAGATATATCTAAATAAAAATGGTGTAAAATTAGAATATTCGTACGGAAATACCATTACTAAAAACGAATTAACTAATAATGAAATCGGTATTTATTTTGATGGTTCTGACCAAAATATTTTGAATAATAATAATTTGTTAGACAATATTGAAGGTATCCGTCTATATTATTCTAGAGATAATATTTTAAGAGACAATCTCTTAAATAAGGAGGATTTCGGTATAGATAACAAATCGAATTCTAACATGATTGCTGATTATGAACCAGGAACGGTTTTGGTCAAACTAAACACTAATTATTTAGAAAGAAAGAATTCTGAGAAATTAACGAGAGTAACCTTAGAAGAAAAAGGAAACAAGTTGTCCAACGAAGTGATGGGTAGGACGTCTAGAATATTTTCCGCTGTAAATGGATTCGAAATAAAACTTGACAGCGATATAGAAATTAATGAAGCGATAGATAGACTTTCAAAGATGCCTGAAGTTTCATACGCAGAACCCAATTATTATTATAATCTATTAAGTGACCTAGAACCATCAAATTTGCCTAACGATCCAGGATATGATTCATTGTGGGGCATGGATAAGATAAGTGCACCCGGTGCATGGAACGAGACCACCGGCAGTGAAGATGTAGTTATCGCAGTTGTAGATACTGGTATCGATTATACCCATGAAGATTTAACTGATAATATGTGGGAGGATGAGAACGGATACCACGGCTATAATGCGGTCAACGATTCTTATTACCCGATGGATGGTCATGGACACGGTACACATGTTGCCGGAACCATAGGAGCAGTCGGTGACAATGAAGTAGGTGTAGTGGGAGTTAACTGGAATGTTAGTCTTATGGCACTTAAGATGTTCGATGACAGCGGTTCTGCCACAACCACTCAAGCTATTGAATGTCTAGAGTTTGTACTGGAAATGAAAAGAGAGGGAGAAAACATAGTGGCGACCAGTAATAGTTGGGGAGGGGGTGCATACAGTCAGTTACTAAGAGATATAATAGAAGAACATCGTGACGAGGGCATATCTTTCGTAGCAGCTGCAGGGAATGATGGAGAAAATAACGACCTTAATCCGATCTACCCTTCCAGCTACAGCCTGACGAATATAATCTCTGTAGCAGCTACGGATCAGTCTGACGAACTTGCTTCTTTTTCTAACTATGGCGAGAACAGCGTACACGTTGCTGCACCAGGAGTTCATATCAACAGTACATGGAGAAATGATGGATATCGTCGTTTGAGCGGTACTTCGATGGCAACGCCACATGTTTCTGGTTTAATTGGTCTCTTAGCATCTCATTACCCGTCCTATGATCATAATGACCTAAAGAATATCGTACTATCCTCTTCAGACCAACTGGATAATTTAGAGAACATGCTCTTGACTCACGGTAGGATCAATGCATCTAAAGCTATTGAGGCTTCTACTCAACCTGAACCATATTTTTGGATACATCGTCCCACCAATAAATCAGAACTTTCAGTGATAACTGAAACCGAGATCATGATCTCTCTTACAGATGGTGTTGATCCGATTTTAGGGGCTGATGTGGAGGTAGAATTTAGTTCCGGAGAGGGCCCAATAATCCTGAAAGATGAAGGAACCGGCAGTGATGAAGAAGGAGATGGCTATTACACGGCTATGTGGTTTCCATCCAGTTATGGTGAAATAACTCTAGAGATTACGGCCCAAATAGATAGCTGGCAGGAGACTAAAGAGGTTACAGTAACCGTTTTTGGAGGAAGTACGGGCATCTCTATAATTCGATCGGATGATAATGAATTAATGGGGAATCATGTAGCATGGACAGATAACAGAGCATTGTATTTTCAAGATTCTGAAAATAATGAAATAATAAATAACAATATCTCAGATAATAGGGGTAACGGTGTGTATCTGTATGGAAGCGATAAAAACGCAATAGTTGATAATGTTATATCATACAATGAGGTGGATGGTGCATATCTGTGGGATTCTCATCATAATCATCTATATAATAACACACTCTATTCCAATACAAACTATGGTTTAAATCTCCAATATTCAAGATATAATGAAATAGTAAATAGTGGTTTTGAAAGCAATCTAAGAGGTATCTCTATGTATAGTTCTAGTAATAACACTATACAGTACAGTGATCTTTCTAATAACGAACAATATGGCATATTACTTCGTGAATCATCTATTCAGAACAAAGTTACTTCCAATGAGATCAACTCAAATGTTGTGAAAGGTATATTCATCCAGAGTTCAAGCCATAATAACAGCATAGTGAACAATAAACTGATGGAGAATTCGATAGGTCAAAATAATTATGCTCTCCGAGTTTGGAATTCTGATAATATCACATTGGAGGATAACTATCTCTCGAAAAACGAAAGAGGGATATTTATCAGGTATTCAGATAATAATAATTTAAGAGACAATATCATCGAAGATAACTTTGGGAAAGGAATTTATCTATCCCAGTCAAACGAAAATACATTTTATAATAATATTATTTTATCAAACGAAGGATACGGTATCGATCTATCTAATTCAGATTCAAACCACATCCAGATTAATAACGTATCAAATAATACGAGAGGGATCTCCATCAGTTCCAATTCAAATTATAATACTATAATGAACAACTCAATAACCCACAACTCTGGTCATGGTATTTATTCTTCCACATATGGTAATACGTTCAAAGGTAATGAAATCTCTAACAACCAGAGGAAGGGAATGTACGTATCCAGTTCTCACAATAATTTGATTTTAGGTAACGAACTTAGATTAAATATCGAGGAAGCGCTTTATATATTGAATACTGAAAATAATCTTATTAGGGGTAATACGTTAATTCAAAATGAAGACTATGCAATCTATCTGAGTGGTTCAGTAAACAACAATATTTATCATAACAATTTTATCGAAAACGAGTACCAAGCTTACGATGATAGTGATAATACATGGAATGCTAGTTATCACTTGGGTGGAAATCACTGGTCAGATCATGAAGGACCAGACGAGTATCAAGGAGAATATCAGAACCTTACCGGCAGTGACGGTATCATAGATGTTCCGTACGAAGGAGAAACATTTACAGACAAATATCCATTGAAAGAACCTGCTCCTATGCCCCATGTGAGGATAGATAACCCTGAAGAGGAAGATGTGGTAACTAGAAACTATGCCCAGGTTGAGTGGACTGCTATGTATCGATTCAGTGATGCATTGGAATTCTTTGTTAGGATCGATGATGAATGGATTGAAGTTGGAAATGAGACGGAGTACACCTTCCAGAATTTATCATGTGGAGAGTATACCGTTGAGGTTAAGGCCATAGACGAAAACGGCAACATTGGGATCAATAATGTATCGTTTATCGTTGAATATGAGGTAGATGAGATCGTGATCTCTCCCTCAGATGATATTATAGAAGCCGGGGATGAACAGGTATTCACAGCAAAAGCTTACGATGAGGGCGGTGAGATGACAGGCGATATCACCCTAACAGTAGAATGGTCTATCCAGGACGGTGCCGGTGGCTACTGGGATTATAATGTGTACCACTCCGAATTCAAAGGTGAGTGGATAGTCACTGCTAGTTATGACGGCGTCGAGAATACAACATCACTGACTGTAACCCCTTCAAATGTATATGAGGTATCTATAGAACCATCTAAACACCAGAATGTATCAGCCGGGGAAGAATTACAGTTCTCAGCAGTTGCATATGACGAGTTTGGGAATTTGATCACTCAAGATGCTGAAGAATTCACTTGGAAAAATACGACAGATGAAGGTATATTCAATGAGACTGTCATAGGTGACTACAAAGTTACTGCCATATACCAAGGCGTTTTATCAAAGCCAGTTAACGTCACTGTTGTAGTGGACGAAGTATTCATGGTCAATATCGAGCCGATAACAGATCAAAACATAAAAGCCGGGGATATTATAGAGTTCAGTGCGACAGCATACGATAGATATGGTAATTTGATTACAGATGAAAATACAGATTTTACATGGTATAATACCGATGGACAAGGGGTATTCGATAAAACATCAGTTGGAGGATACATGGTCACAGCAACGTATGAAAATGTTGAATCAGAATCTGTAACTGTAACGGTCGACCCAGCAGAGGTTGATACGGTGGTCAACAAACCTTCTACACACCAAAGCGTATCAGCCGGGGAGGAATTACAGTTCTCAGCAGTTGCATATGACGAGTTTGGGAATTTGATCACTCAAGATGCTGAAGAATTCACTTGGAAAAATACGACAGATGAAGGTATGTTCAATGAGACTGCCATAGGTGACTACAAAGTTACTGCCATATACCAAGGCGTTTCATCAAAGCCAGTTAACGTCACTGTTGTAGTGGACGAAGTATTCATGGTCAATATCGAGCCGATAACAGATCAAACCATAAAAGCCGGAGATATTATAGAGTTCACTGCAACAGCGTATGATGGATATCAAAACCAAGTAACAGATAATAATACTGAGTTTATCTGGAAAAATACGGATGAGACCGGGCTGTTCGAAGAAACAACAGCAGGCGAATATACTGTTACAGCGACATATGATGATATAACTTCAGACACAATAACAGTCAACGTGAAACCCGGGGAAATCGCTGATTTTTCCATCAATGTTGGTGACATATATGTAGGTGAAAATCCCATCCTCGAGGTATTTGAAACTGTTGATGGATACGATAATTTAATAGAAGGAGATAATTCCATCACTATATCTATCGATGATGACACAGCTACGGAAACCCTAACCTTCACTGATGGAAATGCACTTTACACATTAAATGAGTTTGATGAGGACGGTGTATACACAGTTACGGTTACCATTGGAGACATAAATCGGTTGGGAACATTCTCCGTAAACAACATCGTTAAGCCGGCTGAGTTCGAGGTTTCCAACCTACGAGTGGATAAGGATGAAGTGGGATTCGGAGAAGAGACAACCTTTTTAATCGATGTGACTAACGTTGGAGATGAACTGGATGATTACACAGTCGATTTCTATGTCGATGGAGAATATATCGGATCTACTACTGTTACCGTCGAAGGAGGTCAAACGGTTACAGCTTCGATAACCCACATCTTAGAAGAATATGGTGAACATGAAGTGTCGGCTGGTGAAGAAAGAGTAAACGTGATCGTTAAAGAAGAAAGTTACCCTCCACTAACTGCAAAATGGATACTTACCCAGATATCTATAATAATCATATCGATCATCTCTGTTTTACTCTATAAGTGCAGATCCGATTAATGTTATGTTTCATTTGTAGGGACTAATCAATAAGAAATAGTGCGAGGG
>Ga0207421_10003083_pt1 | contig 20121 bp, 23 predicted proteins | sample SodLakKL_010_SED_4_FD_187542 | JGI IMG/M metagenome (GOLD analysis project Ga0207421, IMG submission 187542) | Alkaline sediment microbial communities from Lake Tanatar, Kulunda Steppe, Russia - 8KL_010_SED (SPAdes) (version 2) | ecosystem: Environmental > Aquatic > Non-marine Saline and... | reverse complement strand
ACGAAAAAAAGAATTTTTGGGTAATCATCTTTGGTCACCAAGTTATTATATTGGTTCACATGGTCAAGTATCTGCTGAAACAATTAAGAAATACATTGAAGGAAGTTCAAATAGGGGACGTAATTCATCCACCGTTTAAAAACGGTGGTCTTCTTACTTCAGCGTGATAAAAAAAAGGATAGAGCTATATCTATAGCTCAATAAAAATTATTTTTCTTTCATGAGAAACTCAATGAAATCTGGGCTTAACCTTGTTTCCTTTGACATCTTCTCAGCAATCTCTTCTTCAGGAAGTCCCTCATTTCTAAGTTCTGTTATACGGTCATATACATTCCTTGAAACTTCAGAATATTCATTAATATCTTTTCTATGACCCCATACATCTCCTTCAAGGAGTTTGATACCTTGCATTTCCAAATACATTTCAGCTGACCTGGATAAGGTCTTTTTATAGGAACTTGGAATGTGTAATGCCTTTACATCAGGGCATTTCATGACTAGTGAAAAGATATCTGTATTTGATGGTCTGAATGCCAAATGCACAATTTCCTCATCGGATCCGAGTGTTTCAATCTCGTCTTTTGAACTAACAACTCTTATTTTCATTGTAATCACTTTATACTTATTTTGGAATAATTTATAACTTTTGGGAAGTTATATTAAAAAATTCACTAATGTCTATCTTATTTGTATATACAGTATACTATATAAAGATTATTCTATTAAAAATAATTCTAATTAATATTGTAAAATATGGAAACAGAACAGATTAATGTCAATTTATTTTTATAAGCTATATATTTATATTGTGATTTCATTATATTATTAATGTGTCAATAAAATTCCATAATATACTGACCAAATCAAATAACATTAAAGTGGTTTATGCAACAATTGCATTACTATTAACATATTTTGGGAGCTGGTTACCTGACTTCCAGAATGTAATGGGTATTGAAAATGCAATTATTAGTTCAACTGCAATATTTGGTCCCCTAAATGGAATGCTTCTTGGCCCGTATCTTGGCGGAATGATAACATTTGTTGGAATATCCGCTCATTTCATAACAAGCCCTGAACGCTTAGAATACTCAACCTTTTTTTTGATTTCACCTCTATTTGTAGTTCTATCATCCATAATTGCTGGGTTTCTCATTAGGCAAAAAGAAAACATTGTTATTTGTATCTATTCTCTTTTGATTGTTGGATGGTACTTGTTTGATGTGGGAAGAGAGGTATTTTATTATGTATGGTTCCATCTCCTGATACTTCTAATATTCATATTAATATTCAAACAATTATGGTCTAGATCTAATGGCATAGGAATATACACATTTTTAACCCTTCTATTAATTTCATTGATGGGTGTCCTTTCAGATCATTTAACTGGAAGTATAATGAGTCTGCTACTTAAAGAAATACCTGCAAACTATTATAGTGGTGTTATTTTTCTATACCCAGTTGAACGTTTTTTGTTAGCATTTGCTGCTGCATTTATAATGTATCTTATTGTTTCGGTAGTTTATTACACATTGAATAACATGAATATGATCGAAGGAAGTGTTGAAACCGATAAAAAGAAGACAATCAAGGATTATGTTAGTAATGATGTAAAAAGAGTGCTTGAAGAAGAAATGAGCAGGAAATAGAACTAGTCTAGGTTCAAGTGGGAATCTAGTTTATCTCTTATTCTAAAAACCGATTTTGAATAAGGATGTTCAGGTCTTTGAAGTGTAATTATCTCTTTACATACTAATGTGGAAATGTCACACCTGCACAGAATTGATTCTAGTATAGGAACTTCTAAGTTGGTATTTGATAGAGAACAATAATGATCCTTGCTCTCAGGACACATATTTTCGATAATGGCGCATTCTTTACCAAGCATTCGGTATATTCCGTTAATCACTTGTTCTATACTTTGAATACATATTTTATTTGGTTTCACAGTTACGAGAACGAAATCAGAGACAGCTACTGCATTTACTGATCCGAATTCAACACCCGGACTTGTGTCTAATATAATTATATCGATCCCGAGCCCTTCTAAATCCTTTTTAGCATTAATAAGTCGTTTTAGAATTTTAGTTTGCCATTTACGGTCCATTGTTGAGAATTCTCTGATTGCACCTATCTCGGGATCAGAAAAAGCAACATAAAGCTCACCCTTTTGTCCAGAACGATCTAAATCAATATTTGTCAAAGTTTCATGGATAGAGATAGCGCCCCTCAAATATTCATTGAAATAATTATTTGGTGTGACATTGAAAAATGAATGCAAAGAAGGCCCTTTCGAATCCATGTCCATGAGACAAACCTTTTTTCCAGAACTGACGTAAGATCCTGCAAGATTTAATGCAAGACTTGTTTTTCCAGTTCCTCCTTTACTAGAATGTATCGCTATTGTTCGACTCATGAAAACCCTGATATTAATTAATAATTGACCTTAATAATAATAATAATATTATGTCCCGTTCAATTTTTATGACTACTTTTTTTATGAGTACGACTTCAACTATATTTATTTATCATCAACTAAAAAATATACTTTTCTTCCTAACCTTTGTTTTTTTACATGGCCCATTCTAACAAGTTGGTTTAAATAATTGCTTTCAACAGCTCGTTCTTTTTTTGTGATTTCAGCAACAGAATCTGCAGTAGCGGTGCCAAGCTCAAATAGAGCTGTAGCAGTTGTTCGTAGATGTTCTGGCAAGGTTAGAAGTGTCATCACATCTAATGTATGGCCGTGATCATCTTCTTTTTCAGATATATCATTATTGTTATGATTATGATTATGATTATTGTTTTCAATGATCTTATCTAATTTTTCATTGATTTCATCTAAGTTTTTTAGGATCAATTCAATCTTTGCAGTATCGCACATGGTAACCTTAACAGAACTCTTTGCTTGTATACTTAAGAAAAAGTTAATATAAATATATTTCAATTGAAAAATTTTAGAGATACCGCATTTAAGTCAAAAATTTTGACATATAAACTCCATCAAGTTCATATCCATGTTTACGATAATAATCTCTTACCCCAATTCCACTGATAATGGATATTTTTTTAAATCCTTCATTTGAAGCCATTGTTTCTGCATGTTCTAATAAATGTGTACCATATCCTTTATGTTGCCACTCTTTTATCCCTGCTTTCTTGCCAACGGGTACCATTGAGCCGTATACATGTAATTCTCTAACAAGTGCAGCATTATGTAACTCCTTTCGATGTGGATTACCAGGATATCTTAACCTAAGAAAACCTACTAATAGGTCATCACTACTGTCCTCATAAGCGAGAAACTTTTCTTTACCCTCAGATGCATCATAACTAGTGACTTTAAGCCTTACATTATCTGGGCTTGGCTCATTACCTTGCAGGATTTTATGACCCACTTCCCTACATCTGATACACCTGCATTCGCCCCCCTCTCTTTTCAGAATATCTTTAGCTATTTGGCGAATGTTACTTTTTCTATTCCCTGAAAAGATTTGATGTGCAGGTATGTCTCGCTGTATACGCTGTAATCGTACCCATTCTGGTAAATGGCGTTTTATATTTGCAATTAAATGTGCGGTTTCTATATCATCAGGTGATTTGTAATCACCTCTTTTCCACATCTCATATAGTTCAGTGTCTTCTGTCACAAGTGTAGGATATATCTTAAGGTAATCAGGCATGAATCTTGAATCATTAAAAAGCGTTTTAAAACTATGTAAATCGGTTTCAAAATCCATACCCGGGAGATGTGGCATCATATGGAACCCTACTTTCAGCCCGTTATCTCTTAGCAATCTGTTAGCTTCAATTGTATCCTGAACAGTATGACCTCTGTTTATTCTGCTTAGAACATAGTTGTAGATGCTTTGAACCCCGAGCTCGACCTTAGTAGCTCCTAAGCTTAACATACGATCGATATGTTCAATTCGTGCCCAATCAGGTCTAGTTTCAAATGTGATCCCAATATTTCTGATATCTGCTCTTTCATTAGCTACTTGAACGTCTTCTAAGGTGACATATGATCCACTTGTTATGGTCCTATTAGGATTTTCTCTCCAATTAGTGCTGTAATAATCATTTAGTGCTTCAATACATCTTTTTGTGAACCATTCTTGATAATCAATTGACCGAGATGTAAATGTGCCCCCCATCACTATGAGCTCTGCTTTATGTATATCGTGTCCAATCTCCTGGAGCTGATTTAATCTTGATGTAACTGAACTGTAAGGATCATAATTGTGATGTATGGCACGCATGGTCGCTGGCTCTTGTCCCATATAACTCTGTGGTGAATTGAATTGGGATGTGGGTCCACCAGGACAAGGTACACAGGCTCCATGTGGACAAGGCGCAGGCGAGGTCATTGCTGCGATCACTGCCACACCAGATATTGTTCTGACAGGTTTTCTACGAAGAATCTCTCTAACTATATCTTGCTCTCTTTCGTCTCCCACCCTAATTATGTCTGGGTTGCTAGGGAGAGTAGATAATTTATATTTTTGGCTAATTTTTTTTTTTGCTTTATTCAATTCAATAGGATCTGCGAGTGTCCCATTAAGTACCATGTCTAGAAGCTCTCGACATGCTTTTTCTTTTGTACTAGGGTCAGAAGACATTTTTTATCCTTTTCTGGAAAGAGTGGTTATTATAATTAAATTAAAATCTTGAAACCATGTGTTCAAGCTGTATACGATCGTTTGCTGAGTGTAACATCTTGTGCTCGATCTCTGCGATTAACTTGATTAAATGGATCACTTTACTCTCAGGTTCATTTGATTCAATGATAGCTTTATGGAGTAGTTCAATGATCTCAACACCCGACATCCCATCCTCTATTATCAACTTATCAATGAGTTTTCTTGAATTAACTATATCGCCATCAATCGCTGATTCAAAAAGTGGTATTATACCCTCATGTATTTGGCTCACAATAGCTTCATAAATTGATTCAGAGGTTACCTTGTTACTGTTAGTTAGAGTAATAGCCAGTTGCAATGTGTACAATCCCTTTTCTATGTTTCCTTTACTATCGTAGTACAGAGCATCTAATGCATCTTCTTCAGTAACTAGTTCCTCATGATTAACAATTTGTTGCATATAATCAATAAATTCATTTTGTGCAACATATGTGAAATATACCTGTAATCCTCTTGATCGTAAAGGAGATATCAGCTTTGAAGGCTGTGTAGTAGATAGAATAAATCGAGTTGTAGCTGTATATTTCTCCATGATTCTTCTAAGTGCATGCTGTGAACTAGAATCAAAAGATTCTGCACTGTCTATGAAAATGAGCTTATAATCATGGTCAATAGGGGACATACTAGAGTATTCATTCAATATCCGTTTGAATATGGATATTACACTTTCACGAACTTTTTTAGGGTCATCAGTACCTATAATCCTCTTAAACCTTTTATCTCTAACAATGTACCTTTTACCCATAGTAAAGAAATCTGAAGCGTTAAAATATGTAAAGTTTCTAGTATAATTATCACCGTAAAGATCATTTGCAAGACAAAATGCAGCTGAAGATTTACCGGAACCAACAGGACCATGGAAAATGAAATGTGGGAGATTATTAGAATTGACTAATCGAGTTAGCAAGTCAATTGTTCTTTCATTCCCAACCATTTCAGCTAAACTACGAGGCCTATATTTCACAGTCCATATATCGTTACTTTTGTGTTGCATCCCAACCAACCGCACTTTGAGACTTTAATCTGCAGCAACTTTACTCTCAGAATCCTCAAGTACTTTCTTTATGACTTTTCCATATACTGGTCTTGCCACGAACACACCTAACATCACACCAACAATGGTAGTCAATGCAAATCCCTGCAATGCACCAAATCCAAGGAATACTAGAGGTGCCATTGCTATAGTTGTTGTTGCTGCAGCTCCCATTATTATAGCGAATGCTTTAGTTATACGTGCTAAATAAACCTTAGTAGGTGGCAATTTTCCTTCATACAACACTTCATCTGTAATAATGATAAGGTGATCTATTCCTGTACCAATCACTGCTATGATAGCTGCAATGCTTGGAAGATCGAGTTGCCAACCGATAGCTGCTGCGAATCCAAGTATCATTATAACTTCAGCAACTGAGATACCGACCATTGGAACAAGGATCTCTTTTCGTCTATATTTTATGAACACTGCAGTGGCTACTGCGAAAAGAGCTATCAGTCCAATGAATACAGATTGGTTTTTGAACTGTTCTCCAAGTGTAGGATCTACTTCACCTGCACCAATTATCTCTACATTAACTGGTAATGCTCCTGCACGAAGGTGTATTTGTAGCTGTTCTGCTTGTGCTTGGCTATCTTCATCACTTCCAGTTGAAGCTTGCCATGAGTATATAGGTGCATCTCTCAAACTTTGAGCAGCAGAGAAACTAAGTGGTGCACTATAGATCTCTTCGTCATCAAGGTACATTATCAGGTGATGGTCACCAGGATTATCCACTGCACCTACTTCAATTGCCATTTGCTGGAGTTTACGAGCGCCCTCTTCATTCAATCTGAATGGTGTATGCCACTGTTCATTCTGGAACGCTGGCATACCAACACTTACAACATCATCTCCATACAATACATGTCTTGTAGTTTCTTCATCGACCTGCATTCTCATCTCAAACCTACCAGGCTGCTCAGTAATTTCACGAGCAGTTGGAAGATCGATTCCAGCAAAGTCTATTAATATATAATCATCACCAACGGACCTTACAGGGATGTCCTTTAATCCCATTGCATCCATCTTGTCACTAAGAATTTTTTGGGTAAGGTCACGTGTTTCTCGAGTAACACCTTCATGGAAGATTGGATTACCATCCGCATCAGTTAATACAGAGCCATCTACCTGATTCATTAGATCTTCCAGTTCTTCATACTTTATTTCTGACCTGATTTCGTAGTATGTTCCATCAGGTTGTTGAACTGATACAACTTCTGTGTCAAGTGTATGTGAAAGGTATGCAATGATCAATCTTTCTTTGGTAGCTGTAGCTTCTACGGTAGTAACACCGTCAGCTCTATCTATCTCAACATCGGTCATTCCAAACCTTTCGAGCTCGAATTCCATCAGTTCGGCTGATGTTGTGAATTTGATGAATACTTCTTCACGCCCTTCTATATCCGGATCTAAGGTCGTATCCACTTCCTGGATATTAACTTCTTCATCAGTGATGGATTCAACTAGGTATTTAACAATTTCACCACTATCGGCGTCAAGCTGAGCTAACCCTCCAGCTAACTTTAGCTGAAGCCATGATCCACCTTCAAGGTCTAAACCAAACTGAAGATTAGATGTGAATCCTTCATCAGAAGAATACCATGGTTGTATAGCAACTACTGCCAATAAGAGAATAACAATAAATATACGTACTCTCCAGTCCTTTAATAAACTTGGAGGCTCCTCATCCCTATAATTCATATTTTCAGCCTCCTGCCCGGCTTATCCACATACCATCTCAATATTCCTGTATTAAGCATCCAGGTATTCATGATATCAGCTGCAAGACCGAATATTAGTACAATTGAGATCTCGGATAGTAAACCTATTGGAGTAAGTGCTGGAATGAGCATATGAGGATATGTTGAAACTAGATACATAACAACAAGTGCTGCTAATGTTGTTGTGGTCATAGTAATCCCTGTATCCATTGCCCTAGAGACCTTCTCTTCTGTGCTTCCTCTTCGCTTCAATATCCTTGTATTGAGCAAAATGTCACTGTCCACAGAATAACCTATTATCATCAATAGTGCTGCAACTGTACCTAATGTAAGCTCTATACCAACTAGGTTCATGAAAGCTAAAGCAATAGCAATATCGGAAGTGGCTGAAAGAATCACTACAAGTGAGGGGATAGATGTCCTGAATATCAAGAAAACTATAAGGGCCATACCGATAAAAGAAATGATCAGAGCCATAAGGGCTTGAACTTGCAGATCTTGACCATATACGGCACCTATTTGCTTAATGTCAATAGATGTATGATCGCCTCTAATATCGCTTTCAAGCGTTTCATAGACATCTCTGTCCATAGGTCCAAACTGCATAATCGCTCTATCACCAGTTATTCTTACACTAGTGATCGGATATTCGGAATACTTCTCTTCTAATTCACGTGACGTTTGATCGGTTTCAATTGTTATCTGTGTACCACCCTGAAACTCCATACCAAGATGCACAGGTGAACCTGTACTCGCGAAAGTGAACAAAATTATTATAAGAGCAATTGCAAACACAGCTAGAGGGATTGCAATGATCTCTTTGTTACTCTTTCGTTTAACAAAAGAGTCCATATGTTTGTACAAACTAAAATCCATTTATTAAATCTGCTCCGAATATTGATTTAGTAGTATAAGAAATACGAACCTACGTGGAGATATAATTATTAACTACTTCTCGAATTTGCTATTTCTCTATTATAGAAAATATAAAAGTATTTCCGTTATTTGACTCGTTTTATTTTAAGGAAGGAAATTTGTGATCTAAAATCTGAACCTAACATGATCTGTGAAACTATATAATTATTTATATTATTTATCCATTATGTGCATTGATGATCGAAAGACCTTTAATTGACGAATATTTCTTGGAGATAGCATCAGTTGTGGCAAAAAGATCTACGTGCCTTAGGAATAAGGTAGGTTCTGTTATTGCTAGAGATAAACGTATATTATCTACAGGCTATAATGGGGCACCTAGTAATATGGAACATTGCTTTGATATTGGTTGTATTAGGGAGCTGCAGAACATAGAATCTGGAACTAGACACGAAAAATGTCGTGCAGTCCATGCAGAACAGAACGCTATTATACAAGCAGCAATACATGGCGTATCTACAGCAGGCGCTACTATATACTGTACTCACCAACCCTGTATATTATGTACAAAAATGATAATTAATGCCAATATAAAAAAAGTAGTTTATCTTGCAGAATACCCTGATAAGGATTCACTTCAGTTTTTCTCAGATGCAGATGTAGAAGTACTAAGATTTAGCCAACTTAAAAAATAGGTGAAATGCGATAAATATATCAAATCAAGAATTATTTTTTAGCGCATTTAATCCTTTTCTAATAATATCTTGTTCATTATCACGATACAACTCTTTGACTGAACACTTTTTATTAGAAAATAGGTTCATACCTCTAATAATTATAACTGGTGTTCCACCATTACCTTCACCCATCAAAAGGTTTGCAGCTGCAGCTAATTCATCCGCAATAGCCTCCTGTGTGATTTGCAGTTCATTTCCAAACAAGTCTTTTTCGCCAACCCAGTCTCTTATTGGTTCAATGTTTGCTATACCAACAGCAACTGCAATTTGTCCATTCCTAAAAGCTCTGCCATTAGTGTCAGTAATAATTACAGATACGTTATGACTAGTCAATTCGGTGATTCTTCTTGATATTTCTCTGGCACTCCTATCAGAATCCTTGGGTAGGTCGAGATACAAACCAGATTTTACGTTCGAATCATCTACTCCCGCATTGACACAAATACTTCCATTTTTATGTTCAACTAAAATGAATGGAGCCTCTATTAGACATTCGTTAGACCTATCTAAGATCGCCTGAACGAGTTCAGGTTTCATATTACATCTATTAGCTATTTTTATAGCTTTATTCCCTGGCTTGATATTTTCGAGCGAAAAGAATTCACCTTCAGACTTTGCGATGATTGTAGATGCAATAATGATTATGTCCTCATCTCTGATAGAAATACTTTTACAAACAATATCTGCAATATCATCTCCTTCTTCTATTATAGGAATATCATTTAAGGGAATCATTTCAACGCTCAATATGATGACCTCTTTGTGTATAACTTAAAATCTATTTGTTTAAGTTATATATTCTCATTTTGATACATACCCGCATAGCCATGCTCAACAGCTGAATCTAATACATAGAAAAGTAATTGCATAACCCTTGCATTCTTTTCAACATGAAAACCTTCTTTGTTATGAACTAGAAGCAAACATTCACTACGTCCTCTATACCCAGCATCCCATACGGCAGTTTCAAGTGTTACACCACACCTAATTAAGCTGGACCTAGCTCTTGCTATAGCTGCCATGTTCTTTGGGATATTGACTATTTCATTGAAAGTTATCTTGTAATATCCTTTTTGAAGATATATCCAACCATCATCAAATTCAAGTTTTGTTGTATTTGGGATTGATCTGGATGAATTATCATAATCAACTTTACCAGCTTCCTCCAAGACATAAACATCCTTGAGTGTCATTTCAATACCATTTGGCTGTACTTGTAACTCACTGTCAATTAATCCTTCAACTAAAGGTGGTTCATTGTTCAGCAAATCTTTTAGTGACTTTTCAGATAATAACGACATACTTTCAACTAATACACAAGAAATATTAAACATTGTTGAAATTAGTTAAAGCCACCAAAAATAAAATAATGTACTAAGACAATAAAGTTCAATAATAAGCGGCGATGATGATAGTTACCCCGACTGAGCACTAAAATGATGAAAAATTAGAACTGATGCCGCACTTATGATTTTAAGAGGCTGGTCTTGTGCAGACCAGCTACTAAAAAAGAGGGGATTATTTATTCAATAAGGATTTTCTTTTCCTTATCTTCAATTTGAGATTTAGGAAGTGTGACCTTTAACACGCCGTTCTCTAACTTTGCAGTTGCTCCATCTTCTTGAACCGAAGCTGGTAATTTCACTGCCCGTGAGAACATACTATATGCCCTTTCACGATGAATGTAGTTTTCGTTCTTTTCTTCAGATTCAGTTTGGCACTTACCTGTGATCTGTAACATATCATCATTTATACTGATATCGATATCCTCTTTATTTATCCCAGGGATATCTGCAGTTACTACCACATTATTCTCATTTTCCTCTACATCTATTAATGGTGCCATTACATTATCTGTAGATAGTTCTGTACCTGGGCTTATCTCATCAAAAAGCTCATTTAATCTGTCTTGTGTTCTTCTAATCTCTTCGAATGGGTCCCATGGACCTAATAAACCTCTTCTTCTTGGAAAGCCAACTTTCTTCATTATAATCACCCCACGTATTTTTTATTCAAAATACAGTATTATGATTGTTTGTTATTCTATATAAATTTAACTATATTTTACAAAGTTGTCATTGTCAAAAGAGAGTACTAGGTGCAAGATTATAAGTTCATCATTGTATTGATAAGATCGTAACCCATTACCTGTCCGAGAGATCCTTGAATGGCAGCATTTTCGTCGTATGATTCCACGTAATCACTTTGTATTGGATTGTTTGAATATATGGTGAAAGGTACTGGATCGGCTGTGTGTGTCCTGAACTTAATAGGTGTAGGGTGGTCTGGTGTAATCAAGACTCGATAATTCTCTTTATTGTCTTTGATGTGAGAGAGAATAGTACCCACGACCTTCTCATCAAAATTCTCAACTGCTCTTACCTTTTCTTTGATGCTACCTATATGACCAGCTTCATCCGGAGCTTCTACATGCACGAAAACTATATCCTGATCCTGTTCGGTCAATGCATTAATCGCATATTCTGCTTTTGCTTTATAATCTGTATCAAAATAGCCAGTTGCCCCTGGAACCTCTATGACATCAAGCTTAGAGTATATTCCAATTCCCTTGATGAGATCTACTGCAGAGATAACAGATCCCTTTATTCCATACATATCATTGAATGCTGGGAACTCCGGGGCTTTTCCTTGTCCCCAAAGCCATATTGAGTTGGCAGGAGATTGTTTATTTTTGACCTTTTCAAGGTTTAATGGATGATGCTCAAGTATACTATAAGATTTTGTAATAATTTCTGAGATAGATTCACTGTCTTTTCCTGTAGGAAGATTATCTTTCCAAAATTGGCCCATTATATCATGTGGTGGTTTGCACAATGTATCTGTCCCTAAACCTTCTTTGGCTATTAAGAGGTGCTTGTAACTCATACCAGGATACATTTGGAACGAAGAATCGTCACAGAAGGCAGAATTAAGATGATTTATTAGTTGTGTTGCATGTTCTGTGGAAATATGGTCTGCGCTATAATCTTGCAATAAATTGTTTTTCAGTGTTACAAGGTTACACCGGAAAGCAATATCATTTTCAGCAAGTTCAACGCCCATGCTCGCAGCTTCTAATGGTGCCCTTCCAGAATAGTATTTCTTTGGATCGTATCCCAGTAATGACATGTTTGCAACATCACTTCCAGGAGGCATATTATCAGGCACGGTCTTTGCTAACCCATTGATTCCATTTTTTGCCATGTAGTCCATATATGGTGTGTTAGCATGCTGAAGAATGGTTTTATTTCCTAGTTCTTCTATAGGAATATCTGCCATTCCATCTCCAATTAGCATAAGATATTTCATGAGGTCACCTTTAAATCAAATATGATCAATTAAACACAAGTAAAATAATATAACAACATATTAAAACTTGTAACGTATGAAAAAACTTTCTCTAAAATACTCAAAAAGTGGTCCTATGAAAAACTCTAAACTGTTAATTCTACTTGTCTTATGCTTGGTATTTATCTTTTCAGTATCTTGTACAGCTGCAGGATATGAAAAAAATGCTCTGGTTCATTATTCTGAGAGTGAGATTGAAGCTGGACAAACTGTCCATTTAGAACAGGGATACTCTATCAAAATTGTTGATATAGGCAAAAGTGGACCATCATCATTTATTGAAATTTATCATGATGATCATGAGGTTGATGATCTAGATGACAATATTGCACGAAATGACTCGCCTATTGAATACATTATCACGATAGAAGACGATGATGATGAGGATAATGAAACTGATTACTTACTTTTAAGTATCACACCTCTTGAATATATAGAACGAAGTGATTCTAACCGAGTAAAATTCAAAATTGAACAATATCTTGATGTGAGGTATGACATTGATGAGTTCTTATTGGTAGACGAATCCAAAAGTGTAAGAGTTGGAGAATCTCTAGAATTGGAGGAAGGATATGCACTTGAAGTACTTGATATTGATCGCAATTCAAAGGATAAAGTTAGTTTGAGATTGATGAGGAACGATTTTTCTCTCATTGATGATGAGATTGAGATTGGAGATATTTTCTACTATAATAGAGAAATAGATGGTCAACCAATGACAATTTTCACTGCACGACCCGTGAATTCTTTTGTTAGTACCCATTCAGAAGTTGTTTTCTTTGAACAAATCTCTCAAAGAGAATATTTGGTGGGTGATAAGGATATTGACCTGTTCTTAAGTGATCAAGATAAAAGTGCAGTTAAGCAAGACGAGATCACAGTAGTAAGATATTATATTGGAGATGATGATGTACAGGAAGCTATAGTATCGTTGAATAATGATATTATAGATAGACGTAACAGCCCACAACAAGGTACTTACTCTGTCTTATTAGAGGATCTAGATTTAGGTGAACATGAGATAGAGCTGGAAGTAGTTGCATCAGATGGTACGCGATCATTTAAAGAAATAAGTATAACTGTAGTAGATTCGACAGTTGATATAGGTGAACCAAGTTTAGATGATGAGATTATACCTGAGAATACCAGCTCTATATTTGATAACTTGAAATTCTGGAGTTCAGATTCTGGGGATACTGGTAATGGTGATGAAATAGAGGATGAGGGGTACGACCTTTCAGATACACCACCGTTTGCTTTAATACTTCTTGGAGTACTGTTAGTATTCGGAGGAATAGCTGCTCTTATAGTATATGTGTTCAGAATCAGTTAATTAGTCTAAATTGTAACAGGTATCACTAATTTCAAAATATTTATATTAATTATTTTCTTTAAGATATTATCATTAGAATCAGAGTAGTAATATTTAACACAAGTTAAGCAATGTGAGATTAATATGAGACTGGTAATGAAATTTGGTGGTACCTCAATAGCTGATGGTGAAAAGATACTGCATGTTGCAGACCTATTAAAAAAATATCACGATGAAGGTCATGAGGTTGTTGCAGTTACATCTGCGTTAGGAGGTGTTACCGATGCACTGTTAGAAACTGCATCTGCGGTTGCATATAATGGAAAAACCCTTCAAGTCAATGAACTGATATCATACTTAAGAGAAAAACATTATACAGTAGCTACTACAGCTATCAATGATAATGAAATACTGGATTCTATTCTAAAAGAACTTAATGATAGAATAGATGAACTTGAAAAGGCTCTTATTGGTATTTGCTATTTAGGTGAGTTGACTTTAAGATCTATCGACTATATTTCTTCTTATGGGGAAAGATTAGCTGCACCGATTGTCAGTGGGGCCGTTTGTTCCAAAGGTATTAATTCTATGAACTTTACCGGTGGGGATATTGGTATCATTACAGATGATGTATATGGTAATGCAAAACCTATAGAAAACACATATGATAGGGTATATGATAAACTCAATCCAACTATATGTTCTTATATTCCAATAGTAACAGGTTTTATTGCTGAGAGTGAAGAAGGTATTATCACTACTCTTGGCAGAGGAGGTTCTGATTTCACAGCTTCAATCATAGCTGCTTCAATAAATGCAGATGAGATATGGTTATGGAAAGAAGTTGCAGGTATTATGACCAGTGACCCTAAGATAGTACCCGAAGCCCGTACGATTTCCCAAATATCTTATAAAGAAGCAATGGAATTATCTTATTTTGGGGCTAAAGTACTCCATCCACGTGCAATAGAACCAGCTATAGGGCGTGGTATACCGGTACGTGTAAAGAACACATTCGATCCTGAATTTGTTGGAACAATCATTGTAGCAGATGAAATGCAGATAGAGGATGTAGTAAAGGCTGTAACACTTATAGACAGGGTTGCATTGGTGAATATTTCAGGAGCTGAGATGGTCGGTGCTATAGGAACTGCTTCAAGAGTTTTCACTGCCCTTGCAAATGCGTGCGTAAATATAATTATGATCAGTCAAGGGTCATCAGAAGCTAACATGTCTATTGTTGTAGATGAAGCACATCATGACGTGGCTGTTAGAGTAATTAAAGAAGAATTTGGACGTGACTTTGTACGAGTTGCGTCAGATAAGGATATTAGTGTTGTAGCCGTGGTTGGTGCAGGAATGGCTGGAATTCCGGGAGTTGCTGGCAGAGTCTTTAATTCATTAGGATGCGAGAACATTAATGTGATAATGATCAGTCAGGGCTCTTCACAGCACAATATTTCTTTTGTGATACATGAACGTGATTCTATAAGAACTGTAAGAGCTCTTCATCGAGAATTTGAGCTCGATTCTGAATTCGAGAGGAAAGAAACTTGACTAGAAAGAAATTAACTTATGCAGGATCAGGCGTTGATTTTGGGCAAGAAGAGTCTACTATAAAGGCATTGACAAGCAAATTCGTCTATCGAAAGGATGGACTTGGCTCTGCTATGATGGATGTAGGACATTATGCTGGTCTTATTGATTTTGGTGATTATGCACTGGCTATGACTACAGATGGCGTTGGCTCGAAGGTCCTTATTGCTAATGAAATGAAAAAATGGGATACTGTTGGTATTGATTGTATAGCTATGAATGTGAATGACCTGCTTGCGATTGGTGCAGAGCCTCTAGCTTTCGTTGACTATTTGGCAGTCGAAGCACACGACGATAACTTTGCTAAACAAATTGGTGAGGGATTGGTTAAAGGTGCCAACATTTCCAGAGTATCGATTGTGGGCGGAGAAACTGCGACTTTACCAGAACTAATTAAAGGTTTTGATCTTGCAGGTGCATGTCTTGGAATGGTCAAAAAAGAAGATATTATTACTGGAGATGCCATCGAGATAGGTGATTCTATTATAGGTATTCCTTCAAGCGGTGTTCATAGTAATGGGTATACTCTTGTTCGAAAGATAATGGAGGAATCAAAGCATTCATATCATGATAAATTTCCATACGATACATCTAAAACGATTGGAGAGGTTCTGTTAGAACCTACAAGAATCTATATGGAAGTGCTCAATTCGATAAGGGACTTTGATATACACGGACTTGCACACATTACAGGTAGTGGCCTATTAAAACTTAGAAGAATAACAGAGTTAGGCTTTGATATTTCTGACCCGATAGAACCTTGTGATATATTTAAATTCCTCCAAAAAGAGGGAAATATTGATGACCATGAAATGTATAAAACATTTAATATGGGCATGGGCTTTGTCCTGATAACATCTCCTCAGTTTGCAGAGGAGGTTGCAGCGAGCGTTGATGGAAAAGTTGTTGGCCATATATGTGAAAAAGGAATTATGGTAAATGGTCTTGCTCTTGAATGAGTTGATACTCGCTTTCTTATCAATAAATAAAGGTAGTGTTAATAAAAATGGTTTGTTTAAATGATATCAAATATGATATACTTCTAAAAGATGCAACACCGAAAGAATGTGAAGATCTTATCATGGATATTTGTGATGAGGTCTATTATGTAAAAGCAGGGTACAAGATAAGAGACATTGCTCTGGTAGGAAGTGAACAAATACCGGCAGGTATCAGAAACAATTCTATAGTATTTAGGTTCATAAAACCCTGTACTGGTCTTTTTGTTCTTGAGATAAAAGATGCTCTTGATGAGATAGAAAAGTTAAGGAATAATAAAGAGAATATTAGAAAAAAGTGAATCTAATCATTCAATTTTTCAAAGTTTAACTTTGCTGGAAGTATCTTTTATCCACTTCAAGAAATTAGGTGATGGAAATTCATGGATCGAAGTCAAAATGATAGTACCTTTACCATGTTTTTTAGCTATTAGTATACATTCATCGTTATTATTATAGATACATTCTTCAAATTCGTCAGATTTGTGAAAATACCCGTCACATTCTATGTGTTCATCTGATTCTTCTATTATCAATTTAGAAAACTGATCATCAGTAAGATCTCTGCCTAACAATGTACTCTTATGATCCTGGATATACCTAAAATTGTATGGTAACCAGCAATAATCATATTCATTTATTGTAGGTCCATATACGACAAGAGTACCGCCATTTTTAACAAACTTCTCAAGTCTATCAGCACATTTTTCAATGTTTGAATATACTTTTGAGTATGCAGGGTTAGCAAAACCTGTGGGTATGATGATACCTTTACATGCGGGTAAGAATGGTGTATTGATACTACTTGAATTTACTCTATCACATGTCATATCATGTTCTTGGAAAAGCTTTTCAAAAAGTATTGGTGAATCCCATATCATTATAAAATCGGTCATATGATAGGGTAATGTATGGCATTAATATTAATTTTTCCAGAACTAGTTATTTATTTGGATGAAAAAAAAAGAAAAAAGAGAACTGGTATTGTAAAATCAAACCAGTTTATTTATTGGATGTCCTTCATCCAATATCTCTAGATTAAGTTCTTTTGCTGTTTCTGCAAGCATTATGTCAACCATAGCAGTTGCAGGGAATACTGTTTTTGCATTCTCAATAGGACCGTAGAGTTGGAAATTAGAACTCAATATCTGTGCAACAAGATTAGTTCCTATGTCTGTTGGTAAATAGACTTCTCTTCTCTCTTCCTTGGTCTCAAATGATTTTTTGTATGCTTTCATCCAGTCCCATGCTGATGCCATGTTGTGGTATCCACCACCAACAGGGAGTCCAAGCCTACCTTTAATGGCGATGATACTTCTCATAGTTGCACCTGCTCCTGCACCAAGTGGAGTTGCAGCTACATCTACCAGTGGTTTGGTGATACCACATTCCTTTGCAACCTCTAACATTCCCTTATCTTGCCCGGAACCGCCGGTCTCAAGAATATCGATCTTACCTTTTACAGTTGGATCGGTTGCATTGAATGCTAGAACTATGGCAGCTTCAACATCACTTTTTGTGATAGCTAATGTTTCTTCTTCCTGGATACTTGCATTTACTGAATTATATATTGCCCTGTCAGCAACACCTATCTCAGTTGCATACTCTGCAGCGAATGCTCGTACATCTCCTGCAGAAGAATCTATTAGGAATGGTGTCTTGTCATCGATCTCAACGAACCAGTCTATGTAGTTTTTCATTGCTTCTGTAGTCTCACCTACAATCTGGTTCACATATGGGTTTCCTGTAACGTCACCCATTTCTTCCTGTGCTTTCCAGAGAGATTCTGCAGCCTCTTTATCGAAGACACCTTTATCTTCATCAGAAACTATTTTGTGCCTAGCATAGAACATAGTTCCTACTAATACAGTAGGATACTGGCCAGGCTGACCTCCAAAATTGATCCCTCCAACTTCATAAACTTCTTGTTTCTTGTCAAACTTAAACATTAAAACACCTCGGTTAATAAACAATCGATGACAGTGAGATATATAAAAGGAATATTAAGATACCAATAGTTAATCCATACAATATTCCTATATCTCTTCCTATTTTCTTACCTATACGTTGTGCGACTTCACTATTGAAGAACTCGACCTTCTGATCAATCAGGTCAAGTTTTTTCATTACTTGCTCATAATCATCAGTGTCAACTACTGAGATTGGAATTACATTCTCGTCATCACTCATATTATAACACCTGCCATATTATCATTGGAAGTATGAGCACGAACAAGACTGTAAGTACGAATCCAATTGCAAATCCTTTCATACCAGCAGCTGCCACGCCTGAATCTAGTTTTTGGTTTCGTGCTATCAATTGTGCACGATATTCAATACTTTTCATAGTGTTATCTATTGTTCCCATTTGTGGCTTAACAACAGTTGGAACTCCACTTCCTTGGTTTTCTTCACTCATTCAAATCACATCCCGAACAATAAAAGGCCAAGCAATGTCAATGATGTAATTAGCCCTATCATTATACCTTCGATCTTACCGGCATGAATACCTGAATGGTATTTATTCATAATACCGGCTTGGATCATGTCTCTATCAATATCCTTGATCCTGGATTGAATGACCGCGACCTCAGATGCCATTGGTTTAATTCCAGTAGCTGCATCCTCATCTCCACCATCTTCTCCAACTTTGATAACCATAGGATCAGCATCAAAAGCACCTGGATCCTTGTCAGCAAGTTCTTTTATTTTGGCTGAGATCTCGGATATATCTTCAGTACCTATCAGCTCGACACATTCTACCTGTTGCTGGAACCTTTCAATGGCTTCTGGAGTGAGGTTCTCTACATAAGGTATTGCACCTATAGCACCTACAATTCGATTCTCTTTCACACCGTTTTGATGTATTTTTAGGAATGCATCTCCAGTAATATGACCTTTGACCTCAGATCCTGTTATTAGCAGATATCTAATATTTGGATTTGAATTGATGTGTGCAACAACCTTCTCAAGGCCAAGATTCTCTGTTTTACAGGGACCCGTAATTGATGCACCAGCATCCAGTAAAGGCTGAGCAGGTAAATGTGATCCAAGTGTAATTACTGCTACACAGTTTTCTACATTTCCTACATCATATTCTCCTTTTAGGATTGGCCAATCAGGTGCAGGTTCTCTTTTATCTACCATGTTAGATCACTCCTCCAAAAAGGGCCATTATGTACAGAATGAGTGCCAGTATTCCTGTAAATACAAAACCTGCTAGTATTCCATAAGCAGCACTGCTAACAAGACCTGCATGATACGATGCACGACCTCTATTTGGATACGATGAAGCTAGGTTTTGGTCAGGTGTCAATGAACTGATCAGATCATCTGCGATTAGGTCCAGTTTATCAACTTGCACCATCATAGGATCCATTGAGTAACTAATCACATCAGGCCTCTCTTCAGCCAATAATGAAGTCTCAGGATCTAGCACAAGATGTGCTTCCGGTGCTATATGTACCATACTCAACTCAATTCCTCCTCTGTAGGCAATAATCCGGTACCAACTACCTTATATGCATCACGTTTAACATAACCTAAGTATTTAGCAAACGCGAAAAGCCATATAGCCAACCCAATCAATATTGCGGGTACAGCTGAAGCCAAGCTAACACCGGCAACTACAATACCTGCTAAAATCATCGCGATTGAACCATCAATGAAAGCGACCGATAATGTACGGTCTTGCTTTTCGTCAGGACCTAGATTTGCGTTAAATGGATGTAATATCGCAATTGCACCTACTATGAACACTACTGCAATAAATCCGTTTGCTATCACATTATCAATTA
>Ga0207421_10003082_pt1 | contig 20122 bp, 19 predicted proteins | sample SodLakKL_010_SED_4_FD_187542 | JGI IMG/M metagenome (GOLD analysis project Ga0207421, IMG submission 187542) | Alkaline sediment microbial communities from Lake Tanatar, Kulunda Steppe, Russia - 8KL_010_SED (SPAdes) (version 2) | ecosystem: Environmental > Aquatic > Non-marine Saline and... | reverse complement strand
TCCGCCGCCCGCCACACACGGACAGTCCGGGACAGTAACCCATTTCTGCGACCACGCTAACCACCAGCTATGGAGTACGTTCCCCGCGAACGCGTCCGTCCACTTACCGCGATTCTGAGCGTCGTCTCGCTCGTGGTGGTGTTTGCAGCGGCAGGCGGCAGAGTCCCGGCGTCGACGGTTCCAGCCGCGCCACAGTGGGTCCTCGATCTGATCCCCCATCTCAACGTCGCGATCAGCCTGACTGCGATCGGGACGATCGCGATCGGCTGGCGAGCGATTCGTCGCGGCAACGTCGATCGTCATCGAGCCGCAATGGTCGCCTCGTTCGGCCTGTTCGTGGCCTTCCTGACGTTTTATCTCTACCGGCTGGTTGCGACCGGCGGCCCACAACCGTTTCCCGGTCCCGACACCGTGTACCAGTTCGTCTACATCCCGATACTGGCAGTTCACATCCTGCTTGCGGTCGTCTGTATCCCGCTCGTATACTACGTCCTCTTGCTCGCGCTATCACGACCGATCGACGAACTCCGCCGGACCAGCCACGCCCGTATCGGCCGGATTGCGGCGAGCCTGTGGCTGATCTCGTTTGCACTTGGGACCGTGGTCTACGTGCTGTTGTACGTCGCCTACTAATACTCTTTGACGGACCACGACCGCGGGAGCCAAGACCGCGGTTCGAAGCATGCGATCGACACAGCGGTCAGCGGCGGCGTCCTCGTTGGGGCACTGGGGCCCTGGTCGTGTCTGTGCCCGACGTTCCTGCTCCAGCCGTCGCGTTCTGGGCGGGGACTCGCACTGAGACTTTCCGGGGTCGTCGTCCGGCAGTATGTCGTCTGGACCCTCGGGGACAGTTTCTCACTCGACGTCTCCGTCGATCGGACGGACGAAATCATCGACTGTCTTCGATGGCCATCCAATCAGTCGTCCGCTTGCATCGGCTGGCCGCCGAGTTCGGGCCGATTCACGTCCCGATCGGTTTCCTCGCCGTCGATGTCGTATGGGTACTTGCCCGTTACACAGCCAAGACAGAGGTCGAGTCGCTCTTTGCCAAGGACGTCGGCGACGGCATCGGTCGAGAGATAGGCGAGACTGTCGGCGTTGATGGTCTCTCGAATCTCGTCGGTCGACTTCCCTGCGGCGATCAGTTCCTCACGAGTCGCCATATCGATCCCCATGTAACACGGAGCGACGATCTCCGGCGCGCCGATCCGGACGTGGACCTCCTCGGCGCCACAGTCTTTGAGTAGCTTGACCAGCTGTGTCGAGGTCGTCCCGCGGACGATCGAGTCGTCGATGACGGTGACGGTTTTGCCCTCGATCGTGGATTTGATTGGGTTGAGCTTGAGCCGGACGGCGCGTTCGCGCTCGTCCTGGGTGGGCATAATGAACGTCCGCCCGACGTAGCGGTTTTTCATCAGTCCTTCTGCAAACTCGACGCCGTCGTCGTCCTCGGATCGATCCTCGCCGTCGGCTGTCGTCTCGCTCGCCGCGTCGGCGTAGCCTGACGCGAACGAACGGCCGGAGTCGGGGACCGGCATCACGACATCGGTCTCGACGCCGCTTTCTTCCCAGAGTTTGCGGCCCAGATTTCGGCGGGCCTCGTAGACCAGCGTTTCGTCGATGACGCTGTCCGGCCGGGCGAAGTAGACGTGTTCGAAGAAACAGTGGGCCGTATTGTCTTTCTCGACCAGCTGGTAGGAGTCAAATCCTTGGCCGTCGGCTTGCAGGACGATCAGTTCGCCCGGTTTGACATCTCGGACGAGTTCGCCGTCGAGCGTGTCGATCGCTGCTGACTCGGAGGCGAGAATGTAGCCGTCGTCGAGTTCGCCGATACAGAGTGGCCGATTGCCCTGTGGGTCGCGCACACCGAGGATCGTATCGTCGTGGCTGATCGTCAGCGAATAGGAGCCATGAATTCGCTGCATGGTGTGTTTGACCGCACGGACGAGATCCTCCTCTAAGAGATTCCGCGCGAGGTCGTGGGCGATGACCTCCGTGTCGCCGTCGCTGGTAAAGGCGTGGCCTGCGGCGGCGAGTTCGTCTCGGATTTCGTCGGCATTGACGAGATTGCCGTTGTGAGAGAGCCCGAGCGAGCCGCTTTTGAACGAGACCGAAAACGGCTGGGCACAACAGGAGTTGACCGAGCCGGCCGTCGGATACCGGACGTGGCCGATCCCTGTCGGTCCGTTGAGCATGTCGAGGTCACTCTCGTCGAACACGTCGCCGACGAGCCCCATATCGACGTGGCTGTGCTGTTGAAAGCCATCGTGGGTGACGATGCCCGCCGATTCCTGGCCGCGGTGCTGGAGTGCATAGAGCGCATAGTACAACGGTCGTGCCGCGTCTCGACCGTTCAGTGAGACGCCAACAACGCCGCACTTCTCGGTCATTCCTGTTCGCCGGGGAGTGTCGCCCCGCCCATCAGTCATGGACGAAAGTAGGGCACCGAGCCGATAAAAATCCCCGTGTTTGTGCTCTCTTAACTGCAAACTATCCTGAATTCTATTCACGTTCTTGCATATGTAGCTGCCGCCGCTCGGTTTTCGGGATGGAGGGCAACCACCGTTCGACGAGCGGGCCGGACCGATCGCCCCAGGGGCACCAGTCTGGGGCCTGTCGCTTCGTGGCTATCAGTCCTGGACCGATCGCTCCAGAGGCACCAGTCCGGGACCGATCGCTCCGTGGCCATCAGTTAGGAATCCATCGGGACGGGGTCGATCGTGTCGAGGACCCGTCTGTTGTGGCGTCGGTCTCTGCCGGGCCACGGCGGATGGCACAGTGTTCAAGACGGTTGACGCGAACGCTGTGGTATGCGACTCGAGGAGTACTGGGGTGTCGGTCCGAAGACGCGCGAACGGCTGATCGAGGGACTTGGACGAGAGCAGGCGATCGAGGCGATCGAGAGCGGCGACGTGCGGGCCCTGTCGAATGCCGGCCTCGCTCGCGGTCGAGCGACGCGAATCTTGCGTCGGGCGACCGGTGGTGCCGGGATGGATATCCTGGCGACGAGCGACGCCCGAGCGGCGTACAAGGAGCTCCTGGATCTGGCCGTCGACCACGCCGTCACCCGCCGTGCGGCCGATCGGATCCGCGTGTTGACACCGCTTGCAAGCCGGGCGGCGATGGACGCCCGTCTCGACGACGTCCTCGATGCCCGGGACGCCTGGGCCACGCTCGACGCGTCGGACCAGGACGCCGTGCTCGCGGCCTACGAGCGTTACGACGAGCGCGAGGAGAGCGAGCACGCTGCCGTCGAGACCGCAGTTGCCTTACTCGATGCCGGCGTCGATTCCGGGCCGTTCTCGGCGATCGCCGAACTCGACCGTGAGCGGCTGGGAGACGCCGCCGAGGCCCTCGCCGCACTGGATGGCGACCGCGGCCGGGTTCGGTCGGGGGCCGACGAGGAACTCGACCGGCTCCGCGGTGCACTCGGCACGGTCGAGGATATGGACGCGAACGCACTGGACTTGATCGAGGAGCTCCGCGACGACGGCGTTCATGACGTCTCCGGCTTTCGCGATGCCTTCGAGGACCATCTCCTCGCGACGGCCGACGTGACGATCGATCGGGTACGGGACGCGATGCCGACTGATGCGACCGACGCGACTGACTTCGTCGGCGGGACGCTCCGGGCGCTTCGATCGGATCTCACCGCGGCGGTCGACGACCGCGAGGAGACGGTCGCCGGCGAGTTCGAGGAGACGCTCGCGGCGGCGCGTCCGGCTGTCGACCGCGCCGTCGCGGCCGTCAACGAGATCGCGTTTCACCTCTCGCTGGCCCGGTTTGCACTCGCCTACGACTGTACGCGACCGAGTTTCGTCGACGGCTCGTCGGCCGCGGTCTCGGTGGTCAACGCACGGAATCTGTCGCTGGCTGCACACGACGAGGAGTCGGTCCAGCCCGTCACGTACGGCCTCGGCGAGCACGGCATCAGCGCCGTTCCTGAGGGGATCGAGACGCCGCCGGGCCGGGAGTCGGTCGCGGTCCTGACCGGCGCAAACAGCGGCGGAAAGACCACGCTGCTCGAGACGCTGTGCCAGGTGGTCTTGCTTGCGACGATGGGGCTTCCCGTCCCTGCCGATCGGGCCGAAGTGACGCCCGTCGACTCGCTGGTCTTCCATCGCCGTCACGCGAGTTTCAACGCCGGCGTTCTGGAGTCGACGCTGCGATCGATCGTCCCGCCGCTCTCTGCGGGCGGCCGAACGCTGATGCTCGTCGACGAGTTCGAGGCTATCACGGAGCCCGGAAGCGCGGCCGATCTGCTCCATGGCCTCGTCAGGCTCTCGGTCGATCGGGACGCGCTGGGCGTCTTCGTCACGCATCTCGCGGACGATCTGGAGCCGCTGCCGCCCACGGCGCGGGTCGACGGCATCTTCGCTGAGGGGCTGAGTCCGGAGCTCGAACTCCTCGTCGACTACCAGCCCCGGTTCGACACCGTTGGCCGGTCGACGCCGGAGTTCATCGTCTCGCGACTGATCGCCAACGCGACCGATCGCGGCGAACGGGCGGGGTTCGAGACGCTCGCCGAGGCGGTCGGCAGCGAGGTGGTCCAGCGGACGCTCGCGGACGCCCGCTGGACGGAGTGAGCTCGCAGTCTTTGATTGCCATCGAGTGATAGTACCGGATTCAGCTGGTACTGTGGTCGTCTTCGGTCAGCTGTTACTGGAGCCGTCTTCTGGCCAGTGGTCCGGTCGGGGACCGTCTTCCGACGGTCTGGCTGCCCGACCGTAGCTGTAGACCGTTCCGTCCCGTTCCTCACAGAGCCGGGCTTCGAGATACGCCAGCGCAGCCCGTCTCGAGAGCGCGCCCATCTCGACGACGTCGCCGAGGACGGTCTTGGTCGCGCGAAACCAGGTCCGAAAGCGCCGATCGGGTCGGCCGGGACTCACCGCGACGATCGCCCCTCGCCCACCGTCGCGTCCGTCGCCCCACTCCAGCCAGCAGACGCGGTAGGGGGTCACCGCGTGTCCTGTCTCGGGGCTGACAACGTACAGCGCCTCGTAAACGCAGGGGTCGAGATAGTCGGCGAGAATCCGGTCGTGGGTAACCGCGGGCGCGAGTAACTCGGCCGTGACTGCGCCGTCGGCGAGTGGCCGTTGTCGGGTGATCTTCTCGGCAAGCGAGAGCGTCTCACCACCCCAGTGGCTGTATCGCAGCTCGTAACGGTCGTCGGGTCGCCCGTAGGCGACGAGTGCTCTATGCCCCATCCTCCCTCCGGTCGTCGGGTGCGATACGATCGTCACCGGTGTCCGCTCGGCCAGTCGATCGGTCCATCGAGGATGCTGGCTGCGTGTCCCTATTTGAACTACTGGACTGACAGCGGTGACCGCACGGAGCGGTTGCTGTGATCGACAGTCGGGACTCGACGGCAGGAGGGAACTAAAACGGCGATCGCGGTCCGCGGACGGTCCGCGGTGTAGTGCCAGCAGGGACTCGGTCGGACGGCAGGAACTGGAGGTGGCTACTCGTCGTCTTCTCGCGCCCAGTCGAGCGATCGGTCGACGGCCTCCTGCCAGCGGCTGTGCCGGCGGTCTGCAACGTCTGGATCCATGTCGGGCTCGAACTCGCGGTCGACCTGCCAGTTGTCCCGGAGGCTGTCCGGGTCGTCCCAGTAGCCGACGGCGAGACCGGCGGCGTAGGCGGAGCCGAGTGCGGTCGTCTCGTCGACGACCGGCCGGACGATATCCGTGTCGATGATCCCCGCCTGGAGCTGACAGAGGAAATTGTTCTTGACGGCACCGCCGTCGACTTTCAGCGACGTCATCTCGATCCCCGAATCGGCCTCCATCGCTTCTGCGACGTCGCGCGTCTGGAAGGCGATCGACTCGAGGGTCGCTCGGACGATGTGCTCTTTGCGGGTGCCACGGGTCATCCCGACGATGGTCCCGCGTGCGCGGCCGTCCCAGTGTGGTGCACCCAGCCCGGTGAACGCGGGGACGAAAAAGACCCCGTCGGTCGAGTCGACGTTCCGCGCGAGCGTCGCCGTTTCCTGGGCGCTGTCGATGAGCTCCATATCCTCGAGCCACTCGATCGCCGCGCCGGTGATGAAGATGGCTCCTTCAAGCGCGTACTGGACAGGTTCGCCGGATCGCTGGAACCCGATCGTTGTCAACAGCCCGTGTTCGGAGGCGACTGCCTCCTCGCCGGTGTTCATCAGGAAGAACGAGCCGGTTCCGTAGGTGTTCTTGGCGTCGCCGGGGTCGAAACAGGTCTGGCCGAACAGCGCCGCCTGCTGGTCGCCGAGTGCGCCGGCAACGGGAATTTCGGCCTCGAGGAACCCCTCGGCGTCCGTATGGCCATAGAGCTCCTCGTCGCTGGATGGGCGGACCTCGGGCAACATTGCCTCGGAGATCCCGAACTCGTCTACGAGTTCGTCGTCCCACTCGAGGTCGTGGATGTTGTACAGCATCGTCCGCGACGCGTTCGTCACGTCGGTGATGTGGTTGCCCGTCAGCTTCCAGATGAGCCACGTGTCGATCGTCCCCATGAGGATCTCTCCCTTCTCGGCCCGGTCGCGGAGGTCCTCTGGACGCGTGCGCTCCATCTTGATCGGGTCGGCGTTCTCGAGCAGCCACTCGGCTTTCGTCGCCGAGAAGTAGGCGTCGACTTCGAGGCCGGTCTTGTCGCGGATCGGCTCGGTCATCCCCTCGTCCTGGAGCTCTTCGACCCGATCGGTCGTTCGCCGGTCCTGCCAGACGAGGGCGTTGTGGACCGGCGTTCCCGATTCGGCGTCCCACAGAAGCGTCGTCTCCCGCTGGTTGGTGATCCCGATCGCTTCGAGATCGTTCGGTTCGAGGTCGGCCTTCGCGAGCGCCTCCGTGGTTACCGATTTGGTCTTCTCCCAGATTTCGGCCGGATCGTGTTCGACCCAGCCCGGTTCCGGATAGATCTGTTCGTGCTTTTCGTAGGCGTTTGCGACCACGCTCCCGGAGTGGTCGAATACGATAAATCGCGTCCCTGTGGTGCCCTGGTCGACGGCACCGACGTATGTGTCTTCTGTCATGGGTAATTCGAGCCGTACTGTTGTCTGCTGGCCCGGTCGCAACGAGAACGGCAACGGTCGATAAGTAAAAACTTTCTACGACTCTCAGGATAGTAGATTTTACCTGACTGTTCTATTGCAACACATGCAGACTATTTTTATGCGGAGACTCGCCGTCCCAAACCGTTACCGTCTCTCACAGTGTCTTTGCCGATCGCTGCGCTGGGAGATAATCGGCGGCCAGTTCGTTGGGAGATAATCGGCGGCCAGTGCTCTCTATCCGATCGAGCGCGCCGTCCATCCAATAAATACTGTCAGCCGATCACACCAAAACCCCCTTTGGTGCTCGGTCCTCAGCAACGGCTATGACAGGGACCAGTGGTTCGACTCGCGGTCTCTCTCGCCGGTCGTTCGTCCGGGCCGCCGTCGCGATCGGCGGCGCGAGCGCACTCTCGGCGTGTCTCGACCGCTTCGGTGACGACGTTCCGACGGCAACACTCGCTCCCGACGAGCGCCCCGATCGACAACACGCCTGGAACGAGTTTCTCGCCGAAGACGATCAGGGGAACGTCCATACGCCCGACCACCACCTCCTGTTGGGGCTCGACTACGTCGGCGACGGTCCCAACGACGACGAACGCACGCAGCTGGCGGCCACACTGGAGAGCGTCGAACGCGCCTACCGATATGGTAACGAGGGGCTCGTCCTGACGATCGGCTACGGACCCGCCTACTTCGATCGGTTCGACGACGACCTCCCGGCGTCGGTCGACGTCCCCGAGCCGGAGCCCCTGGCCCCCTTCGAAGATCCCGACGATGACCGCTTCGAGCTCGATCGCTACGACGCCCTGATTCACCTCGCCAGCGACCACGGCCACGTCCTCTTGAGCGCGGAGGAAGCGCTCACTGGCGAGCTCGACGAGGTAAACGGCGTCACTGTCGCAGAGAGCGTCGAGGGACTCTTCGAGGTAGCCGATCGGCGGACGGGATTTATTGGCGATGGCCTCCCCGCGGAAAACCAGTCGGGGATCAACGGCATTCCGAACAGCGATCCCGTTCCCGAGGACGCGCCGCTGTTTATGGGGTTCAAAACGGGGTTCGATCGAAACCAGGCGAGCGAGGACCGGGTAACGATTCAGGAAGGCCCCTTCGAGGGCGGGACGACGACACACCTCTCGAAGATCAACCTCCAGCTCCAGCAGTGGTACGAACAGGACAGCCGCGACCAGCGCGTCGCCAAGATGTTCTGTCCGGCCCACGCCACCGAAGACCGCGTCGACGGGGCTGGACACAACCTCGGAACCGACAACCAGGTCGGGAGCTGTATCGACGACGCCGAAGACGACGCACGGAGTGAAGGAATGGTTGGACACGCCCAGAAGGCAGGTCGCGCCCGCGAGGACGGCGACCCGATTCTCCTCCGGCGGGACTTCAACTCGACCGACGACGATCAGGCTGGCCTCCACTTTCTCTCCCACCAGCGATCGATCGCCGATTTCGTCAGGACTCGCGAGGCGATGACGGGGAGCGATCTGACTGAGGGTGCAGTCAGCTCCCGAACGAACAACGGCATCCTGCAGTATATGACGGTCCACAACCGGGCGAACTATCTGGTCCCGCCACGCCGACACCGGGAGTTGCCGACGCCCCGGCCCGAGTAGGTGTCACCGCTCGCAGACGACGCGTTCGCTTTCCGCCGATCGTCCGCGACGGGCGATCGACGGTGTGCCTGGTGCGTCTCAGTCAGCAGTAGCACACAGTCCGTTCGAGATGGCATTCACCCGTTCTGTTGTTTCGGGCCACCTACCGTTCACCGGCTCACGTTCACGGCCGGTTACGACGTGCTTGCGTCGCTTTTCGCCCCAGATCGCAGTCGATCGGAGACGGCCTCAATCGACCGTTAGTGGGGAGGAGAGCCTGACGGTCGCCGGGAGCCGATCGAGAAGTAACTGCCTGCAAACTGGAAGCGGGCCCGAAACAATGGCTCGCTGGCTCGTTGTTCGGGAACGAGTATCCCGTGACTGTATCTAACCGGAACCTGCGGTCGGACACGTCCGAGACGGCCGACGATCGCGCGTCGTCCGTCGTCCGCCTCGAGAACGTGTGCCACGAGTACGGCGCGGGCAGCCGACGGCTTCGCCCGGGCGGGGAGCGATCGGTGACCGCGCTTCGGGACGTTTCGGCCGCCGTCGAAGACGCCGAGATCGTTGGCCTCCGGGGACCGAGCGGGAGCGGAAAATCGACGCTGTTGCACGCGATCACCGGGCTGCTGGTCCCGACGGACGGGACCGTCGAACTGCGTGGCACCGACCTCACGGCAGTTTCGGACCGGACCCGGACCCGACTCCGGCGGCAACACGTTGGGATCGTGTTCCAGCGTTTTCACCTGCTTCCGTCGCTCTCGGCTCGTGCGAACGTCGCGTTGCCGCTCGTCCAGGCCGGCGTCCGGCGCGCTCGTCGCCGAGAGCGAGCAACGACGCTGCTCGAAGCGGTCGGACTCGGCGATCGCACCACCCACCTCCCCGGCGAACTCAGCGGTGGTGAACGACAGCGCGTCGCGATCGCACGAGCGTTATCGACGGATCCGACCGTCCTCGTCGCCGACGAGCCGACGGGTGAACTCGACTCGGAAACCGGACGGGAGGTCCTGGAGTTGCTGACCGACGTCGGCCGCGATCGAGCGATCGTGGTCGCCTCACACGACGAACCCACACTGTCCGTTGCCGATCGCGTACTGACGCTTCGTGACGGGCGGGTGATCGAGGATGGACGCTGACGGCGATGGACGGCCACCCAAGATGGATGGAAAACGACGAACACGCTGGATCGGTCTCCTCGGACTGGCGCTGTCCCGGCTGTGGAAGCGGGCCACACGCACCGTCTCGGGTCGGATTATCGCGACGATCGCCGCAGTCGCGGTGACGATCGCGTTCCTGGTGATCGTGACCGGCGTTGCACTGGCGCTTGCGGACGGAAACGTGACGACGGAGACCGATGCGGCTGTACAGGTTGCCGCGGGCGAAGACGACTCGCTTTCGGGCATCGACGGTGTCGAGGGGCCACGGCTCGGCCAGGCAACCGAACGGGCTGCCACGATCCGGTCCGAGCCGGGTGTCGACCACGCATCGCCGGTGCTCTTCGAGACGATGCAGCTCGAATCGACCGACGGGGAGCCGCGATCGGTGCTGGTTGTCGGTGTCGTCCCCGACGACGAGCCCCGGACCGTCGCAGGGGTGTCGACGGCGCCACTGGAGCCGGACGAGACGGATACTGAGGAGCCACCAACTGATGCTGACATGGTCCTCTCCGACGTTGCGGCCGATCGGCTCGATGCAACGGCCGGCGACGAGATCGGTGTCGTGACGAGCCAGGACGAGTCCATCGAGCCGACACTGACCGTCACTGCAGTCGAGGAGGGGCAGGCCGACGGAGAGCGTCCCGTTCCGGTCGCCCTGGTTCGACTGGACGACCTGCAGACGGTTTCCGGTGCCGACGACGGCGACCTCGCAACCCAGCTGCTCGTCTGGGGTGAGCCCGACGCCGCCCAGTCGGCCGCTGGCGACGCCTATCCGGAGGCGACGGTCGAGCCCACGGCCAGTGGCGCTCCGTCGACGCTGTTCGGTGACGGGCTGGCCCTCGCGACGAGTCTGCTTGCGCTGGTCGTCGGCGTGACGATCTGTGCGGCGTTCGTTGCGACGACCATGGGGCTCGCGGTCGATGGAGACCGTCGCACACTGGCGGTGCTCGAAGCAGTCGGCGTCCCGACACGGAGTCGGCTCGCGATCGTCGCTGTGACGACGGCGGCCACGACCCTCTGTGGAGCGATCCTGGGGGTCGGACTCGGTATGCTCGGCATCACCGCCGTCAACGCCATTGCGAGTGCGACGCTCGCTACGGGGTCGGTTGCGACACTCACCCCGCTGTTCGTGCCGTACGGGATCGCTGTTGCACTGCTTGCCGGGCTCGTCGCCGTTCCCTACCCGCTTGCGGTCGCCAGACGGACGACCGCCTTAGACGAGGTGAGCCGATGAGCCCTGGGGGCGTGGTCGTCCGGGCGAGTGCGGCCGTCGGCATCGCGTTCGCACACCTCCGCCGATCGCCCGGGAGAACCGTTGTTACCGTCCTCGCGGTTAGCCTGGCGGTCCTCTCGGTAACGCTCCTTGCGGGACTCGGTGCCGGCGTCGTCGACGCGGGCGAAGACGGGCTCGACAGCGCCGATCGAGATATCTGGATCTCGGCCGATCCGGCCGGAAGCGGGACGGAAAACCCGGTCGCGAACGCACACGGCATCTCGCGCGACGTGGCTGCTCGGGACGATGTTCGGTCTGCAACCCCGATCGCGTTGCACGAGGTGTACGTCGGAACGGCGTCGACCGGGCTGGAGCGGCGATCCGCCGTCGGCGTCCACGAGACCCACAGCGGCTTCGACTTCGAGGCTGGCGGTGGCTTCGAACTCGACGAAGACGACGTCGCCGAGGCGGGCGACCCTCGCGGTACCGATCTTGCAAGCGGCGAGATCGTCATCGATCCACAGGTCGCAGCGGCCCACGACGTCGGCATCGGCGACACGATCGCCGTCGGTTCGAGCCGCGAGACGGCCCAGGAGTTTACGATCGTCGGGCTCTCCAGCCATCACTCGCAGTTTCTTGGCTCGCCCGCACTGACGGTTCCGCTCGTCGATCTGCAGACGATCACCGGCACGGCGGGGACCGATCGAGCGACGTTCGTCACCGTTGACGTGACCGACGACGCCGATCGAGACGCCGTCGGTGACGACCTCGACGACGAGTACGCCGCCTACGACGTCCGGACCAGCGACGAGCAGGTCGGGTCGATGATCCAGGATCGCCCGGTGGTGCTCGCAGGCGGTGTCACGCTGGTCGGTCTCGCCGTTCTCGGTGGGGTCGTGTTCACCGTCACCCTGTTCGTGCTCGTCACGGCCCAGCAACGCGACCAGCTCGCTGCGCTGCGGGCGATCGGACTCTCCCGCCCGCTGCTGGCGGGGATGGTCGGCATCCAGGGGATCGTCGTGGGCGTTGTGGGTGGACTTGTCGGCCTCGCGGCGACCCCGCTGCTCGCGGCCGGCCTGAACCGGCTTGCGGCCTCGGCCGTCGGCTTCGAGGGGCTCGTACAGACGCCGCCGGCGATCTACGCAGCCGGATTCTCACTCGCGGTTGGCGTCGGGACCGTCGTCGCAGTCGTGACAGGGTGGCGAGCCGGCCGGTATGCCCGAATTGATCGCTTAGAATGATCGAGCCGATCGTCGACCGGAGCTGGCGTCGTCGGCCAGAACGCGCTGGCCCGAGCTATTTCCGTCGGCCCGGTGTGGAGCCGCTATGACCGACATCGCGATCACCGGGGCGTCCGGCCGGGTCGGCAGAGAGACGATCGAGGCACTGGACGAGCACAGCCTGACGCTCTTTTCGCACGGCGAGACCGAGGATCTGGACACCACGCCGATCGACGTCGCCGATCGGGAGACGGTCATGGACGCACTGGACGGCGAGGACGTGCTGATTCACCTTGCAGCCAACCCGGACCCGAGAGCCGAGTGGGATGGGCTGTCAGGGCCGAACGTCGAGGGTGTCTACAACGTCTACGAGGCGGCCGTCGAACACGACGTCGAGCGTGTCGTGTTCGCGAGTTCGAATCACGCGGTCAACATGGACAACACGGTGTCGTCCGTTCGCCCGGAGTCGACGATCGGCTCGCCGGCCGTGATCCGCCCGGACGATGCGCCCGATCCGGACACCTACTACGGCGTCACGAAGGTCTTTGGCGAAGCGATGGGATCGTACTACGCAAAGCGGGCCGGACTGGACGTGCTCAACCTGCGAATCGGCTGGCTCCTCAGTCGGGACGAACTCAGAGCGGAGGTCGAAGACCGTGATGCATCCGGAGCGCGTTACGCACGCGCGATGTGGCTGAGTCCGGCAGACTGTCGGCGGCTGCTGCGGGCAGCGACCACGACCGCGCTCGGCTCGACACCGTTCATTGCCCACGGCATCTCCCGCAACTCGGAGCGGTTTCTCTCGCTGTCGGAGACGATGCTCGAACTCGGCTACCAGCCGCGAGACGATGCAGCCGAGGTCATAGACGACGCGTCGGACGATCGTGAGGAGGTGTCGACGAACTGAGTGCCGAGTCGGACCGGTGTTTCCAGGAGATATCGTCGCTGTGGCTCGATCCGAGGTCTGCGTCTCTGGAGACTGTCGTCGCTGTGACAGCGATCCGAGGTCTGCGTCTCTGAAGACTGTCGTCGCTGTGACAGCGATCCGAGTCGAGACTCTACGATCGGTCCAGGTCAGTATCGCCGACGGAAGCCACGTTCCCGAGACCGAAAGACCGAACAGTAGACCAGTTCTATCTCTACACATGTCAACCAAGGTGTCCGACTCGACGGGCTACACCGGAAACATCCAGATGTCCGTGTTCGGGTACATCCTCGCGGTAGTCATGGTCATCGTCCTGTTGCCGCTGTTGCCCGTCTTTGCGGTGGCATGGCTCATCTTCCGGCTGTTCCGAATGGACGAGGAGGTAGAGCCGAATTTCGCATCGTGGCGAGACAACAAAGGAAAGCCACCGAGTGATACGGATTAGTGTCCGTAGTTACCGCTGATCAATGAACCCGTCTTGGTCGATCAGCGGCAATTGATGACACTAATCCGTATGAGTCCTGACTCGCCACAGCGCAGTTGTCCGGTCGTTCCGTGTCCACTGTCGGTTCGGTCGCCGATCGACCAAAGGACCGACACTGACGATCGCCACTATTGACCTGGCTCACCGGTCGCCACTATCGACCTGGCTCACCGGTCGCCACTATCGACCTGGCCCACCGATCGCCGACGTCGGCCACGTGGGTTCACTCCACCAGCTGCCGTCTCGATCCGTCAGTCGTCGGCGTGCTCTGTGAGCGCCGCTGTCGGCGACTCTCCGGGGAGTTCGTCCCGATCGTGTGGAGCCTCGAACTCGAGGTTGGGGCCGCGGGCGATGATCCCGTGGGGCGTGACGTCCGGATGTGTCGTGTAGTAGTGTTCTTTGATGTGGTCCATATTGACAGTCTCGCCAACGCCCGGCGTCTGGACGAGGTCACGCAGGTAGGGCCAGAGGTTGTCGTACTCCCGGATGAACTGGACGTTGCACATAAAGTGGGTGTGGTAGACGTTATCGAACCGGATGAGCGTCGTGAACATCGCGATATCGGCCTCCGTGAGCCGATCGCCGGCCAGATACCGCTGCTCTTCGAGCACCTCGTCCCAGTGGTCGAGCGCCGAAAACAGGTCGTCGATCGCCTCGTCGTAGGGCGCCTGTTTCGTCGCGAAGCCGGCCCGGTAGACGCCGTTGTTGATCGGGTCGTAGATCTCGTCGATGATTCGATCGACGTCGTCCTGGTACCCCTCCGGGTAGAGATCGACACCGTCCGAGCCGACGTCGTCGAACGCCGTACTGAGCATCCGCATGATCTCTCTGGACTCGTTGTTGACGATCGTCTCCGTCCGTTTGTCCCAGAGGACAGGGACGGTCACACGACACGTCGCATCGGGGTCGGCTTTGACGTAGAGTTCCCGGAGGTAGTCGGCGTCGTAGCGGTGATCGCGCGTACACCCTTCCGTTTCGGGCGTGAACTGCCAGCCGTCCTCGCCGCGATAGGGATCGACGACTGAGACCGAAATCGCGTCTTCGAGGCCTTTTAGCGCACGGGTGACGAGCGTTCGGTGGGCCCACGGGCAGGCATAGGAGACGTAGAGGTGGTAGCGGCCGGCTTCGGGCTGGAACTCCGCGTCGGGCTCATCTTTGATCCGGTTCCGGAACGTCGTCTCCTGGCGCTCGAATGCGCCGTCATCACCGTTGGCCTCGAACGCGTCGGTCCGCCACTCGCCGTCGACGAGCATGTTCATACCCGGGGTACGGTCCGGACGCAAAAATGTGCTCGCTAACACCCGTGTTACTGCCAGGGGCGACTGGCGTGTTACTGTCGGCGGTGTCCGTCGTGTTACTGCCGGCGGTCTCCGTCGATCGACAGTCCCTCTCATACGGATTAGTGTCATCAATTACCGCCGATCGGCCGGGACGGGTTCGCCGATCGGCGGTGACTACGGACACTAATCCGTATCAGTAGGCGGCTTCGAGCACACCGCCGATCGCCTGGCTCGCAAGTTCGCTCCCGAGATCGTCGATCGTACCGGCACCAAACCGGATGATGCCCGGCTCGTACTCGAACCGGAAGCGTCGGCTCATCTATTCGTCACCGAATGCCGGCCCGTCGATCGGCGACGTGCGCTCGGTTTTCGATCGTGCGGTTTCGAGATGGTGGTGCTCGACGGTGACCGACTCGGCACGCTCGTTTGCTGTCTCCGGATCGTGTTCAGTTGCGACTTCTCGGATCGCGTCCATCGACGCGGTCCTGACGAGCGCCTCGAGATCGGCCCCGGTGTAGCCGTCGAGCTCGGCCGCAAGCTCCGCGAGGTCGACGTCATCTGCGAGGGGTTTGCCGCGGGTATGGACCTCCAGGATCTTCTCGCGGGCCGCCCGATCGGGCTTGCCGACGAGCACGTGGGTGTCGAGTCGGCCGGGCCGAAGGAGCGCGGGATCGATCTGGTCTTTCCGGTTCGTCGCAGCCAGCACGACGAGGTTCGGGTTTTCCCGCATCCCATCGAGTTCCGTCAGGAGCTGTGAGACGACTCGCTCTGTCACCTCGTGGCCCTCCCCACGGGCCGCGGTGATCGCGTCGATCTCGTCGAAAAAGACGATCGACGGCGCGGCCTGTCTGGCACGCTCGAACACCTCGCGGATGGCTTTCTCGCTCTCGCCGACGTACCGATCGACGATCTCCGGCCCGTCAACGCGAACGAAGTTGACGTCCGTCTCGCCGGCCAGTGCTCTGGCGAGCAACGTCTTTCCAGTACCCGGTGGGCCATAGAGGAGGACGCCCGAGGGTGGATCCGTGTTCGTCGCCTCGAAGAGCCGATCGTAGGTCAGTGGCCACTCGACTGATTCCCGGAGGGTTCCTTTGGCAGCTTCGAGTCCGCCGACGTCGTCGAAGTCCGTCGTCGGCGATTCCGCAACGTACTCACGCATCGCGGAGGGTTCGACGGAGGCGAGTGCACTATCGAAGTGGGCTTTCGTCACCGTCGGATCCCGGTCCCACTCCGCACGCTCCTCGGCGTCGGTCGGCCGGGTCCGGATCGCGGCCATCGCGGCCTCGCTGGCAACCGAATCGAGGTCCGCACCGACGAAGCCGTGGGTCCGTCTCGCGATCGCGTCGATGCTGACGTCTTCCCCCAGTGGCATTCCACGGGTGTGGACTTCGAGAATCTCCTTGCGCCCCGCTTCGTCGGGCACGCCGATCCCGATCTCGCGATCGAAGCGCCCGCCGCGTCGGAGTGCGGGATCGATCGTGTCGACGCGGTTTGTCGCGCCGATGACGATCACCTCGCCACGGGGGTCGAGCCCGTCCATCAGCGTAAGCAACTGGCCGACGATCCGGTTTTCGGCGTCGCCGTCGTCGTCACGGGTGCCGGCGATCGAGTCGATTTCGTCGAAAAAGACGATCGACGGCGCGTTCTCTTCGGCTCGCTCGAAGGTCTCCCGGAGCTGTTCTTCGGACTCGCCTTTGTATTTCGACATGATCTCCGGCCCCGAGATCGTCTCGAAGTAGGCGTCGACCTCGTTCGCGACGGCTCTGGCGATCAGCGTCTTCCCGGTTCCCGGCGGGCCGTACAGCAAGACGCCGGATGGCGGGGCGACCCCCATCCGCTGAAAGAGCTCCGGCTCCGACAGCGGGAGTTCGATCATCTCCCGGACGAGTTCCAGTTCCTCGTCGAGGCCACCGATGTCCTCGTAGGTCGGGCCGGCGGTCGGTTTGCGATCGACTGCCGTCTCCGTCTTCTCGGACTGTTCCGTCTCGTCGTCGCCAGTCGAGTGGCGCTCGTGCTCGGGTTTGGCATCGGTCCCGGCCCCGACGACGCGAACCGTCGTCGCACTCGTAATCCGAACGTCGCCCGAGGGTGTCGTCTCGACAACCTTGAACGGCTCCGTTGCAATACCGTCGAGACGGATCTGCTCGCCGGCGCGAACCGGCCGATTCCGGAGGTGCTTCGTCGACTCCCGCTCGGCGACCGCCCGTTGGCCCGCCGAAAGCGAAGACGGCGGCGACAGCGTCACCCGATCGGCCTCGCCGATCGCCGACTGCTCTGCGGCGTGGACGGTAACAGTGTCGCCGACGTGAACACCGGCATTTGCGCGCGTATCTCCGTCGATCTGGACGACGTTCTCGGGAACGGCGGAGTCGGCTGGCCACATCTTCGCGACCGTCCTGTCTGTTCCCTCGATGACGACCGTGTCGCCGCTCAACACACCCAGTTGTCGGCGTGCGAGCTCCGGGATTCGAGCGACGCCGCGGCCGGCATCTCGCTTCTCGGCTGCGCGGACCGAGAGCGTCACGCCGTCCGATTCCGACTGACTCATGCGACGTAGTTACCGCTCTGCCGCCTTGAGAATTGTCCCACCGATCGACAGCCGAACCGACAGGACGCGCCGTCTTCGGTCTGGCCTGTGGCCGGTCGCTCGTCTCCGATCGGCTGGCGTGTGCGTTGGGAGCCGGTCGCTCGTCCCTGGATCGACTGGCGTGTGCGTTGGGGGCCGATCGGGTGCTGGGGCGGCCTCGAATGGCTGACGAACTACACTGCCAGTGCCAGTGAAATAGCTATCAGGATCCGTCTGGACGATCGGATATGGTGGTCCAAACTGATCGTGATGACGCCATCTGGTACGAATGTGAAACCTGCGGGTTGTTGTTCGACCAGCGGGCGGACGCGACAGAACACGAGGCTCACTGTGACGATTCGAACCCGTCGTACATTCAGTGAGTCGCTCCTCTCGCCCCAATGAGGGCCTCTATTTCGACCGGTGAGGCGCTACTCCAGTCGGTCACGATGCTCGGCTGCGAGTTCCTCGGCCTGATCGAGCGTGTGCGTTTCCGTCCAGCGAACCCGCTTGCCGTCGCCGTAGGCCAGTGCGGTTTTGAGCTCATCACGTAAGACGCCGTGGTCGATCGCCTGTACCGTCCCCTCGCTGTCAGCGAGTTCGTAGACGCCGGGCCGATCGGGAACGCCGGCGACCGTCTCTCGATCGAGGTCCCGCCAGGGTTTCTGGAGCGGCATCAGTTCTCACCACGTCCAGCCGAGTCGTCACTGACAGCGTCCGAACCGCCGTCGTGGCCCGTCTCGACGAGTTCGTATGCGTGTTCGCTCATCTCGTCCTCGGCGAAAACGAAGATTCGCCCGTCGACGATCGAGGGATCGGCCTCGACCCGAATCGAGTAGGCCTCGGTCGCGACTCTTACGCCCGGAAAGAGTTCCTCCTCGTCGTCACCGGCAAGCATCACGCGACCGACGCCGGTCGATTCGAGGATGTCGTCGTGGGTGTTGCGATCGTTGACGTAGGTCATCACCCCCTCGACACCGTCGGGATCGGTGACGAGGACGTGGACCTCCTTTCCCGGTGGTGTCGTGATCGCCCCTTCGATGGGCTCTGGTGGGCCGTGGTAGAACACGTCCCGCCCGTCGAGATACTCGACGACGACCCCACCCTCGACGAAGTCGACACCGATCGTGCTTGGTGCGACATTGTTGCGCGCGCTCATGGAGTCGTGTTCGATCGGATCGGGGAAAAGCGACCGGGTTTGGAGCCGTATGACTGCTTCGCGTCGACCGTCAGCGGTAAATACGCGCCCTGAGACCGTTGGGGTATGAACGGCCGCGCAGTCGCCCCCGCAGCCGGGACGGTCCTCAACGCACTCGCGACCGGCACCGGCTCGGCGTTTGCGATCGATCTCGAAACGACAGCCACGGTCGAACTCACCGACGACGGCGATGTCAACGGCGAGATTGCCGGCCAGCCGGCCGCCGACGCGTCGCTGATCAAACGCTGTGGTGCGATCGCAATCGAGGAGTACGCCGACGCCGCGGGTGTCGACCCCGCGACGACAGGTGCAGCGATCCGAACCGACAGCGAGGTGCCGATGGCCTCGGGACTCAAAAGTTCCAGCGCCGCGGCGAACGCGACCGTGCTCGCGACGCTCGATGCCCTCGGCGTCGCCGGCGACATCGATCGCATCGACGCCTGCAAACTGGGCGTTCGAGCGGCCCGCGAGGCCGGCGTCACGGTCACGGGCGCGTTCGACGACGCCAGTGCGAGCATGCTCGGTGGTGTCACGGTCACGGATAACACAACCGACGAACTCCTCGCTCGCGAGGAACTCGACTGGCATGCGCTGGTGTACACGCCGCCGGAACAGTCGTTTAGCGCCGATGCTGACGTCTCCGCGTGCGAGCAGATCGCGCCGATGGCCGACCTGGTCACGGAACTCGCCCTCGACGGGCGCTACGGCGAGGCGATGACCGTCAACGGCTTCGCGTTCTGTGGCGCGCTCGGCTTTTCGACGGCACCGATGATCGACGTCATGCCGGACGTTGCGGGCGTCTCGCTGTCCGGCACTGGCCCGAGTTACGTCGCTGTCGGCGATCGGGCAACGCTCGAAACGGTGCAGGATCGATGGACCGATCGCGACGGAACGACACGATTACTGGGGACCCAAACGGATGGAACACGAACGACATGACTGGAAACGCCACTGCCGACGGAACGGACGAGACGGACCGCACACCCGACGAGATGAGCCTCGACGAACTCCGCGAAGAGATTCGGACGATCGATCGCGAACTCGTCGAACTGATCGCCCAGCGAACGTACGTCGCGGATACGATCGCCCAAGTCAAAGCCGAGCAGGGGCTGCCGACGACCGATGAGAAACAAGAACAGCAGGTGATGGACCGCGCAGGCCAGAACGCAGAACAGTTCGACGTCGATGCTAATCTCGTCAAGGCGATCTTTCGACTGTTGATTGAACTGAACAAGGTCGAGCAGCGGGAGAGCCGGTAGCAATTGATACAGGTTTCACGTATCTACTACTGTTTCTTTTCACCAATAGCTTCAGCGTTCGGACGCCGAAACACCTACAGTAACACGCAGGTAATACAGGCGTATGTCCGAAGCGGCCACAAACAACGGCGACGACGAGATCGTCACGGTAAACTTCAAACTCACACGGTCGTTTCTCAACGAGATCGAAGACACGTG
>Ga0207421_10003081_pt1 | contig 20122 bp, 11 predicted proteins | sample SodLakKL_010_SED_4_FD_187542 | JGI IMG/M metagenome (GOLD analysis project Ga0207421, IMG submission 187542) | Alkaline sediment microbial communities from Lake Tanatar, Kulunda Steppe, Russia - 8KL_010_SED (SPAdes) (version 2) | ecosystem: Environmental > Aquatic > Non-marine Saline and... | reverse complement strand
TTGCCCAGATGATTTGAAAGATCTATTGTTGGATAAATTGAAAGAAGTTTATAGTGAAACGGATCATGATGACACAGATGGTTTGAAGATATACTACGATGAGGGATGGGTTTTGATAAGAGCATCAGGGACCGAACCTAAGTATAGGATTTATTCTGAAGCAAAAGACAAAACCGAAGCCGAAAGGCTCGCGGAGGAACATCAGATAAAGGTAAAGGAGATCTTGAATTCAATTCGATAATCGTATGACGAAAAATACATCTTATGAAAAGCTTTAAATAATTTGCCCCCTCTATTCTGTATGTCGGACGTTCTGTCGGACGTACCGACGTAATAGTGGGATATAATGCGTCTGAGAAGAAAAAAGTATCGGGATCCTGCGACTAGAAAACTTCAGGAAGAGGGATTATTAAAATTTAAGAAACAAGATAAGCGGGGAACTACGGTAAGAAAAATAAAAGAGTTCGGAAAGATAACCTATGATTTTTGGAGTGGTGTGAAATATATAGTTGTCCTATCGGCTATCCTTTGGTGGATTCCTCTATTTGGGCCTATGCTTGCTGGTTATGTAGGTGGCAGAAGAACAGGAGGTCCTAAAAAAGGCATACTTGCTTCTATCTTCGGTCTTGGTATAATAGGTGTGGTTTATTACTTGCTCAGTTATGGTTATGTTTATTTGGCATTAGAGTCGGTATTAGAATACCCTGATAAGATAATAGCACTAGCTACATCTCATTCTTTCTTAGGCCCCTATCTTGAATTCTTTCATCAATATTGGGTCACTTTCTTCGATAGAATTTGGGCTGGTGTGCCTTTTGGTTCAAATAGTTATATTTTAACAATAATATTCGCTTATATCGGTGGGATAATCTCCTATGAAAAAAGAAAAGAATTCACCGATGGAGTTAGGTCGCTCGAGGAAGTTAAAGACGAGTTGTCTTCACTTCACCGATATGCGAAGAACCCTATGCAACAACGAAAATCTAATGGAGTTACTAGAAGCCGTAGCCGTTTGAGCGATCTGAGACCTGTAAGATATAGGGGACAAAGTGAATTTGCACGGGCTAGGGGTGTAAACAACCCTAATCAAAGAAGCTCCTTAAGAGAAGAAAAAATGAAAGAAGAGATGGAAAACGTCAGACAGAATGAGAGTGAATACATATTCGAAAGTGAAAGAGCTATTCCTAGAAGTGAAGTCAGACACCATTCCAAATTTAACGGAGATGATTGGGAGTTTTTGTAGGAGAGATGAGGGCAAATCCCAATTCTAGTGTTTTTCTCTAAATTTATCAGTATATTAGGGTAAATTTTAATAAAAAGTGGTTACACTACTCCTAACTGGGATGAATCCACGACTAAATTCGAAAGGAACAGACACTAAAGCGACTTTCGTAGATAGGGAGGAAGAATTGAAGGAGTTAGAGCATTTTAAGAACAAAGTAGCTTCTGGAGAGGGAAGATTTGTATTACTCGGAGGTGAAACAGGAGTAGGTAAGACAAGATTAGCAGAAAAGTTTTTAGAAAGATGTAAAGAGGATGGCTTCAAAATTTTCAAAAGTAGATGTCTTTACTATGAGAGCACCGAACCTTATCTACCTTTCTATGAAGCATTGGAAGGTCATTTTAAAGAGAAAGAAGAAAAGACGTTTGGCCCTGGATTCATACATCCTAATTTTTCTACATCCTCAAAACCCGCTCCTATGAGTATGATAGGCCGTACTGATAGATCAAATGATCAAACTAGAGATATTTCTTTTACAGACCAACAGGAGATTATGTTCAATAGAGTTTCAGATCTCTTGATTAACCTGTCTAAAAAAAACCCCTTAGTATTCTTCATGGACGATCTTCAGTGGATAGATAAATCATCTGCTCAGCTGATGCATCACTTGGCTAGGAGAATTTTTGAAAATAGAATACTTTTTTTTGGAGCCTACCGTAAGGACGAACTGAAGTATTTAGAAACAGAATTACCTATGAGAGAGACCCTAAGCAGACTAAGAGAAGAGGATACATTTAGATTGATCGAGGTCTCTAGATTGGATCAACCTTCTGTTTCGGACCTCGTCAGGAGTTATATAAATCGAGGTGACCTTCCTGAAGACTTCATCTGGACTGTTTATAGGGAGACTGAAGGAAATCCATTTTATATCGTTGAGATTCTTGATTCAATGCTGCAAGAAGGGGTTATAGAGCCAGATTCTTATAATTGGGATCCAGAAGAAGAGCTCTCGAATATATCTGTTCCTTCTTCTATAAAAGATATGACAAATAGGAAAATCAAAAGATTGGATAGAGATGAAAAGAATGTACTTTATTTTGCTGCTCTACTGGGAAATGAGTTCAATTTCGAGATTTTGGAAAATATTACCAGAATGGATGTCATTACACTCCTAGACGTCATTGATGAGCTTATGGATCAGGGGATAATAGATGAAGTAGAAGCAAACTCGGATGAAATATATAGGTTTGATCATCTTCAAACGAGGACTGCACTGAGAGAAGACATGGCTAAGAGCAGAAAAAGAGTTTCACATCAAAAGATAGGTAATGCTATCGAAGAGTTTTATGAAGATGAGATCGAAGATCATTACTATGAATTGAGTATGCATTTTTATGAGGGTAAAGAGTATGAGAAAGCATATGAATATTCAAAAAAAGCAGGCGAGAAATCTCTTAAAAGTCTAGATATCACTAGAGCTATAGAAAATTTTGATAAAGCATTAGATTCTCTCAGAAAATGTCGAGGTGTTGAAAATCTTGAAGCAAAAGAGATAGATCTTCTTAGGAGAATTGGAGAACTTCACTTCGACCTGAGCGAGTGGAAAACTTCCAAGGATGTTTTCGAAGAACTAAAAACCAAAGCTGAAGAAGTTGGAGACGAGAAAATGAAAGCTTTGGGAATAAGACGACTCGGCCACGTTCATAGGTATATGGAAAATTATGATGAAGCTGAAAAATACTTCAAGAGTTCACTTGAAATCTTGGAAGAGATGGGGGAAGAAGGAGAAGGTATTTCTGAATGCCATCGTGGTCTTGGATACATCAGGTGGAGAGAGGGAAAACTGGATGAAGCACAGCAACATTATGAGAAAGCAATTCAAAAAGCGAAGGATGAAGGAAACAACAAAGAATTAGCACTCAATTATGTCGACATAGGAAATGTTTTTGCCTGGAGGGGTGAACATAATAAGGCGATGCAGCACTATGAGAAAGCGCTTCCTATATTGGAAAAGAGAGATATTTATGACCAGTTAGCTAGGGTCCACAACAACATGGGCGACCAGCACCTCAAAAAAGGAGAATATAAACGAGCGATTGAAGAGTTCGAAAAGTGTATAGATTACGCCGAGCAAATCGGGAACCAACAACTCATCGCATGGGGTTCCTTCAACGCCGCTGAAGCATTGGCTAGGAAAGGACTTACTGATGAAGCATCTGAACGTCTGAAAGTTGCAGAAGATAAGATTGAGGAGTTGGAGGAAAAGATTGGTCTAGCTGGAGTGAAAAGAGTCAAAGGCATGATTAAGCGAGAGGAGGGTGAATTGGACGAAGCTATCGAATTACTCGAGAGGGCAGAAGAGGTCATGAAGGATTTCAACGTACCGTTTACAAAAGCAAGAGATAGATTTGAACTTGGGAAAGCTTACAATGAAAAAAAAGAGCATGAAAAAGCTCGTAAAACTCTATTGGAAGCTAAGGAGAAATACAAGAAGGTTGGAGCAGCTGATAAATATATAAAGGAGGTAGAAGAGATACTAGAAGAATTAGAAGAGAGAGATTGATCGGAAATCTAAAAAAAGAAAAAAGGTTTTAATAAAGTAATTCACTATTCTTCTGAATCTATCTGACTTTGTTCTTCTTGATCAATTCCACTCCATTGGTTCTCTTGCTTACTTTCTCCTTCTTCAATGTAAAATCCCTCTCCACCTTCTTCCTCGGAAGGTATCTCCGTTCTTCCCATTTCCTGTGTTTGACGAGGCTTTTTACTCGGACCAAGTTTTCTAGATTGTGTTCTGTAAAAAGCTATACAGGCTATAATCAAGGCGATTATAAGAAAGATGGCCGTCATCAAACCTGACAGGCTTACACTTCCTAGCACTTTCCTGTTCAGTAAGGATGGATCGTTGTCCACATCTATGATCTCAACATTACCTCCTTCGCTGACCTGAATTGACAAAATTTGTTCTCCATCGTTGAGTTCTGGAATCGTAAAAGTGACGGTTCCTTTGGTTTCGGTAGTTCTGAAAGAGTGGAAACTCTCTGGATAACCTTGTATTCCATACTCCACTGTGACCGTTTCAGGAAGTGGACTTCCATCTCTAGATACGAGTTCATAGCTCATCTCTATTTCATCTCCAGGCTCATAAATTCCGGTGGTGTAATCAGAATCTGTCACGATCTCTGTTCTGAGGAAGAATCCGGAGATACGGTATATCCATTCAACAGTCTCTATACTTGCTCCAGCATTGGTCACTGCCTCGAGTTCTACACGGTAGTATCTTGCTGGGTTTTCAGGCATCACCAATTCAAAAAAGCCGTCAGTTGGAGTACCCGACATGATAAGTTCATTATATGGATCTAAAACCCTGTATTCAAGTGAATCTATCTCGCCCCTTTCTATACCGTAGAACTCATATTCAAAGTGTATTTCATCCTCTGCTTCATATTCCCACTGACTCGGGTTTAGGATTATTTCACCTATCGATACTAGGATATTGATATTTGATTCTCCATGAGTTTCTCTGTCTAGAGTTGCCTCCACATGCATCTCCATCCAACCTTCTACGGAAGGACGGTACTCATCTGGAACGGTAAAGTCGATTTCATCTTCATCGGCAAAGCCATAGTCTAGAACGCGCTCATCAGAGGAAAGCGTGTATTTCACGTTTACATCGTTCGTAACCGTTTCTCCTTGATGCGTGACGGTGTAAAACACCGTTCCTTGCTCACCGGGATAGTATGGATTTACACCTTTATCGGTCTCCAGCATCACGGATAATCTTCTACTTTCCTCTAGAAGTTCGAAATCGTCATCATCAGTATCTTCCATATCATTCCATGTAGCGGTGCCTATTACCACATAATGTCCCGGGTTTTTTCCTGAAAGATCTATCGTGACCATGTAATATCCACTACCATCCGTTTCGACATTTCTATCGTCGAACACTTCATCGTCGTGATGTAATTCGACCTCTACATCAACATTACCAGTTGAAGTCTCAAGTTCAATATATAATGTCTGACCTACGAAATATTCATCGTACTCTACATCAAGATTTAAATCAAGATCACCGACTATTTTTTCTATCTCAACTTCATCCTGATATCTTTCTTCGGTGTCATCGGCCCAAACGGTTATTTTGAACCGTTGTTGGGGTTGGGGAGGAAATGTTTGAGGCTCTACAGCTGCGTCTTCTGGCAATATGAATGTAAATTCCCCATCAATGCCTTCTCCAGTCAAAGAATCTTCTTCTCCCTCTTCTGTTTCATATTCCATCATCCATTCTACGTAAACATCCTGGTATTCAGATCCGTCTAAAAGGTTAGATACAGTATAAAATGCCTTGACTTCTTCACCAGGTAGGTAAACATCTTTATCAGTTACTACTTCTAAAGAATACTTCTGAATTTCAAACTCCATTACACCAAGTCTTTCTTCATTTTCCGTGCTGTTCACGATAACGTAATATGTACCGTCTTCTTCATTCTCAGGGATCGTGTATTCAGTACTCCAGAAATTATTGAGAAGTTCTTGATCCTCCCATCTAGCTCCGTCCATTATCTCATAGGGTGCCTCATCATCATCAGCTATGAAAACGGTGATGTTGTCATCATAATTACTCTCCACTCGTATCTCTATCTCTTGTTCCTGTGTATAAAGATCGTCTTCGACTTCTGGGACGAGATAAACCTCTAAATTTATAACAGTGAACTCGGTACTGGCATATTCAATATCATCATCGTCGTCCATTATTCTTAGAGTATAATTCCCGAATACGTATTCCTGTAATCGGAAGTCCCCGTAAAATTTTCCTTCATCTTCGTCATAACCAGGACCTATATTGGGAGGCTGAGTTTGAACAACTTCTCCGTCTTTTTCTACAACAACCTCTATTTCAGGCTCTTCTTCAGGAGGCCATCCAAACTGATCTTCCATATCTGCTCTGAAATATATCCAATCTCCTTCAAAATAGTAGTTCTTCTCCGTTTCGTAATCGTCCTCGGTCGTAATCACTTTCGAGTGCTGAAAGTCTGGTTCGTAGACCTCTACGTTATCTTGATCTATCTCTACGCCGTCTTCGTCTCTCAAGATGAGGTGAATTTCTTCGAATTCTTCCGTCAACTCTAGAGGATTAAAAAAGAGAGGGTCTTCGTGAGCCTCGTATTCGCCATTTATGACAGATACTGGATCATCTCTTCTTATCCGTGGTTCATCTAGATCATCATAGTAATCTACTATAAGGTTTGCATCCACACCTTGATCTAGGTTTATCGTGTAATATAGTTTAGAGCCTTCGGAAAGATAATCTCTTGTATTTCCATTTTCGTCGGTTGTCCATATCTCTCCACTATACTCCTGCGCCGTAACGTCTCCAGTATTAAAAATTATAAAAGTGGATGCCACTAACAGAAACACAATAACCAAATTTACAACTTTTCTTTTTTTCATGTAGATTCCTCCATAGACTATAATAATAAAAACTGACTAAACTTAGTATATATAAATTTAATCTCCAGATATCATAAGGTGAATAATCTTTTCTGTATACCTTTCAAATGGATCTATGATCCTATCAAAAATGAAATCTAATTTTCCCCTAGATGCGACCCAGTATGCAATCACTGCTACAGCTATACCTGCAGGTATATCCAATAACCAATGGACCCCTAGATAGATTATCACAAAACCGGTCAAAATCGTGAAAATGAAACCGAATACCGCTAGGCGCTTTGCTTTAACCCTATACAAAGCGAAAAGACTTATCGTGAAAGGAATGCTTATATGACCACTTGGCATGCAATTAACTTGTCTATTGGTCAGTTGTATTATCGCATTGTACTGAGGATGCATGTACAGGAGGGGTTCAACTTCTTGTGCGTAGTATGAGGTAACTACTAGATGAATTAACAAGTATCCTGGAATGATGAACATGTAATTTACTGCAAGGGCCTTAGAGAACTCTTCTACTAAATCTATCTCATCCCTCAGGGCTAAAAATAGTGGTACCATAGACAAGAAGAAAGAAAGACCTAATACGTAGAATATAGATGAAGCGTGGATGAGCAGATGATAATCCAGGTTTTCTTGTAACCAAACAATATGCGATACTCCCTCTACGCTGTAGAACCAGTCAGTTACTCTAAGTCCTGGCTCATATAGATCCTGAATCAGGTTCTCTATCTGAAGAGCTAAACCCACTATGAACATTATTAAGACCGCACCCCTACATTTCCATAACGAGCTTTTGAAGTTACGAAGATCGACCTTTTTTTGCTCGTCGAAAAATAAGACTGAAATAAGAATAAGGAGAACTAAGCTTGGAAAGAACCATAGTAGAGCTTCGTAGAGTGGATCCATAATTTCTATCCACCTAAACAAGAACGTGTATAAATTATTTATTGAAGATTTTTTTACATCTCTATATTCCAGGCATAAGAGGAAAAGAGTTTAAAAATTTTAAAGAAAAGACTTTTACCTCTCAGTTTTATAGATAAATGATGTCAAGGATTCCATCATACATTGAAACTAACAAGTTAGAGAAAAGAAAATATCAGGTGCAAATTTTTGAAAGTATAAAGAGGAAAAACTCGTTAGTTGTCCTACCTACTGGACTTGGAAAGACAATAATTGCGATTTTCGTGATATGCTGGAAGCTCGAAAAAGATAAGAAGGCTTTGATGATGGCTCCAACTAGACCTTTATGCAAACAACACCTTAATTTTTTACTTCAGATAACTTCCCTTAGAGAAAATGATGTTGAGTTGCTGACGGGAGAGCTCTACTCACCTGAAGAGAGGAAAGAGATATGGAGAGGAAAAACTAAAGTGTTTTTTGCAACCCCTCAGATTGTCAATAACGATTTGCACGAACTACCTCTTTCTTCGATCGATCTAATGGTCTTTGATGAGGTTCATAGAGCTACGGGAGATTACGCTTATGTGGAGATCGCAAGGGCCTGTAAAGAGAAAATGCAATTTCTAGGTATGACAGCTTCACTTGGAAATTCCTATGAAAAATTAGTCGAAATATGTGTAAATCTTGAGATAGAAAATATAGAAGTGAGAAAGGAGACCGACCGAGACGTTGAGCCCTATGTGCCTTGGAAGATAATAGAGTGGACCGAAGTAGAAAAAAGCGAAGAAATTGAGGCGATGGAGGAATGGTTGAACTCTATTTTAGAAGATTTTATCGAAGAGTTGAGTAACTACACGAAAATGGCGAGAAATCTTCGCTCTAGTGAAATTGGAAAATCAATTTTGGTTGATATCCAGAAGAATCTCCAGAAGAGAATAAATCAAAATAATAAAGGGTATCTTTTCCACGCTCTTTCTCTTGTTTCTGCTTCAATAAAAATATCTCACCTTAAGGAACTGATATTGACTCAGGGTATCGATGCCGCTCATCGTTATTATCTTACACTTTTAGATGACGAAAGCAGAGCCGCGAAATATATAATCAAAAAGAACGAGTTCGATAAATTTGGAGAAATGTTGATGGACCTGAAAGTCATGCCAATTGAGATAAATCCAAAATTGAATGAGACCAAGAGGATACTGAAAAATGAATCGAATAGTGGAAATGCGATTGTTTTCTCCCAATACAGAGATACTGTAGATTATCTTGTCAAAGAGCTAGAACGTGTAGAAGATATTTTTCCCTCACGGTTTGTTGGACAATCAGATAAAGAGCTAAACGAAGGTATGAGTCAGGAAGAGCAGGAAGAAATATTAGAAGATTTTAGAGACGGCGAAACGAACGTTCTAGTCTCGACAAGTATAGGTGAAGAAGGTCTTGATATACCTTCGACGGAGCTAGTTATTTTTTACGAAGCCGTTCCTTCAGCGATAAGGTCCATACAGCGGAAGGGTAGGACCGGAAGAAATGGGAATATAGGTAAAGTCCATGTACTTCTTACCAAAGACTCTAAAGATGAAGCATTTTACTGGAAAAGTCAACACGAAGAAAAAAAGATGTATGAGCGTGTATATGAACTCAAAAAGGAACTTGAAGAAAGTTATGATCCAAAAAGTAAAATCCGGTCGCTGAAAATAAGATCGAATTCTAATCAAAACATCTTAGATAACTTTTGACCAGAACCCTCAAAAAGATTTAATATACCCTAAGCTCAATCCAACTTAACTCAAAAGTATCTAAAATAGAGGAGGTATAGAATACTTGAGCGATCTAACCCCAATGATGGAACAGTATTATGAGATAAAGAACGAGTATCCTGATTCGATTGTCTTCTTCAGGATGGGAGACTTTTACGAGATGTTCGATGAAGATGCAAAACTCGCCTCTAAAGAATTGGATATCACCTTGACTTCTAGAGACAAAGATGGTGATGATCCCACCCCTATGGCTGGTGTACCTTATCATTCAGTTGAAAGCTATCTACAGCAGCTGATAAACAAAGGTTACACGGTCGCTATCGCGGAGCAGACACAAGATCCAGACGAGGTCAGCGGCATCGTTAACAGAGATGTGGTGCGAGTCGTCACTCCAGGCACTGTTGTAGATGATGGAATGATAAGGAGTTCACAGAATAATTTCCTCATCTGTATATATGCTAAAAAAGTTGCTTCGGATACTGACGATATTTATGATATCTCAGCTGTTGATGTTTCTACTGGTGACTTTTTTGTCACAGAGGTCGAAGGAAAAGGTGATCTGCTCTCGGAAATTCTAAGATACGAACCGACCGAATGTCTGCTTCCAAACTCACTCTATAACGATGAGGAATTTGTGAAAGAGTTGAAACAGGAAAACCAAATGATGGTCCACACTCATCGTGAAGATGCCTTCCATACAGCCGAAAGTCAGTTATTGGATCATTTTGATGCTAATTCTCTTGAATCTCTCGGATTGAAAGGAAAGAGCAGTGCGGTGAAAGCGGCGGGCACTGTACTCGACTATCTAAAAGAGACACAGAAGAGAACTATGGATTACATCAACCGGTTGCGATTTTACTCTCCTGACCATTATATGAGTCTTGATGCTACTACACTAAAAAATCTCGAGATATTTCGAAGTCTGCGAGAAGGAAGTAAAGAAGGCACGCTCTTAACCGTTTTAGATGAAACTGTCACTGCCATGGGCTCTCGAAAATTGAGGAACTGGCTTCAACAGCCTCTTCTCGACCTCACAGAGATAAAGTCTAGGCTAGATGCAGTAGAAATATTGACCGACAGCATTTTTTTGAGAGACGATCTTCGTGAAGAAATGGACGGCCTCTACGATTTAGAAAGATTGATCAGTCGGGTGGTTTACGGCAACGCCGATGCGAGAGACCTTCTTGCCATTGAAGACGCTCTTTCCAAGATACCATCGATAGAACAAATCCTCAAAGAGAAGGGAGTCGAAAAGAACGGACAAAGTAAACTGAGCTATATTTCTGAAAGACTTGATCCCGTTGAAGAGATTAGGAAAAAGATTGAGTCAGCGATAGTGGAAAATCCGCCTGCAACGGTTAAAGAGGGCGGCATAATAAAGGAGGGTTTTGACGAAGAACTCGATCAACTGAAGAGGAAGGCTCAAAAAGGTAAGGAATGGATAAATTCTTTAGAGAAAGAAGAGAAAGAAAATACCGGTATAAGCAAATTAAAAGTAGGATATAACAAAGTACACGGATATTATTTAGAAGTCCCGAAATCAAAGACCGAAAAGGTGCCTGAACATTATTCACGAAAACAGACGTTGAAAAACGCCGAAAGGTATTATACTGAAGAGTTAAAGGATAAGGAAGAGGAGATTATCAGCGCTGAGGAAAAGATGGAAGCACTAGAATACGAGGTGTTCAAAGAAGTGAGGGAAGAGGTAGGGGCCGAGGCGGAAAGATTCCAAAAGACCTCTAGCGCTCTAGCTGAGCTAGATGTATTGACCACTTTTGCACATATCTCTATCAGGAACAACTACAACAGACCAGAAGTCTTCCCGAAAGGAAAGATCGAGATAAAAGAAGGAAGACATCCTGTCGTGGAGACAACGATAGACGAGAACTTTGTTCCTAATGATGCCGAACTCGACGATATGAACAATCAATTCTTGATTATCACAGGTCCAAACATGTCGGGAAAATCTACCTACATGCGTCAGATAGCTCTGATAACCTTGATGTCCCAAGTGGGCTGTTTTGTTCCTGCTGAGAAGGCAAAGATAGGTGTAGTTGACCGCATATTTACCCGTGTGGGCGCCTTGGATGACCTTACGAAAGGACAATCCACTTTCATGGTTGAGATGGTAGAACTCGCGAATATACTCCATAACGCTTCGGAAAACAGTTTGATTTTGTTAGATGAGATCGGAAGCGGAACTAGTACTTTCGATGGACTGAGCATAGCATGGGCTGTAACAGAATACATCTGTCGAGAGATCGGAGCTAAGACTCTATTCGCGACACACTATCACGAGATAACTGAACTAGAGAAGTCCCTAGATCAAGTAAAAAATCTTCACGTAGCTGCCAAGGATACGGGCAGTGAAATCAAATTCTTGAGAAAGGTGAGAGAGGGGAGCACTGACGAAAGTTATGGGATACACGTAGCATCCCTTGCTGGGCTTCCCGATCCAGTAGTTGAAAGGTCCAACGAAGTTCTTGGTCAGATAGAAGAGGATCACACGATCAAGATGAAAAAACAGACCGGCCCAAAATTCACCCAGATGGTTTTTGATCCAGAGACTGAGGAAGGAACAACATCCAATTCTCATCCAGTTATGGAGAAGTTGAAAGATATGGAGGTGGAAAATATGACGCCGATGGATGCAATAAACGAACTCTGGAAACTCAAGAATGAGGCGGAGGATGATTGATCATGGCAAGGATCAATATTCTATCTGAAAAGACCGTGAATCAGATAGCTGCAGGTGAGGTCATAGAGAGACCTGCATCAGTTGTCAAAGAGTTGATAGAGAATTCACTAGATGCAGGAGCCGATGAGATATCGGTAGAAGTTGAGGAAGGGGGCAAAGAGAGAATAAAGGTTAAAGATAACGGCTTAGGAATGACGTGTGAAGAAGTGAAACTAGCTTTTCAAAAGCATGCTACGAGCAAGATAAATAATATTGAGGATTTGAATAATCTAGATAGTTTAGGTTTTAGAGGTGAAGCATTGCCGAGCATAGCCGCAGTTTCGAAGGTGACTGCTCTGACGAAACCAGAGGAGCAGGTTGAGGGGACGAAGGTTGTTCTACACGGCGGCGATGTCGTTAAAACAGAGGAGATTGGTTGTGCAGTGGGGACTTCCATCGAAGTAAAAGATCTTTTTTACAACACGCCTGCAAGAAAAAAATATCTCAAGAAAACGAATACTGAACTTTCACATATAAGCGAAATTGTGACCAGAAACGCTATAGCTAATCCAAAGGTAGAGTTCTCTCTCACACACAATGGAAACGAACTGACATTCGTTCCTAAATCATCTTCCATGCTAGAGAACATAAAGTCGATCTATGGTATGGAAGTTGCTAAAAAGATGATAAAAGTCGATAAAAAATTGGAAGATTTTTCTGTAAAGGGCTACGTGAGCAGACCCGAGATAACTCGATCGAATCGAAAGCATATTTTCACTTATGTTAATTCTAGGTATGTGAAGAACAATGTTTTGAAAGATGGCATAGTTAATGGCTTTGAAACATTATTGAAGAAAGGACGATATCCGTTAGCTTTTCTCGATTTGGATATAGATCCAGCAAAAATCGATGTTAACGTTCATCCAACCAAGACAAAGATAAAATTTTTAGAAGCTGAAAAGGTAAAGGAGAGAATAGCTAAAGCGGTTAATGAGTCACTCTTGGATGAAAACCTTGTCCCGGATAAATCAGCGGAAAGCGGGACAGAAGATTTGGTAAAAGATTCTGACGAAGAAAAACATCCAGAGAATGGAAAGGGATTTGGAGATAGACAATCGAGACTGGAGATGAAAGAAGAAAGAGAGGTCAAAGAATCAAGACTTTCCCATATGAGTGTTGTTGGCACCCTTAAAGACTCTTATATTGTTGTCGAAACTCCTTCTGGTATGGCTGTTGTGGATCAACATGCTGCTCACGAGAGGATAAATTATGAAGAACTTAAAGGGAAGGTTAAAGATGACATCGGCAGTCAAAAACTCGTATCACCCAAGACTATAGAATTGAAACCGGAGGAAGCCGCTTTGTTGAGAGCTAATGAGGAACTCCTTGAAAAACTTGGATTCAAAATTGATCATTTTGGAAAGACTACTTTCAGAATCAGAGGCGTTCCTGTCATCTTTGGAGAGGTGCAGGAAAAGGATATACTGCATTCTATACTAGATGAGCTCAGCGATTGGAGCTCCAATTCTCTTGAAGAGAGGCGTGAGGAGATGATAAAATACATGGCCTGTCATGATTCTGTTACCGCAGGGGATAAACTTTCTATAACGAGTGCTAAGCTACTATTGGAGAAACTTGGGAAGATGGAAAATCCTTATACCTGTCCACACGGAAGGCCGACTATCGTCAGTTTTGCTGAGAAAGAGATAGAAAAGTGGTTTAAGCGTACCTGAGGTTAAGGAAAAATTTATAAGAAACATCTCTGTATGAACATTCCCAGAATTGAATTTTAAGTTTGAGATGCACAATAGCGGGGTAGGATAGCCAGGATATTCCGTCGGGCTCATAACCCGGAGATCAGTGGTTCAAATCCACTCCCCGCTATATTTCTCTTTATATGTTCCCATCTTGGAGAAAATTTAACTAAGTCTTTACATCTTGAAAGTTACCATGAACAAAGAAACCAAAGAAGAGTATTTAGAGACACTTTACAAATTATCTTTGGAACATAAGGATAGAAAAGTAAAGACCGGGGAGATTGCCGAAGATCTGAATGTTTCTTCACCGTCGGTGACTGAGGTACTACCCAAATTGGAAAAGGAAGGCTATGTTGTTTATCGACCTTACCATGGAGTGGAATTGACCGAGAAAGGTCGAAAGGAGGGGAGAAGAATCGTCAGAACCCATAGAGTATTGGAAGTTTTTTTGGACGAATTTTTTGACATATCTGATGATAAGATGCATGAAAAAGCCTGTGAACTCGAGCATATCTTCGATATGAAGATGATAGACGAGATTTGTGAGAGAATGGGTGCGCCTTTAGTTTGCCCCCATGGTAATAAAATACCTCCCTGTGTCAATGATGATTGCCCTCTTGATGAAAACATTTAATTCCAATGTGTTTTGTAAAAAAATATATTAAGCTCTAGAGTTATTATTTAACCAAATTAAAGGGAGCGATCAATATGGATGATGTAGAGAAGTTATATGAAAGATACTTAGAAGTATATGATGAAGAAGAAGACGATAAACTGATGGAAAAATTCAAAAATGAATTTTTAAGAGAGGAGATGGAGCAGTTGCTAGAAAATCTAGAGATCGAGATCAAGAGTGATTGGGTCAAGGACGATATGGCGTATAAGATGATCTCTACTGATTTCTACGAAAGAGTAAAGGGGAAAGTCGGAGAGAGTTCTGAAGAGAAAGAGGTTGAAGTTAAGAAGGGGCAAGAAGAAAGTTTCGCGCCAACTAAACTTTTTGGTGATTTCAGTATAGGTGCACCTAGCTATATAAAGAAATTCTGGAGAGAGATGCAAAAAGAGGTCGACAAAAACTTGAAAGATTTTAAGATTAGCCCAGAAAAGTATTGGGTTGAGATTGAAAAGATGTGGGAGGAACAATCTAAGGTCGTGAAGAAAAACATCGAAATGTTAGCAAAAAAGGAGCTACCTGAGGAAGACGTGGAAAAACTAAAGAGTGAATGGAAAGATTTCACCAAAGAGATGAATTTTCATCTTAAAGAGATACCCTTGGAGATTGAATTGAAAAGAGAGTCTATCAGTGATATAATCGAGGAACATACAGAAGAAAGTCGTGAGATAATGGCCGATCCCGATAAAACGTTGAGAGATCTTTACCCGCTATGGTTCGATATGGTCAAAGAGGTACGAGAAGAATTAGAAGATGCAAGAAATAGGCTCGAGGATAAAGAAGAGGCTCTCAGCGATACGTGGGACGAATTCTCAGAGAGCATCTCTCAGGAGTTAAGAGAACTAGCAGAAGAACACGATGAAGCTAAAAAGCTGGTTGAAAAATGGAGCTTGATCTCCGATAAACTAGACAAGAAGATGTCAAAGATACCCGAAAAGCACGATGATATCTACAAGGAGTTCTGGGAGAGTGTAGGTAGGAAAAAACCGAAATTGGCGAAAAAAATAGAGGAATTTACAAAACTTACTGAGGAGGACTACATTGATAAAATAGAAAACGTTCTAGAACCAATCAGATCCACCTATGAAAAGATGATGAAAAACAAAGAGAAAAATGAAAAAGAAGAGATAAAAGAGTTGAAGAAAAGGATCTCTGAACTAGAAAAAAAGCTTGAATAGAAGCAGGAAAGTTAGTAGCTAGGATCTATACCTCCATCACAAAATCTCTTCCAATCTATTTTGCATTCTCGAATATCTTGTTATAAATTGTTGAACATGCAATATATTTTATCGTGTTTTTTTGGGAGATAGTCAAACTTTTCGGCGAGTTCTTTAAGTTCTTCTTCAGGTTGGTAATATCCATAACCGCAGGTCCCTATCTTTATCTTGAACATCTGACCATCCTTGATTTTAGATAAGTGGAAAATCATTTATCAAACTAAAGGTACCTTTCATACCCTATATACTTTAGATATATTTATATAGTTCTATTACGTTTATAGATTGGAGGCATAATTATGAATTTAAAATTAGCTGTATTGTCCTTATCTGAGAGATTGAAGTGGAAAAATTGGCCGACCTGGTTAAAAGGCTTCTTTTTGTTGTGGCCTTCCCTTGGTCCAGCCTACTTGTTCATCACTAGAACACCGGCCCCTACAGGGGATGAGGCTGAGTTAACTACCATAATGACCAATGTGGAGTATCAAAATTATTTCATTGTGGTCTTTATAGGATTTTGGTCAATCAACTTGATCATGCTTGGTTTAATATGGATAATTGGCGGATTGATTTCAGACTGCTATAGAAGTTATTCAGAAAAATCTATTGAAGAAGCTTCAATTAGTTATTTATCAGGAAAGCAGAAAGCCTCTAGTAAGGTTAAAGACCAGGTAAAAAGATATCCTATCTTAGTTAAAAAAGGAGCTAAAGGAGATATTTCTAGAAAATCCAAAAAATTAAAGAAAACATATCCAACTCTGACAAAAAAGTGTTCTTCCACTAAGTCGACTAAATGATCTTGTCTTGATAACTATCTGGTGAACTTAAAAACTTTTCCTTTTACTTTTTGTATATCCGTCTATAAAGATCAAATATATAAGATATTAACTTTCACAAAACTTTATTCAAAATTTACTAAACTCTATCATCTATACATCATTTAAAATTATATTTAGATAAGATAGAACATTGTTAGTTTAAGAAAATTATATATACTTCTATCACCATTATATAGACGGTGAAAAAATTGAAACGATACGTATTAGCGCTATTGATAGCAAGTTTCCTTGCTATTAGCAGCCTAGGAATTGGCGTAACAGTGATTACAAACGCCTCCGAGATAAGGGAGGGCAACGATATAACAGTAGAATTAGTACCTGACGATTGTTATTATACAATCACAGTATACAAGAGAGATTATGTGACGAATGAAGGGCTAGAAGATTGGGAGTTCAATCTTTATATAAAAGAAGGAAATTCCTGGGGAACGACACCTATAGCTTCAGGAACTACTAACGGAGATGGATACCTGATCTTCGAGGGATTATGCAGTGAAGAGCATTACAAAGTTCAAGAGGAAATAGAAGATGGCTGGACCTTTATGGGATCAGAACACTACTATGAGAACCACGAAACTGATATCCATTATAAGTATGACGAAGACGGAACACATACATTCTGGATACAAGATAAGGGTCAACAGTTGAACAACGTAACTGTCACATTCTATAATGCCGAAGATACTGATGTAGTAGAATACGGGGATATATATGTATTCAAATTCTACGATACTAGGCAAACTAGAGGATATGAACCAGATGACGGTGATCACCCCTTAGCAGAATGGCACTTTGAACTATTCAAGGACATAGATGGTAGTTGGGTCTCTTTGGAAGAAGGATGGACCAACGAATCTGGATACTTGATTTTCAGAGGATATGAACTCGGTGAAAACTACATGGTCACGGAATACATTCCAAAGGGGTGGTACAACACGTATACAGAACAGAAGGAATTCATTGAAACAGAACTCCTTCAAACACTAAGCCTAGATATCGCAGAAGAACAACCATCTCCAAGGAAGGAATCAGTGACCTTCACACCCTACAATGATTGGCATGTTAAGTTCGGCAATGCGATGTTGGACGGTAGTATTACTGTCTACAAGTACGACGATGTAACTGAAGAACCGCTAGAAGGCTGGGAATTCTGCTTGTATATCGAAGAGGAAGAGTGTATTCCTGGTACGACAGATGAAGAAGGAAAGTACATTTTCTGGAACGTGTATCCTGGAGATTATACAGTTGTTGAAATACTCAAAGATGGTTGGGACAACATAACGTCTTTAGAGCAGGAAGTTACAGTCTATCCTGACGAAAATACAGATGTATACTTCTATAATGCCCTTTCAGACGGTGATATTACTGTCTGCAAGTATGATTGGGATACCGAAGCATCAATCGAGGGTTGGGAGTTTATACTCCTGAAGAACACAACAGACGGTTGGGTAGAAGTAGAATCCGGTCAAACCTACGCGGATGGATGTTTAGTGTTCGAGGACATGTCATCTTACGAGGAGTTCAGAGTCAAAGAGAACTTAAATGGCTGGACATTTGAAGGTGGAGCAGTATACGGTGGAACAGCCGATGGTACTTGGGATCCAGACTTTACCGTAACAGAAAATCAAGCATACTCTCCTAAATTCTATATGAACGGGGGAAACGTTTACATCGAATTCTATAATTCCGAAGTAGACGTTTACGGAAACATAACTGTCTATAAGTTCTACGATGCGAACTATGATGGAGAATACGATGATGGAGAAGACCTCATAGGTGGATTCGAATTCGCTTTATGGGATGCTAACGAAGAAGGGGAACCGATCGGCGAGGTACCAATATACGGACCTGTAGAAGCTGAAGAGGGGACTTACACTTTCGAAGAATTAGAACCAGGAAACTACGTTGTCCAAGAGATCATCCCTGAAGTTGATGAAGGTGAATGTTGCTGGATACCAACCACGGATGTATTACAGCATGTATATGTAGAACCAGAAGGAATTCACAGTGTGTGGTTCGGTAACGTCCCTGGTGGCAGGATCGAAGGTATGAAGTTCCTCGATGTAGAAGCTACAGGCCAGTTCGAAGTAGGACTTGACAAGCCATTGATGGGTTGGGAAATACATCTCTATGAAGCCTATAAGGAGATGAAAGCCGATATCTGGATGATTGGAGACCACATAGCTACAACTGAAACAAATAGATCCGGGCAATATTACTTCGACTGTGTTATGCCTGGTAACTACTTTGTACAGGAAGAGATGTATGAAGGATGGTACAACGTTACTCCCGCTCTACAGCACGTTTATGTAGGACCCTGCGAGACTGAAGTAGTTGACTTTGCTAACTGCATGTACAAAGACATCTACGGAATCAAGTTCTACGATTACAACATGGACGGAGAATTCAATGAAGGCGATTGGGTGCTCTCTGAATGGAATATATATCTTTACAGAGTTGAAAATGAAGAAGAGATCCTTGTAGACGAAACAACGACAGATCACCTTGGATACTACTACTTTGAAGGCCTGACAGTCGGAACCTATTCTGTAAGAGAAGAGATCCGAGAAGGCTGGATAAGCACTACTGATACGGAAGTAGAAGTAGTCTTGAACTGCTGTACACCATGCATAGTAGTGAACTTCGGAAATTATGAGTCTCCAGAGATAACGATAAACAAGTTCTACGATGTTGAAATGACCGGTGAGTATAACCCAGAAGACGGTGATTATCTGATCGAGGAAATGGTTCAGTTCGATGTATATGGAGAGTTCGAAGGAGTAGAGGTATATGCTGAATTGATGGACGTAACAGGAACACACAACTTCTTGGTACCAGTAGGAGATTTCAACGTGACTGAGTTACTACCAGCAGGATGGCTCAACACCACACCTCTGATGCAGGAGATGAGTTTGGGACCTGGCGATCATTGGGAAGTATGGTTCGGAAACGTAAAGTACGGTAACATAACTGTGTACAAGTTTTACGACTCTAACATGAACGGTACTTGGGAAGAAGGAGAAGAAATGCTAGAAGGTTGGACGTTCAACCTATGGGAAACCGAAGACGGAGAACCAGTAGGAGATCCTATCGACACAGTTGTCACGGATGACTTGGGGATGGCTATATTTGAAGAGTTACTACCTGGAACATATGCAGTACAGGAAATAGAACAAGATTGTTGGTTCCCAACAACTGATGTTATACAAAACGTTGAAGTTGAGGCAGGTGTTACTTCTGAACTCTGGTTCGGTAACGTTCCGGGCGGATACATTGGAGGTTACAAGTTCTGTGATGTCAACATGAATGAGCAATTCGATGATGACGAGTGCGGCCTAGAAGGATGGGAGATACAGTTGTATGACTGGGAGGACTTAGAAGGTGAGCTTCCATTAGATGTATGGCCCAAACCATTAAGGACGACACAAACAGGTGAGGATGGATACTACAACTTCACATGCGTAGAACCAGGAATGTATGTCATAAGAGAAGTCTTACAGGATGAATGGTACAACAGCACAGCATGGTACTATGAAATAGAAGTTCTACCTGAAGGTGAATTAAGAATCGACTTCGGTAACTACAGATACGGCGACATCACGGGATTGAAATTCTGTGACTTC
>Ga0207421_10003080_pt1 | contig 20127 bp, 25 predicted proteins | sample SodLakKL_010_SED_4_FD_187542 | JGI IMG/M metagenome (GOLD analysis project Ga0207421, IMG submission 187542) | Alkaline sediment microbial communities from Lake Tanatar, Kulunda Steppe, Russia - 8KL_010_SED (SPAdes) (version 2) | ecosystem: Environmental > Aquatic > Non-marine Saline and... | reverse complement strand
ATGCGATGGGAACCGGGAAAACTATCCAGCTCATCTCCACGATGAAGCGTCTCGAGGATGCGTTCCCCGCGTTGATCGTTGCTCCGAACTCTGTGAAGCGCAACTGGATCAAGGAGCTCCAGAAGTGGGCACCTGATCTTGATGTCCGCCGTGTTGACGGCGGCGAGCGCATCGGTGGCCCGAAGGAGTTGACTGACCTCCCTGGTGTGGGACCGAAGAAGGCTCAGGACATCGGAGAGCGTCTTGGAGTCAAGGATTGTTCGGATCTACGCCAGCAGACTCATCGACTGTCTGAAGTCCTCTCAACGACACAGGTGGACAAGATCAAGGCGGCGCTTGAGGACACGGGCATTGCTGATGTCTACGTCGTGAACTGGGAAGCGTTGCGGTTGCACTCCCGCCTTGCGTCGTACGGGAACAAGACACTGTCCGACGCAGAGAAGCAGACGAAGGACTTCAACACCATTCCTTGGCGCACGGTGATCGCAGACGAAGCTCATAAGGCGAAGTCTCCGAACTCAAAGCAGGCTCGCGCACTGTGGGCCATCGCCCACGGGCTTGGGAATCCAGATCACAACGGCGCGCCGTATCGGTTCGCTCTCACGGGTACTCCGATTGCGAATGCGCCCGACGACTTGTGGTCGCTGCTTCACTTTATCGACGAAGTGGAGTGGCCGTCTAAGAGCAAGTACATCGACCGTTACGCGATGGTGTCATGGAACCCTTGGGGCGGGCTTGATATCTTGGGTGTTCACCCGGAGACCCGTGACGAGTTCTATGACATCATCGACTCAAGGTTCATCCGTCGTCCGAAGAAGCTGGTCCTCCCGCAGCTGGCCGACAAGATCTATGTCGAGCGGTACAGCGACATGGACTCGAAGCAGCGGAAGGCGTATGAACAGATGCAGGATGAACTGCTTGCGGACATTGGTGAAGGCGATGACATGATCGTCGCCACTGAAGCCATCGTTCAGAACACCCGTCTTCTTCAGCTTGCCTCAGCCTACGCTGTTGGCAACGGTGAAGGTGGCATGTTGATGGCGGAGCCTTCTTGCAAGCTCGATGAGATGATGAATGTTATTGAGGAGCTTGGGAATCAGCAGGTCGTCATCTTCGCTCTTCACAAGCAGCTGATTGACCTCGCAAAGGCGCGTGCTGACAAGGCGGGCTTGACGTACGGGTCGATCACCGGTGATGACAGCGCAATGGCGCGCGAAGAAGCGGTTGACAAGTTCCAGAACGGAGACTTGCAGATCATGTTCTGCACGGTGTCCGCGGGGGGTGAAGGCATCACCCTCACTGCTGCATCCAACATGATCTTCTTGCAGCGGTCCTGGTCAATGGTGCAGAATCGACAGGCCGAAGACCGCGTGCACCGCATCGGCCAGGATGATCAGGTAACGATCATCAACATCGTCACTCCTGACACTGTGGAGGAAGCACAGCTTGCCGCACTTGAAGGTAAGCTTGATAGGCTTGAGGAGATCGTCCGTGACAAGGAAACCTTGAAGAGGATGCTCTCTGGTGATACGATGTCCACGGGACAGCGGAAGGGATAGAGATGAAGTACTTCACGGCATTCTTCGAGGCGATGCGCTATGCCTAAGGCCGAGGACGGACGTCGACTGATCTCGCACAGCGAGCTCTCTACTTTCAAGGCTTGCCGTCGCAAGTGGTATCTCGGGTCGTATCGTGAGCTTCGTCAGAAGCGTGAAGACGAGATCGGACCTCTTGGGCTCGGCACGCGTGTTCACATCGGACTGGCTCGCTACTACGACCCGTCAGACCCCTTCTCGACTGAGGCCGCGCTGGAGGCGTACGACCGTTCGGTTGAGGAATCTCGCGCCCGTATGACGAAGATCGACGATGAGACGGGCGAGTCTGTCTTCACAGGCGACCCCGACGAGTTCCAGAAGGAAGCTGAACTCGGCCGCATCATGCTTCAGGGCTACTTCGAGTGGGTCGAGGAAGAAGGCGCGGATATCGACTGGGAGGTCGTCGCAGCGGAGAGCAAGGTGCGGGTTCCGCTTGAAGGGATCCGCACTGACTCCTACGACGGCATCGACCTTGTCGGTAAGCTTGACCTTCGGATCCGCCGGCGCTCTGATGGCGCTCGGTTCTTCGTTGACCACAAGACGACCGGCAGTCTCAACGACATCCCGAAGTGGGCGCACATCGCAGAGCAGTTCAAGCACTACGCATTGCTGGAGATGCTTGAGCTCGGGAATGAAGCCCGCACCGATGGTGGCATCTACAACATGCTGCGCAAGGTGAAGCGCACTTCACGCTCGAACCCTCCGTTCTACGGACGCTGGGAAGTCCGCCATAACATTCACGAGTTGAGGTCTTACTGGCTTCGTACCATTCGTGTGGTCGAGGAGATCCTCACAACGGAGATCGAACTCGATGAAGGCGGTGATCCTAACTACGTCTGCCCTCCCACGCCTGGTGGAGATTGCACCTGGAAGTGCGACTTCTTCGCCGTATGTGGTATGATGGACGATGGCTCCGATGCAGAAGGGTTCATCGAAGAGATGTACGAGGTGGGCGACATGCACGCCCGCTACCGTCAGGATGATGCAGGAGGTGATGCTTCGAAGGCGACTCACTGACACAGGATGTGCGAGTCAGCAGTTCGCGTTGCGAGCGCTGAATGGCACCAACACTGAAGGAGTTGCAGAATGGCTGACCAGCTGATCACACCTCTTACCGCCGTGATTCACGGTGAAAGCGGTGTGGGCAAGTCGTGGCTCGGAGATACCGCGCCCTCGCCGAAGCTGGTTCTGGATGCTGAAGGTGGTTCGTTGTTCACGCCGTCCCGCAAGGTACGGTGGAACCCGCAGAAGGAAGATCCTCCCAAGGACGATGGCACGTGGGATACATGCGTCGTCCTCACGAGGGACTTCAAGACGTTGAGCACGGTGTATCAGTGGCTCAACTCTGGGAAGCATTCGTTCAAGTCCGTCGTGCTTGACTCCCTCACGGAGATTCAGGCGCGGTGTAAGGATTCGGTCAGCGGTACTGACACACCGTCTGAACGTGATTGGGGAACACTCCTCATCCAGATGGAGTACCTCATCCGGTCTTACCGTGACTTGACGATGCACCCGACGAACCCGCTTCAGGCTGTCGTTTTCCTGGCACTCACGATGGACAAGAGTGGGAAGTGGCGGCCCAATCTCCAGGGCCAGATCGCAGTGAAGCTTCCGCAGTACGTCCACATGGTGGGTTTCATGTACGCGGATCGTCCGGGTGAATCCGAAGCAGAGTACGCGGAAGATGGTGTTGTGCGTCGTTTGCTTGTGACTCCTCTCGACAACTTCGTTGCGAAGGATCGCACACACATCATCTCGCAGACGTACGGGAACACCATCACCAACCCGAACATCACCTCGATGATCGAGACCCTGACGAATGGAGTGAACCGTGAGTGAGTTCAGCATGAAGGACCTGCTGGCGCAGGCTTCTGAGGCCGGTGGCTTCGAGGCTCTGCCCGCGGGCGAGTACCACGTGCAGGTCGAGGAGGCCTCCGCCAAGACCGCTAAGACCGGCAACCTGATGATCGTCGCGGAGTTCCGCGTCGTGGCCGGCCCGTACAAGAAGCGCAAGCTGTGGAACAACTTCGTCTTCGCAGCGAGTAACCCGAACGCTCTCGCAATGACGTTCCGTCAGCTCGCCATCCTTGGTGCTGACAACGAGTTCATGCAGGGCGACCCTACGCCGGATCAGATCGCCCAGAAGATCAAGGGCGCTCGGGCCACGGCGAAGGTCAGCCAGCGCGAGTGGAAGGGCGAGACGCGGAACGACGTTGACCGCATCTCCGCACCCGACCCGTCGGTCGATGCCGAGGTGGACTACGCCTCGGGCGGCGGTGACACGCCGTCGCCGTCTCCGCAGCCGCAGAAGAACAGCGGCGGTCCTCCGAAGCCGCCGTTCTAAGATGAAGTCCATGAGGGTCGCGTTCGACATGGACGGCGTCCTCATGGACACCCGCCGCGCGGTAGAAGAAGCCTACCGCGCGGCGGGAGTCCCCATTCCCGAAGGCATGTACGGTATTCCATACCGCGAGTGGATGCCGGCGATCGTCGGGAGTGTTGAGGAGAGCGACAGGATCGTTGAGACGAAGAATCTACTTCTTCCTGAGATGCTGGATCGGTACGGCAGCGTGCTCCCGCCCACCCGCGTAGCGCGTGAACTGCTGGACTCTGGAGCGGTTGCTGTTGTGCTGACCGCCGCTTCTCCCGCCGCGACTCACATCGTTCTTGAGAGAACTGGCCTCGAGGAGATTCCCGTTGTCCTGCGATGCACTCCACAGCGGAAACTGGAGATGGTACGATGGTGGAGCGTCAGCTCATACATCGACGATCTGGATCACCTCAAGGAAGATGTTGAGTCGATGGGCGTGAAGTTCATCCACTACGTTGGGCAAACAGAGGAAGTCTTATGGCGACAGCTGTGATTCTCGCAGGAGGCAAGGCAACTCGACTTGGGCCGCTTGCGGCGCAGTATAACAAGGCGCTTGTTTCGTTCGGGAGTAAGCCGATGCTGGTTCACTTGATGACGAACCTCGAAGAACTCGGGTACGATGAGTTCGTCGTGGTGACGTCACCCGCAGCTAAGGATCAGATCGCGGGTGTTCTTGAGCGTTCAGGTCTGCAGGCTGACCTCGTCATCCAGGACACGCCTATCGGCCCCGTGGATGCGATGTACCGCGGCGTGGTAGGCGTTATGAGTGAGCCCGTTCTTGTCACGTCGGCGGACACTGTGTTCGATCCTCGAGATGTCATCGAGTGCTCCACTGATTGGGCGGGTGTTGGTGTCGTTGACCGTTCACGGAGCTGGTGCTACCTCGACGGTGACACATGGGTCGATGGAATCCCCGACGACGACGCCGTGTACGCTTACTCCGGGATGGCTTCCTTTGGGAATGCACTTGCACTTGAGCAGGCGACTCGTAATCACAGGAATGACTCTGGAGTAAGCGGTGCATTGAACGAATACGAGCGTCTTGCAGGAACTCGTCTTACCGCGGTCGAGATTCCATCGTGGCTTGACGTTGGAGACGTTGGTGCGTTGGCGAACGCACGGAAGACGAAGTTCAACGTCCGTTCGTTCAATGGCCTCACGCTGAAGGATCCTGGGTACATCACCAAGACGAGCCACAAGGACGGGATCTCGAAGGAGCGGGACTACCTCAAGCACGTGTCAAGTACACGTGCGGGTAGGATGTTCCCTCGGCTTGAAAGCACAAGTGACTTCGGGTACACCCTGGAGTACATTGACCTTCCTACACTTGCAGAGCTGTACCTCTACTGGCCCGGCCCGCCGTCGGTCTGGCAGCATTGCGTGAAGACTCTGCTCACACAGGTGTCCACGACGGTGTGGCCGCATACGTCCGAAGCGTTCGCCGATACAACTGAGCAGCTGTTCTTCCTCAAGCCGGTCAAGCGCTTTGAGGATTGGGCCCACCCCATCAAGGAACGTGACTTCGTTTGGATCAATGGCAAGATGCATCTTGCGGGGCGTGAACTTCTTGAAAGTCTGACGACAGCTGCGATGGACATCCTCGCGAAGGATCGTAAGCTTGTCCTCCCTCACGGTGATCTGACGTTCTCCAACACGCTGTATGGGCTTGGCACTGATGTGATTCGGTTGCTTGATCCACGCGGTGACCTGCGGCTCGACTACCGGTACGACCTTGCGAAGTTGCGCTTCTCCTACCACGGAGGCTTGGATGCCATCTCGCACGGCCTCTACCGCGTAGGAACTCTTGGCGCGGGGAACATCGAGGTGAAGATCCTCCCTAATCGAGAGGAGGAATCGCTTGCGGTCGATGAGGTTCTGTCCGAGTACACTGACATTCGCGAGCTTGGAGTACTTGAAGCGCTGATGTTCATCTCGTCAACGCCGCTCCACGAGAGCCCGCAGGACCTTGCACTCTACACCCGCTTTGTGCAGATCGGAAACGAGGTACTTCAATGAAGATCGGCTATGCTAAGATCGGTCGGTCCATCCTTCTGAACCCGCGCAAGTGGGGAGCAGTCGGTGGTGACAACGAACCGCTGTACTTGCTTGACCGCTTGGCACGCCGCAACCCGCAGCATGAGTTCGTTATCATTGGGCGGAATAGCGGTGAGCATCCTAAGGATGTAGGCCTGCCGGACAACGTCACGAACCCGTGGACCGGCGTCAAGCTGGAGAAGTACGGCGGCGCTGAACACGATACTCGTGAAGGGATGCAGAGGAAGGGAGACGAACTGTACTCCCACATCCGTGGTCTGGATCTGGATGACTTCGTGCTCTGGAGCGGACAGCACGGCACCTCGAACATGCCGATCCCGAAGACGGATCAGACATGGGACGGTGAGCTGACGAAGCCTCAGATGTCATTCATCCAGTACGTTGGCTTTCTTCTTCGTGCAGTGAACGATTGGCGTGATGAAGTCGATGGTGCGCGTGAGGAGATCTGGCTCAACGCAGACGTTCGTAACTACATCAAGTGCCGTGATCTGAAGTGGCCTCTTCGCAATCCTGTGCTCGCACAGTTCAATGAATGGCGGAAGACTCGCCACGAGCGGTTCAAAGATAACCGTAGTCCTTCAGAGTTGGGCTTTGAAGGCGAGTGGTACGGGCCCACTTCATGGGAGTCGCCGCATCGGAGCGTGTACTCCTATCTCGAGCTCGTTGGCATTCCTGACGTCGAGCCCAATCTTGACTGGGCGGATCGTATTCCGTTCGGGATGATCGTCAACGAGAATCGCACATACGTCGCTCGGGATCGACGCACCATTCTTCAGAACTGGATCCTTCCCGCTCAGCCTTCGTTCATTCACGGGAAGTGGTCGGACAAGACACAGGAAGAGATCGGGATGCAGATCAACCCGATCCCTCACGGTGAGATGTTCGATAAGATCCGCACCGCTCGTTGCACGTTGACGACGCCGGCGTCTGGATCGGGTTGGGCAACGACCAAGCCGTGGGAGTCGTTCGCATCCGGAGTTGTTTGCTTCTTCCACCCGGACTACGACACTCAGGGTCACATCATTCCTGTGTCGCCTGAGGACGCTGAGGACGAGGACATGCGCGTTCTAACTGAGTGGCTGCGGGTCAACTCGCCCGAGCAGTTCAAGCGTCGCGTAGAGTACCTGTCCACGAGTGCAGGACGGTCTGCGTGGGAGTGGATCGTTGAGAAGCAGCTTTCGTACTTCCGCGAGACACGGGACCGTCGTGATCTTGAACGTACTCTTGAGGAAAGGTGGACTTGATGGACTTCTATGATTGGTCGAAGCTCCAGGAAGAGCTCCAGGAAGTCGCATTCGGTGTGAACCCGCGCGACATCGAAGACCCGGAGCAGCGCGCTGAGTTCATTCGGTGGAACGCGCTTGCTGCGGTCGATGAGATCATGGAGATGCTCAACGAGACGGGATGGAAGCCGTGGAGTAAGCGTCGCTTCGTGAACACTGATGCGGTATGCGAAGAAGGTGTGGATGTGATGCACTTCCTGATGAACATCTTCTTGGCCGCAGGTGTCAGTCCGGGGCAGATCTCCGAGACATACCGCAAGAAGGTGCAGACGAACATTCGTCGGCAGAAGGAAGGCTACTGAATGCGTGTTGCATTCACGGAGAAGGGGCGGGTGATGAACCTGTCCCGCTATGCAGACTCCGAATACCCTCCGGAGACGTACAACTTCATTCACGCGCTGGCGAAGTATGCTGATGAAGTTGTGCTCTTCGGAAGGAGTCGCAACTTCGAGGATTCTGACTTCCCGACGAATGTCATTGACAGAACTTCACGGGAAGTGGACTTCACCGTACTTGATGATGTGGATCACGTCGTCGTTCTCACACTGAACGCTTTCTCCGCGTCGCTTCCCATTCCTAAGGTGCGGGGACACGGTACGATGAAACCGCTCATCATGGGCCAGATACTGATGGGTCCTGTTCTTCAGATGATCAACGACTGGGTTGATAAGGATCCTCACCGTGACGTTGTGTGGATCGCCAACGATGCACGCACGAGGCTGATCGCACGTGACGTGAAGTGGCCGTTGAAGTACCCTGTCCTTGCGCAGTACGATCACACTCGAGATGATCACCTTCACTACCGTTTCAGCGATACCACGCCGGGTCCGTGGTCGGATGAACATCCTGGGTATTGGGTTGCACCTCGTGATCACCGGTACGCTGGGATGGAGCTTGTCTCTGCGACTGGCACGTACATCGAAGACCGTGACGACTCATTCATAATCGTAGCGAACGAGAACAGCAAGACGGCGCGCCCGCATCGCAAGGAGATTGTGAAGGAGTGGGTGCAGAACACGGGCATCACGTACAAGCTTTATGGGAAGTGGTCTGACGACGCTCAGTCGTTCTTGGGACACGAAGTGAATCCTGTTCCGTACAGTCAGTACCACAGCATCATCTCACGTGCCGGATTCACGTTCTCCATGCCGGCGAGTGGGAAGGGGTGGGTTACCACCAAGGTGTGGGAAGCTTTTGCTTCGGGAGTGATCTGCTTCCTCCATCCGCGGTATGATGATCAAGAGCATGTCGTACCGCGAAGCCCGAGGAACGAACGTGAGGAACTTCTTAGCACATGGCTGCGGGTGGACTCACCGGATGAACTCTTGAAGAACTACGAACGGCTGCGTAAGAACCCTTCACTAACAAAGGAGATTCGCCACGCGCAACGTGAACACTTTGATGATGCTAAGAATCGTCTCGGTGTGAACGAACTGTACCGTGAACTTGATCGGAGGAGTAACTAATGTATGTGAAGTTGCACTTGAAGAACGGTGATACGATTGCCGTTCGACCTGGCAACGCAACTGAAGACGACAACGATAGCGTGATCCACTCTGTTATCCGTGTGATCACGCAGGACAGCCTCGCTTTCGCAGGATGGCGATACGACGATGACACATCGTTCGTTGTCGTCGACCCGGAGAACGTCGGATACGTGGAGATCAAGAGTGATGTATGATGCGATTGACTGTCAATCCTTCGCAGGCGGATTCACCGAAGGTGTTCGTCAAGCAGGCATGAACGTTGTGGCGAAGCGTGAACTGCCTGGAGGATTCGGCGCAGACAGTGTCCTCGCCAACTTTTCGGGACTCGACTACGAGGAATCTCCTGGAGAGGAATGGACACCGAAGACTGTGCCTTTCGTCTTCGGCAATCCTCCTTGCAGCGGCTTCAGTAACATGTCCAACCCGAACTTCCGTGGGATTGACTCTCCCGTGAACTCTTGCATGTGGGAGCTGGTCGGGTATGCTGCGAAGTGTGATCCTGACATCGTTGTCTTTGAGTCAGTCTCAGCTGCGTACACACAGGGGGCACCCCTCATGCGCGCTCTTCACGAGCACATGGAGAAGCTGACGGGCCAGAAGTACGGCCTGTGGCACCTGCTGCACAACGGGTACAACGTCGGTGGCCCTGCCATTCGTCGCCGGTACTTCTTCGTCTTGTCGCGGATTGGGTTCGGGATCGAGCCCGCGGTGCCTGACCGTGTGCCGATCGTGGATGAGGTGATTCGCGATCTTGAAGGACTTCACAACATCCGTGAGGATCAGCCGCTGAACGGCAAGACGTCGTGGTGGCTTCAGGAGCAGGGCATTCAGCGCGAGGACGGTCTTGTGGACGGCCATATCGTGCTCGAGAATCCTCTCAATCGTCGTCTGCGGGACTTGATCGCGGGAGTCGAGTGGAACCCCCGGGAGAACTTCGCCGTGGTCGTAGAGAGGTACTACAAGAAGTACGGCAAGCTTCCGCCGTCCTTCGGCGAGGACATGGAACGCAAGATCGTTGACAACGACTTTCACATGGGATACACTCAACCGTTCCGTTGGGACGCGAACCGCGCAGGTCGCGTGATCACAGGTGGAGCGGCGATGCAGTTCATTCACCCTCACGAGAATCGCACACTCTCACTTCGTGAGTGCTACCGCTTCCAGGGTTTCCCTGACACGTGGCGCATTGATCCTGCGATCGGTGATGCGAACGGCAGCTACTTCTACGCGTGGCCTGGGAAGGGGATTCCTGTACAGGCTGGTCGTTGGGTCGCTGGATGGGTGAAGGCTGCTCTTGACGGCAACCCTGGACCGTGGGTTGGGAAGAAGCTTGGCGAGCGTGAGTGGCTGATTGACGCGAATGACGACTACCGCCGCGTGTACCACGAGAAGACTGGTGAACGCGGAATCTTCGAACCGACCGGTGTGTACAAGAAGAAGCTCGCCGAACGTCCCGAAGAGATGGTAGAGTAGCTTCGGGACAGCAGACATGAAGGAGCGTCGAGTGAGTTCTACCACCACGGCTTTCGAAGCCGCATTGTGGTACGCCGATCAGATGGGCTGGCGCGTGCTGCCCATCGTTCCCGATACGAAGAGGCCTCTCACCGATCACGGTGTTCACGAGGCAAGTAGCGATCCACGTGTCATTCGTTCATGGTGGGACCGCTGGCCGGAAGCCGGAGTTGGCATCGCATGTGGTGCTGACTCCGGACTCTGGGTGTTGGACATCGAGCCCGGTGACGGATACGAATCCATCCTTCTGCTCCTCGGCCGTCTTGAGGGCGATCTCGATCCTCAGCATGTGGTTCGCACTGCGAAGGGCGGCGCGCACTATTACTTCTCGTGGCCTGAAGGTGGAGTGCGGGGCAGCATCAAGATCCTGCCTGGCATCGACGTGATCTCAGAAGGCCGTTATGTCGTCGCTCCGCCGACACAGATCAGCGACGGGCAGTACACGTGGGACCGCTTCGATGGGGAGCTTGAGCAGGCTCCTGAGGACCTTGTCACGCACGTCGGACGCGGTCGTTCAGGTACCGCGACGCTGAACGTCGGTGAGCCTGCGATCATCGTTCGAGGTAACGGGTCCAACGCGCTCAAGAACGCGATTGAGACGATGAACTCCGCGTCTGAAGGACACCGGAACTCCTTGCTGAACAGCCTGTGCTACTTCCTTGCCGCGTACTGTGAGGAGGGTGAGCTCAAGGAGGAAGACGTTCAGAAGGAGATGTTCTTCGCCGCGACGAATGCCGGCTTGGCCGAGCAGGAGGTCGAGGCGACGATCAACTCCGCGTTCTCGGGGCTGAAGTCCAACGGGTACACCGTCGTTACGCTTGAGACTACACGTGACGTCCAGGACATCATCACAAACGACGAGGCGCTTCGTGCGCTTGACCGGATGCGGAACAACTCCGCGGTGTGGTCAGCGAAGCGCATGCGTCTTCGTGAATCGGGCATTCGGGAACGTGACATCAAGGCGTTGGAGCAGGCAATGGATGACCTGCGCCAGCGCGATCTGTCACGTGAAAGGGTGAACGATCTTGATCCGGACGCACCCGCGCCGGAAGGGTACATGGACCCAGAAGGATACGTCCTCACGAACGAAGGCATCTTCCGTGAAGCGGGCGAGGAACTGATCGAGGTCGCACCCAAGCCGATTAGGATCACGCAGCGGCTGGTCGACACGGAAGGTCGTGAGAGTCTTCGAGTGCGGTTCCTCAACCGTGAGAAGTGGGAGGATCGAGTCTGGGGTCGCGAGCACCTTCTTGACGCAACGAAGATCGTGCCGTTGTCATCCTACGGATTCCCTGTGAATAGTGGTACCCGTGGTGAGCTGGTTCGGTACATCGCTGCTGTGGAAGGCGCGAACCCGAACTTGCCGACACGTAGGATGCAGCGTCACCGCGGTTGGCACGGAAAGGATGCATCAGAGTTCTACCTCGAGTCGAGCGAAGACGGCAACATCGTGGTGGACCCTCCTCCCGGGCTCGAGCGTCTCTTCAAGGCGCACGAAGTACCCGACAGCGCTACTGTTGAAGGATGGAGAGAGGCGGTTGAGCCTCTTGCAGAAGAGGAACTGGTGCGGCTCGCGATCATTGCTGCGCTGTCCGCGCCGTTGCTGCGGGTACTCGATCCTGAGCGCATGTTCTTCAAGTCGTTCTTCGTCGACTGGTCGGGCAAGACAACGACCGGTAAGACGACAGCGTTGATGATCGGTGCGTCTGTCTGGGGCGCGTGGGAGGACATGCACCAGACGTGGGACGCCACGCCCGTAGCGGTCGAGCGTGTAGCATCGACCGCCCGCGGTGTTCCGATGTTCCTTGATGAGACAAAGCGGGCACCGAACGCACAGCACATCGCGAACATGGTGTACACCATCGCAGAGGAACATGGGCGTGAGCGTGGTGACGTTCGCGGCATGCGGGAGACCGCGCAGTGGGACACCGTTGCGCTGTCCTCTGGCGAGCAGCCGCTTACCACCTTCACTCGCGATGGCGGTACACGTGCCCGTGTCTTGGGCGCTTGGGGTACGCCGATCCGCGGCGGTTCAGAGATGCGCATTCACCGCGTGATCAGTGAGCTTGCGAATCACCGCGGTGTCGTTGGGCCTGCGTTCGTCGAGTACATCAAGCAGCTCGACTACGATGAGCTTCGCAATGAGAACGAGGAGCTCTACAACCGTCTTGCGGTGGAAGTTCAGTCGGGCGTGCCGGTTCGTCGCGCAAAGTCAGCATCTGTCCTGATGCTGGCAGATAAACTCGCACAGCGCATGGGTCTACTGGACGGCGATGCTAGCTTTGACCTGTTTGTGTCTCTGTGTGGTGGTACTCTAACCGAAGATGATGATGATCAGGCGTATGCGGCTGCGCAGGCTGCGTACGACTGGGCGGCGACCAACCTCAACCGCTTCTATGGACAGGCCACGGGCGACTTCGAGCCGCCGCGTGGTTGGGCTGGTCGTTGGCGCGAAGAGGATGACTGGATCGGGTTCACGGAAGGTGCACTGAAGAATGAAGCTCTCCGCGAGTTCGATGTCGAAGCTGTACTTCGTTCATGGCGTGACTCTGGGTGGCTGGACAGCAAGAACATCCGCGCCACCACTCGACTCGGGAACAAGACTCCGCGTCTTGTGCGTCTGCGGCTTGACTGCTCTCCTCTTCGTGAGATCATCGGGTAAGTAAGAATCCCTTAGACTGAAAGGACGCAGCGTGTTGTCGTCTTTTGCGGACAACATCTTTCGGCATAAGTACTCCTTCAACGGAGAGGAAGACTGGACTGGCTGCTCTGAACGTGTTGCCACACACGTGATGGGTGCGGTCGGTGAGGCGGGCTTCGAGCAGTTCGATGCCATTCACAAGCGTCAGCTGATGCCCGGCGGTCGATACCTCTACGCAACGGGCAAGCGGTTCCATCAGACGCAGAACTGCATGCTGTTCGACGTCGAGGACAGCCGTGAAGGTTGGGCGTCGCTCATGCAGCGCATCACGCAGTCGTTGATGACGGGCGCGGGTATCGGAGTCGTGTACAGCAAGCTTCGTGAGGACGGCGCTCCCGTGAAGGGCATGGGCGGAGTCTCGTCTGGACCTGTCGCGTTGATGCAGATGGTCAACGAGTCCGGTCGACACATCATGCAGGGCGGTTCCCGCCGCAGCGCGATCTGGGCTGGCCTGCACTGGGATCACCCGGACGTCTTTGACTTCATTCACGTGAAGCGATGGGACAACGACATCCGCGCTCGTAAGGAGGCGGACTTCAACTCGCCCGCGCCGATGGACATGACGAACATCAGCGTGATCCTCGATGACGCGTTCTTCGATGCCTATGATGAAGGCAATGAGTGGGCACACCGTGTGTACGACGAGGTTGTTCACGGCATGGTGAACTTCGGTGAGCCGGGGTTCAGCATTGACGTCGGTGAGAACGCGGGTGAGCACCTTCGCAACGCGTGCACAGAGATTACGTCCGAAGACAACAACGACATCTGTAACCTCGGTTCCGTGAACATGGCGAACATCGACACCATCGAGGAGTTCGAGCAGATCGTCCGCGTTGGAACTCGTTTCCTTCTCGCTGGCACAGAGTACTCGACCGTTCCGTTCGATGAGGTTGCCGAAGTCCGTCAGAAGAACCGCCGTCTTGGGCTTGGCCTCATGGGATTGCACGAGTGGTTGCTCAAGCGCGGCAAGCAGTACGGCCGTGATAAGGAACTGGCACGGTGGCTTGAGGTCTACGAGCGGGCCTCGGACGAAGAGGCGGCGAAGGCTGCTGCGGAATGGGGTCTATCACCCCCTGTCAAGGTGCGGGCGGTTGCCCCGACGGGTACCATCAGCATTATCGCGGAGACGACGTCGGGCATCGAGCCCATCTTCTGCACGTCGATGAAGCGTCGGTACCTGAAGGGCAAGCGCTGGCACGCGCAGTACATCGTCGACATGAGCGCGAAGCGCCTCGTGGATCAAGGCGTGTCGCCCGATGACATCGAGGACGCATATGACCTGTCCCACGATGTTGAGCGGCGGCTTGACTTCCAGGCCTTCGTGCAGGAGTTCGTGGACCACGGCATCAGCTCGACGATCAACCTGCCTGCGAAGGAGCACCGCTCTGACGGATGGGAGGAGAACTTCCATCGCGTACTCATCCAGTACCTGCCCAAGCTCCGCGGCGTGACGGTCTATCCGGACGGCGCGATCGGCGGGCAGCCTCTGAACAAGGTCCCGATGGATGAAGCTCTTCAGCTCGAAGGAGTTGAGTTCGAGGAGTACGGCAACGAAGTCAGCTGCAAGAGCGGCGCATGTGGATTGTGAGGTGATCAACATGAAGTGCTACTGCTGCGAGCGGTGCTGCTGCACGTACTGCTGCGAGTGCTGAGACTCGGGAAAAGCCCGTCGGGTCGGCGGGCTTTTCTGGTTGACATTCCCCGTGAGAACGGTTATATTGATCTCAGGAGGCACAACAAGGAAGGAAGCCAGATGACCGGCAACCCGTTCTCAGACCTCGAAGTCCGCTCCACTCCCACGCGCCGCAACCCGCACAGCGCGAAGCAGGAGAGCTTCATCCGCTCGCTCGCTGAGGACCGCGACACTTCTCAGCTGGTTGGAACCGACGCCCTCTACCTGCGGTTGCTGCTCGGCGGCGAGGTCATCGACCGCCGCGACGCCAGCAACGTCATTGACGCTCTCAAGCGCCTGCCGCGCAAGGCGACCGCGAACACCACCGAGCCGCCCGAGGGCGTCCACCTCAAGGATGACGTCGTCTATAAGGTGCAGGTCGCTCACCACGGCTCCGGCAAGAAGTACGCCAAGAAGCTCAACCTCGACACGGGCGAGTTCGAGTACGTTGGCCGCGGCCCGCTGCGCAACCTCTCCGACGACTCGCTGATGACGATCACCCAGGCTCAGGAGTTCGGGCACCTCTATGGAATGTGCGTCCGCTGCGGCGCTACGCTCACTGACGAAGGAAGCATCGAAGCTGGCATCGGTCCGGTCTGCGCCAGCAAGTTCTGAAACGATCGCTCGCGGGCGGGCGCCTTGCCCGCCCGCACTTCAGAGAAGGGACACGAATGAAGAAGACCGTCATTCTGCTCGCAGCCGCGGTTCTCACGTTGACCGCGTGCGTGAACAATAGTGAGGAAGAGGACTTCGCATACGCTTCGCAGTCCTTGCAGACGATCGAGATCTTCCACGACCCGTACCTCACTGACTTTGACCGTGATACGATTTGCGTAGTGTTCTGGGACGACCCGGACTTCGCAGTGAACACGATGGTGACTGAGATCAGCGGTCTGTGGCACGAAGACGCAGTGCACGACGGCCTTCGCTCTTCTTGCGCTCAGTGGGGCGGCGGCGGCGAAGGAGCCTAAGATGAACAACATGTGTGACACGCCCGACTGCCCGGCAAGAGCTCTTGAGTTCTACGACATCTATGAGCAGGACTTTCAGTTCTGCCGGCACCACGCCCGCGCGATCATGAAGTACCTTCCTTCTGAGCTGGAGGTGAAGTCGTGAACCCGTCCGCGTGCCATGAGGACTTGCGTCCGTTCCAGGACGACATCTTGAGTTGGCTCGAATACGATGTCACTCCGGAGTTTCATCTTCTTCTTGATGGAGAGACGGCAGTCTTCAAGCGCGGTGTGACGTTTCTTGCCGCGGGGATGTGGGTGATGGTCGCGTACGATCAGCACCAGCGCGCACTCACAGGCGTTCCTCGGTTCCAGGAAGACATGCCTGCGCACTCCGGCCATATGCTGGAAGACTTGAGTACGACAGCACCGGTAAACATCGTGGATGGCGAGGCTGTCGTTGGGGTTGATGAGATGGGGCCGCGGCATGATCTCTTCTCGTGACGACTCGGGCGTTGACCGTTGGGGCCGCGAGTTGACCCCCGGCGACACGATCAGGTTGCTGAGAAGGACGTCTGAAGACGAACCGGAGCGTGACTTCACATACCTTCGTACGGTAACTGCGGAGAACGGCAAGGTGTGGGTGGACGCGCGCGATCGTCACGGGAAGCTGCGTTCGTTCCACATCGAGGAGATCGAGTTGACAGGACGTCACGGAGATGATAGGATGAATACATGACGTTCGAAGAAGGACAGAACGTAACCGTCCAGAGGCCGGTGAAGAAGCACACGTCGTCGCACATCGAGTACGATGTCATCGTCGTCGAAGACACCGGTGATCTCATCTACGCAAAGCCTGCCTGGGACGTCCTTGGCGGCTTTGACCCGAAGCCTACGGGCTATCCCCGCGCGTGGATCAAGGAGGCTGATGACGTGATCGCTCCGCATGTGACAGAAGAAGTCGATGAGAAGGAGGAACCTGTGACTGACACTGACAACCCGTTGCCCGAGCCGTTGCCCGAGCCCGAGCCCGAGCCCACCGCTTACGGTGAAGACGCTCTTCCTGGACCCGATGAGGAGAAGGACTCCACAACCGCGTACGGCGAGCACGCTCCTCAGCGTGAGACGAAGACCGCGTACGGCGAACCCGGCATCGGCAAGGCAACCGACGAGGAGATCCTGGCCGTCTACGAGGAGGAGGGCCGCAAGATCGGGAAGACGCACCAGCGGCTCAAGGGCCGCGCCACCTACGTTCGCATTCGGGACCTCGTCAAGGAGTCGTGAACACCCGCGGGAGCGGGTTCGCCCGCTCCCGCATCCGCACTCAAGAAGGAGATGGAGACATGGGACTCAAGAACAAGATGCAGGAACTCGAAGCACGTCGCCTTGCATACGCTGAGCGTCTGAAGGCAGAGGTCGATGAGGAGAAGGCAGAACTCCGTGCGGAGAAGGAGAAGACGAAGGAGAAGGAGCGTCAGAAGCTCGAGGAGTGGGACGGTAGCATGACCGTCGGTCAGAAGATCACGATCGCCGTGAGCTTCCTCCTCGGCACGCTGTTCGCGGCGCTCTTCCTCGGACCGTTCGGTGTGATCGGTGGCGCGGTCTCGGCTGCGATCACCCACAAGATGTTCGAGACCGAGAACACGAACAAGCTCCTCAAGATGCAGCGCGAGAAGGAGCTCAACGAGTGATATCGTAGAGGACTCAGGGTGTGGGCCAGTCTGGTTAGGTCGGAGGTTCGAGTCCTCCCACCCTGACGGATAGGATACCGGTGACGGGTTCGTCGGACGGCGAGCCCCTCACGCTGGAGTAGCTCAGAGGTAGAGCAGCCGCCTTGTAAGCGGCAGGTCCGGGGTTCGATTCCCTGCTCCAGCTCGGAGGTGAGACATGACACTTGATGATGGAGACATGGCCCTTCTTGGGTTCGCGGTTGTTGCGGCGATCGGGTCGATGGCCGTTGTCGTTGGAGTCGTGGTGTACTTCCTGGCGACCGCCTTCGGTTGGTGGAGCGTATTGATCGCTGCACTTGGGTTGGCGGCGATGAGGATTGTGTACCGCTTGCTTGTGAAGTTAGGCGAGACGGTTGATCATAAGATTTCATCAGGTGAATGGTAAGTCTTTGGCCCCGTCATCTAGCGGTCTAGGATGCCGGCCTTTCAAGCCGGTCACGCGGGTTCGAGTCCCGTCGGGGCCGCGGTGTATACTACAGGTATAAACCGTTACCGGGAGAGCAATCTTATGAGACGTGAAGAGCTGGTCGAAGAGATCGATGCGTGTAAGCACGCCATCGAGTGGATGCTGACCGGCGACGGCAAGTTCATCAGTCGGCTGGAGTCGTTGCGCATGTGGCAGTGGCGGCTCGACGTGGCGGAACGACGACTTCGCAAGTTGGAGTTGACAGTGTGATGGCAACGTGATACGTTAGCTTCATTGCACGAGACAGAGACAGGAGAAGGAATGCTTCGCAGCCCCGAGTCACGCCAGCTCTTGTGGCACATCGATGGAGCTGGCACCCCCGTGAATGAGACTGCGGTCGAAGACGCGCTTCGGAGCGCGGGACTTGACTGGACGGTCTCCCGCCGGAACGTCTACTTTGAGAACGCGGACGGTGAACCCGTGCAGGACCCTGAGCGGTTCGCAATCGTCCGTGACGACACTGAGGATCGTCTCTCCTACGTCAGCAACGGGTACGTCGTCTTTCAGAACGACGAGGCGTTCTCCTTCGCCGATGACCTCGTGACCGGCGCTGGCTGGCACTTCGATGGCGGCGGCACGCTTCGCGGCGGCGGGTTCGTCTGGCTGAGCGCGAAGATCCCGCAGACGGTTCAGGTCGCGGGTGTTGACGATCACACGATGTACCTTCACCTGATGACGTCGCACGACGGGTCGTGCGGGATCCGCGCGATCGTTACTCCGATCCGCATGGCGTGCACGAACGCGATGGGAGTCGCGATCTCCCACGCACAGCACACGTGGTCGATCCGGCACACCTCCCGTGCAGCGGAGCGGATGGAGGAAGCACGTGAGTCCATCCAGCGGACGCTGACCTACGTGGATGAGTTCAAGCGTACTGCTGAAGACCTCGCTTCGCGGACCGTGAGCGAAGCAGAGTTCATGATGTTCGCTGACCGCCTGCTCCCGAAGCAGATGAAGACCCGTGATGACGCGAAGCAGCAGCTGCTTCAGGTCTTCCACAACACGCCCACGATGCAGGATGAACTGAAGGGCACTCGTTGGGCAGCCTTCAACGCAGTCAGCGAGTGGGTTGACTGGCGTGAGCAGGGTCGCAAGGACTCCGCTCGCTTCCAGAACTCGGTGTTGGGTTCAGGATCCCGCCTCCGGGAGCGTGCTCATGACCTTCTGACCGCCTGAGAAGCGTAGTCGCCGGTCGGACGGGTAACCGTTCGGCCAGCAACAGAAAGGACCTGAGATGGCATTCTATGAGTTCGAGACCGAGGTGACCGTGACGGTTCATGGGATCGTCGAGGCTGACAGTGAGGAGGAAGCTCGGGAGCAGGTCGAGGACACGTTGCTGATCAGTGTGGATATCGGAGACGGCGACGTCCACGATGTGCTCGAGGAGATCACGTCCGTGGACGTTGAGGTTGAGGAAGATGAATGATCACGATCCGCGGAGCGTTTTACACGACGGACGTAGCGGCCATAGCTGCTCGTCTTGAAGAGGACCGGAACATCATCGCGTACAACGTCGAGATCTCTGAAGACTTGGAGATGGTGATCGTTGAGGCGACTGTCGTTGAGTTTCGCACTGACCTGTTCGACGTACTGCTTTCGGTAGTGAGGGAGTGATCATGACACGCGTGGACCGTGTGGAATCGTACGTGAAGGAACACAAGGGTGAGATCATCAGCGCTGATGACGTCTCTCTTGATCTGAACATCGGACTGAAGCAGGCGCAGACCACGCTCTGGTACATCTGGAACGGGTACACCTCGGACCGCTTCGCAACGGTCGTCTCCAAGACGCTGCTTGTGAAGATCGGGAACGGAGGCGTGTACGCCGTGCGTGATAGGTGCGGCGCTCCTCAGGTGTTCACGACGCCCCTTCGTTGGAAGAACGGAAGGAAGACGTTCGCATGACCTTTCGCAGTGACATGGTCGTAGACTACGTCCAGCACTGCGGATCGGATGACGCGGTGCTGCGGGCAATGCTCGTCAGCACCTCGTCAGCTGATTCCGTGGAGCAGATGAGCGAGAAGGGACGGCGCGGGCGGATTCGGTACCTCGCCCGCTTTCGTCACACCTCGCCGTTCGAGCACAACTTCTTGACCGTCCGTGTCGAGGCACCGATCGCCGTCGCTCGCGAGTGGATGCGTCATCGCACGCAGTCATACAACGAAGTGAGTGGGCGGTACGTTCAGATGCCGAAGCAGTGTTACGTCCCGCGACGTGATCGGCCTCTTGTACAGTACGCTTTCGAGCCTGCGGAAGATCACGTCGTTCATCACACCCGCGATGAGATCATTCGCACGTTCCTCGAC
>Ga0207421_10003079_pt1 | contig 20130 bp, 18 predicted proteins | sample SodLakKL_010_SED_4_FD_187542 | JGI IMG/M metagenome (GOLD analysis project Ga0207421, IMG submission 187542) | Alkaline sediment microbial communities from Lake Tanatar, Kulunda Steppe, Russia - 8KL_010_SED (SPAdes) (version 2) | ecosystem: Environmental > Aquatic > Non-marine Saline and... | reverse complement strand
GCTCGCTCTTGAGTGCGATGACCTGCAGGTGGTGGCCCTGGATGTCGTGCAGGTCCGCGGCGAACCGCAGGCGCTCGTCGGCCACGGCGAGCTGGCCCTCGAGTCGCCGGGCTGCTTCCAGGCGATGCACCAGCTCCCAGAACCAGCGTGCAGCGGTCAGCCCCCCGGCCACCGCGCCGACGAGCAGTGCCTGGTTGGCGGCGTGGGACAGATCGATGTCCTCGGCGGCGATCTGCTGGACACCTGCGGTGACCCCGAACGTGGCGGCAGTGCCCGCAGCGATGGCCGTGATGCGCCGCTGCGGGGGGAGCAGGACCGCGATGCCGGCGATGGCCACCCCCGGCGCCAGTGCGCCCATCACCGTGTCGGCAAACTGGGCGGCGGACACCACAGCGATCGAGCCGAGGACCGCAACCGTCACGAGGCCGATGGGCAAGCTGTCGTCGCTACCTGTCTCCTGGTCGGCGCGTCCGGGCACGTCACGCTCCAGCAGGCGGGCCGCCGCGATGGCGGCGCAGATGCTGCCCGTCGCGGCGATGAGTCCGACGGGAAGGTTGCGTTCGGTGATCGCGATCGACACGACCAGGTAGAAACCAACGGCGTAGGCCACGCCCACGGTGGTCCACCAGGCGCGGTGATCGAGGCGCTCGGCGTCCATCGGGGCAGCGGACGCAGCACCGTTGTGCGTCGCCGCGTGGCCTGCGGACCGGTGGTCCTGGCTCATCGGTGTGGGGATCGTCGCATGGCCACAGGATGCCGCAGCGGCCGGTCGCGCGCCGGTGACATCTGTCATGACCTCGTGTGCGATCTGCACACGGGTTCGTGATCGCTGTCACTACCGAACGTCCTGCTCGATGGCCACGGTGGCCACATGACGACGACAGCAACCGGTGACCGCGACCACCCCCGGGGTGCGAGCGGAGCCACGACCACCACCCCCGACCCCTCCTTGCGTCCCGCGCCCGACCCGGCGATCGAGGTGCAGCAACTGCGCTGCTCCTACGGCGACTTCGAGGCGGTGCGCGGCATCGAACTGCGCGCAGCACCCGGGGAGCTGCTGGCCGTGCTCGGCACCAACGGGGCCGGCAAGACCACCACCCTGGAGGTCCTGCAGGGCCGACGCCCCGCCGACGCCGGACACATCCGCGTGCTCGGCCTCGACCCGGCCCGCCAACGTCGGGCGCTTGCCGCACGGGCCGGTGTCGTGCTGCAGGAGTCCGCCCTGCCCGACGAGCTCACCCCGGCCGAGTTCCTGCTGCTGTGGCAGCAGATGGCCGGGGGCGGCACGCTCACACACCGCCCCGTGGACGAGCAGTTGGCCCGGGTCGACCTCACCCACCGGCGCGACGTACGCATCGGTCGGCTCTCCGGCGGGGAGCGGCGGCGCCTGGACCTCGCGACCGCCCTGTCGGCGGACCCCGAACTGCTGTTCCTCGACGAGCCCACCGCCGGGCTCGATCCCGAGTCCCGTGCAGACACCTGGACACTCATCCGCCAACTGCTGCACACCGGCACGACCGTGGTCCTGACCACCCACTACCTCGAGGAAGCCGACGCGCTCGCCGACCGGCTCGCGATCATGCACGAGGGCCAGATCGAGGTCGCCGGCACCCTCCCCGACGTGCTCGCCGCCCGTGACGCCCGCATCCGCTTCACGCTCGACAACGACTCCACCCTGCCGAACGAACGCCTCGTCGGGCAGGCCACCGTGACCCGCCAACGTGACCGCCAGCACGTCGAGGTGCGCACCCCCGACCTGGCCGACGACCTGCGGAGCCTGCTGGCCTGGTCGCAGGCAGGCGGCACCGACCTGCAGCGCCTCCACGCCTCCGAGCCGACCCTGGCCGAGGTCTTCCACGACGTCCGAACCACCACCAACGCTCCGGAGGTCACCCGATGACATCCGCCATCGCCCTGGCACGCGCCGAGTTGCGCATCCTCGCCCGTGACCGTGTCGCCGCATTCAACGTCGTGGTCGTCCCCCTGTTCGCCGCGATCTACCTCGTGACCAACCCGCCACCCGCCGAGGAGATCCCCGGGCCGCTGGCCGCCGCCGGCGCGGCCGTGCTGCTTGCCGTGTTCACCAGTGTTGCACTGGTCCTCAAGTCGGTCATGGTGCTGGTCCAACGCCGTGAACAGCACCTCCTCGAACGCTGGAGGATCTCGGGCACCGCACCCGCCGCCATCCTGGCCGGAACCCTCCTGCCCGGAGTCCTGCTGTTGGCGGGTGGTATCGCGGTGATGTTCGCCGCCCTGGCCATCGCCCTGGACCAGGCACCCGTCCAACCGTTCTGGCTGGTCCTCGCGGTCGTTCTCGCCACGGCCCTCGGGGGCACCGCAGCCACGTTCACGGCCGCCTACGCCCGCACCACCGAGAGTGCTTCGGTGGTCGCATTGCCCATCTTCGCCGCCCTGCTCGGCGGCGGGATCTGGGCCACCCTCGTGCCCCTCGGAGAGGTCACCTGGCGGATGCGAGGCACCGGCGGCGGCGCGCTCACCGAACTCGTACGCATCGGCTGGGAAGGACCCACCGACGCGACTGGCTTCGTCGCAGCCGCCTCAGCGGCCGGACCCAGCCTGCTCGTCCTGCTGACCCTCACCGGCGCGCTCGGGGTCGCCGGCACATGCACCTTCCGCTGGAGCCCCCGCGCTCAGCGCGGCGGTTGGTCTCGTCGGTCGAGCCAGCGGGAGTCCTGATCCCAGAGGGCGAGCGGGTTGCCCTCCATCAGTGCTGTCGCGGTATCGGCCGGTCACCCGATCCTCCCGGCGCACCGCTGTGGGTGCCGGCCGCAGTTCCTTCGATCACGGCGCGTCCATCGCGCGCTCCGTGCGCTACATCCGTTCCGGGCTCGATGTACGTACTGCGTCCCTGCATAGTGCGAGCAGGGCGGACGGGTGACCGGCGGGAGCGACGAGACGGTGACCGGGGCGGGTGCGTCGGCAGGGTCGGCGTCGTCGAACGGCGGTCGCGTCCTGCCGCGCTGGGTGAGGCTCCTGTTCGGTTCGGGCTGGGGCGGCACCACCGTGATGGAGCGGCTGGTCTTCATGTGGCTGTACTTCTTCTGGGTGCAACGCGGCGTCGACGACGGTGGCCCGCTGATCGCGCCGGTGGTCTTCGGGTTGTTCGTCTTCGGGGGTCGCGTCGTCGACGCCGTCACCGATCCGCTCATCGCCCGCTGGTCGGATGGTCACCGCGGTCGGCTCGGCCGCCGGCGGCCGTTCATGCTGTGGTCGGGTCTGCCGTTGGTGCTGGTCGCCGGGGCGCTGTTCTTCCCGCCCACGGCGACTCCCTCCGTGGCCAACACGATCTACCTCGGGGTCGGGCTGGTGGTGTTCTACGTGCTGCTCACGCTCTACCTCGTGCCGTACGCCGGGTTGCTGGCCGACCTGTCACCCGATGTCGACGACCGGGTCGACCTGGCCACGAGCACCGCGACCTACCAGCTGCTCGGGTTGGCGGTGGCGATGATGGCGGCACCGCTGCTCCTCGAGGCTGCTGGGCCGCTCGCGATGGTGGTCGCGCTCGGGACGCTGGCCGTCCTCCTGCTGTACGTCACCCCGCTGATCGACGAGCGGCGGTGCACGCGACCCCAGCCTGCTACGACGCCGCTCGTTCCGGCGATCCGGGCGACGCTGCGGAACCGACCGTTCGTGATCGCCCTGGGGCGACCAACGTCCTGTGGTTGGGGTTCAACCTCGTGGCGCTCAACACCCCGCTGTACGTGACCGAGCTGGTCGGACTCGGGGAAGGGGCGGTGGCGCTGTACAGCGGGGTGCTGCTCGGCGTGTCCCTGCTGATGTTCCCGGTGGTGAACGCCGCGGCGAAGCGGGTGGGGTTGCGGCGGGTGCTGCTCGCTGCGCTGGTCTCGGTCGGTGTCGCCGTCCCACCGCTGTACCTGATCCCGACGCCGCCGTTCGGTCTCGAGCCGGCGACCTTCGCCCTGGTCGTGTTCGCGCTGGGCGGCATCGGCCTGTCGGGCTTGTTCGTCATCCCGTTCGCGATCATCGCAGCGGTGGCCGACTACGACCATCACCGGTCCGGGCAGCGCCGCGAGGCGATGTACTTCGCCGTCTACTTCTTCGCGATCAAGCTCAACTTCGGCATCTCCGCGGTCGTGTCCGGCGCGCTCCTCCAGGCCTTCGGGTCGCCGCTGGGGATCCAGGTCACGGGGCCGATCGGCGGGATCACCGCGCTCGCCGGGGCCTGGCTGTTCCGCCGGTACCCCGAAGAGAAGGTGCTGCGGGCGGCACGCCGCGAGCCCGCTCCTCCGGTCACCTGACGACCTCATGGTCTGCGGGTTCCCCCGCGATCACGGACGGCGCGTGGGCCGGTGGCTGCTCCCGGGTCCACCGCAGGATCTCGTCGTCGATCAGCTCCGCGAGACCCTCCGTGTTGCTCGGCTCGGGAAGCGTCTCCGGGTCGTCGGGAGGGCCTGCCAGAGAGGTGTAGTGGAGGTGGATGGCGGTGAGCGGTTCGAAGCCGTTGGCCGGCGATCCGGCGGCGGCCAGCAACCTGGCCCCGACGTCTGTCCGTCCCTCCATGACCGCGCAGGCACCGAAGGCGACCAGGACACCGTTGATGCTGTGGGGGTGCCGCCAGGAGAGGAGGTCGTACTCCTCGCGGGCGCGTCGGAGCACATCACGTGCGAGGTCCTGATCACCGGCGCCTGCGATGGTGACGGCAAGGAAGCTGAGGATGAGTGAGCGAGCCCCCGGATGCGCGGTCTCGAGGTTGCGGTGCACCGTGCGGACGGCATCGTCGTGGTCGCCCGCCAGGTGTTGCGCGACCGCGAGGGTCACCACCGGCTTGTCGAAGTGCACGGCGACCTCGAACACGGGGAACGCCTGCAACGTCGCCAGCCCGTCCGCGTGGCGTCCCGCGAGCAACTGCGCCAGCGCAGCCTCCTCGAGCATGGATGCGTGGAGCAGGGGCGCGTCCGCCTGGCGGGCAGCCTCCGCCCGGCGGTGGAGCCGCACGAGCTCGTCATCGAGGTCCCCGGCCCCGAACACCACGTCCCCGATCCCGAGCACGTGCTCGGTGAACAGGCGAACGGGACTGGATGTCGGCAGCTGCTCGGTGCCGGCACGGAGGATGGACGCGGTCTCTTGCGCGTCGTTGGCCGAGAACGGGAGGCGCCACACCTCGAGCCAGAAGTGGTGGACGAGGTGCTCGGGATGGACCGCTCGCCGGACTCGATCCGGCAGAGCCAGCCCGGCCGGTGGGACGCCCCAGAGCTCGGTGAGCCAGAGGTCCAGCTGGTCCCAGCGCTGGCTGGCCATGACGAGCGCCGGAGACCCGACGGCGAGCCGGGCGGCGATGTCGCGTTCCCCGCGCTCGATCGAGGTGTCGAACGCGGCACGGAGGTTGCTGAACTCCACCTCCAGCCGCGGGGCGGCGTGGTGGAAGCTGAACATCCGCTGGTCCCACGGCACGTCCTCGAGGACGTCGAGGTAGTGGTCGCGGTGGGCGCCCAGGCTGGCGTCCTCCTCGCCGGCGTCGCGCAGCCGCTGCGACGCGAACCCGCGGACCGTCTCCAGGAGGCCGTAGCGGCTGGTCCCGTCCACGTCGGAGACGGTCACGAGCGAGCGCCGAACGAGGGATCCGACGAGCTCGAGCACCTCGAGGTCCTCGCGCCCTCCTCCGGCGACGGCCGTGACCGCCTTGAGGGTGGCGCCGCCGGAGAACACCGACAGGCGACGCAGCAGCGTCTGCTCGGTCTCGGACAACAGGTCGTAGCTCCAGCCGATGGTGGCCTCGAGCGTCCGGTGGCGGGGTATCCGCCGCTGTCCGCGGACCAGTGTGTTGCGGTGCGCCGCGAGTCGTTCCTCGACCTCCCTCGGGGACAGGTGTTCGAGTCGCGCGGCGATCAGCTCGATGGCGAGGGGTAGGCCGTCCAGTTGCCGGCAGATCGCGACCAGTGCCGCCCGGTTCTCCTGGGTCACGCGGAGGTCTCGACGCACCGCCTGCGCACGGTCCACCAGCAGCTGCATGGAGGCCGCGTCGTCCGGCACATCGTCCCCGGGGAGGGCCAGCGGATCGAGGCGCCACCGGTGTTCGCCCTCGACGCCCAGCGGTTCGCGACTCGTCGCGAGCACCGTCAGGTTCGGGCAGTCATCCAGCAGACGACGGACGTTGTCTGCGCACGACTCGAGCAGGTGCTCGCAGTTGTCCAGGATGACGAGCCGTCGCCGGTCTCCGACCGCTCGAACCGTCTGCTCCTGCACCGATCCGCCGTAGGCGACGACGGCCACGCCGAGCGCATCCGCGACCGCGCGGGGCACGAGCTCCCCATCCCGGATCGGGGCGAGATCGACGACGTGCACCCCGTCCGGGAAGACCTCCATGGCGGGCTGCGCGACCTCGACCGCCAAGCGGGTCTTGCCTGCACCGCCCATCCCGACGATCGTGACGAGACGCTCGTGTTCGAGCAGACCCGTGATGCCATCGAGGTCGTCCTCCCGGCCGAACCACCTGGTGACGGGTGACGGCACGCGGCCCGATCTCTGGGCGTCGCGTTTCGCAGCACCGTCACCCGACGTCTGCGGAGCCGCGCCGATGAGTTCGAGGTGGACGCGCTGGAGCTCGGTTGACGGGTCGACCCCGAGCTCCTCGCCGAGGCGGCGTCGGTGGTCGTCGTAGCGGGCGAGCGCCTCGGGCTGGCGGCCTGCGGTGGCCAGCGCCTGGAGCAGCAGCGCCAGGCCACGCTCCCGGAACGGCTCGTCGGCGATCACTGGCTCCAGATCGGTGACCACGCGGGCTGGCTGCCCCAGCTCGAGCCGCGCCTGCGCGAGATCCTCCACGACCCCCATGCGCAGTTCGCGGAGCCGCGTCGCATCCGCCTGGAGGTGCGGGGCACGTTCGGCCAGACCCACGAGCGGCTCACCGCGCCACTCCGACAGCGCGGCCTCCAGCCGGCCCTCTGCCGCTACGGCGTCGGTCCTGAGCATGACCCGACCTTCCTGGGCGAGCCGGGTGAACCGTGTCGCGTCCAGCTCATCCACCTCGAGTTCGAGGAGATACCCGCTGCTCCTCGTGCCGAGACGGTGTCGCTCGCCGCCCAATCCGCGCCGGATCGTTGCGACGTGCGTCTGGATCGTGCCAACGGGTCCCGTGGTGGATCCTGCGGCCAGAGCTCGTCGATCAGCCGGGTCGTCGAGAGGGCGCGGCCGGCGTCCGCGGCCAGGAGTGCGAACACGACCTGGGCCTGAGGGCCGCCCAGCGATGCGAGCGCATCACCGACACGGACCTCGAGTCCTCCCAGGAACCGGACATCCACGGTCATCCGCAGGCTCCCTCCGTGCGGAAAGCGTACTGGTCGGCCCGTCGGCGTGACCAGGTGATGGACGGACATCCGTGGTCCGCGCTCAGCGGTTACTGACCGGCTACTGACCGGCCGCACCGAGCGTGGCGGCATGGACAGCCATACGCTCCGCCTGACCATCGCCGGCACCGCCGTGCTGCTGAGCACGCTGCTCGTTGCGTGGTTGCACGACCCGACACCGTCACCGCAGGTCGCGTCACCACCGTCGCAGCAGGTCGCGTCGCTCCCGGAACCCGCAAGTGACCCACTGGTCAGCGACGGCCCGCTCGTCCTGAGCGGCGACGTGACGGCGGAGGTGCGCGAGCTTGCGACCGTCGTGGTGGACGCTGCCCGTCACCACGGGGTGCCGGTCGTCGCCGATGAACTCGAGATCCGGTTCGTGGACCGCATCGACCCGGGAAGCTTCGTTGCGGGTCGCACGGACGGCGACCGGATCGTCGTCGGGCGCAACGTCGCCGAACCCGAGCGGACGCTCCTGCATGAGCTCGCACACGCGGTGGTCGGTATCGAGCACGGTCACGGCGAGCCATGGCGGAGTGTCTACGTCACCGCGGTCGGGGAGGTGTTCGGTGAACGCCGGGCCGAACGTGAGATGCGACGTATCCGGTGGGTCTACGACAAGAGCTACCTGGAGAGCAGCGACCCCGAACGCGACAGATGACGTCGCGTCTGCGCGCAGCTGGTCACGTTCGGGGTGCGGGAGGCCCGGCGGCGTGCAGGAAGGCGCGCACCTCGTCGTTGAAGGTCTCGGGTGCCTCCAGGTTGCTGGCGTGCCCGATACCCGGCAGCACGACCAACCGGGACTGCGGCAACGCGCCGTCAATCTCCTCGGCTACGCGCAACGGTGAGCGCACGTCAGCGTCCCCGTAGAGCAGGAGCACGGGAACCCGGACCGTAGGGAGCACATCACGCAGGTCCGCCTCGGCGAAGCCACGCAGCATCGGCACCGAGCCCGCCGGCCGGGCATCGAGCATCATCGTCACGAAGTCGTCCCTGATCTGCGGGGGGACCGGACGTACGAAAGCCGTGGGAAGGAACTCGTCCACCCACTCCTCGACGGGACGCTGTGCGTTCGCCAGCACCTGATCGAGCCGTGCCTCGACCTCCTGCGCGGGAAGCGACCCGGCCCAGCCGGCGTAGGCCGATGCCAGGGTGAGCGTGGCAGGGACGTCGGGGTAGCGGCGGTAGAGCTCCAGGGCGAGCCCACCGCCGAAGGAGAGCCCGAGCACGTGCGGGGCATCAAGGCCCAGGGCGTCGATGAAGCCGGTCAGGCAGTCCGCGTAATCGGGAAGGCGGAACGTGGCCGGTGGATCTGTCGAGTGCCCACAGCCGGGAGCGTCCCAGGCGACCACCGTGAAGTCGGTCGAGAGGCCGTCCAACTGCTTCCGCCAGAACCGACGGTCGCTGAAGGCACCATGCAGGAGCACCAGAGCTGGGCCCTGCCCGTCCGCCTCGAACGCGATCCGCAGACCATCGACCTCGACAGCATCCATGTCGCTCCTCCGCGTTCGGTGTCAAGGCTGCTCCAGGGTCGACGACATCGTCGCCAGCCCGGCTCGATCGTCCCAGCGCACGCGGGGTTGTCAACCGGATGTGCCACGAACCGGATGTGCCACGGACCGAGGACCGAACCGCGCCGGGTCGGGTGACAGCGCGCGACGGATTCTGCATGATCGGTGGACGCATGACCGCGGGACGCAGGAGAGCGCACATGGGCAAGGAACGCACCCATCACGTGACCACCACCGACGACGTCACCATCGGCGGAACCATCCACGGCCAGGGGCCCCCGCTCGTGTTCGTCCACGGGAACCTGGGCGATGGCGACCTCGACTGGCAGGCGCTGCTCCCGCACCTGACCGACCGGTTCACCTGCCACCTGCCGAACTCCCGTGGCCGCGGCCTGAGCGGCGATCACCCCGATCACAGCTTCGGTCGGCTGGTCGATGACGTGATCGCCTACGTCGAGAGCCTCGGGGAGCCCACCGGACTGGTCGGCTGGTCTGTTGGCGCCAGCCTCGCGTTCACCGCCACGGCGCAGTCCGACGCCGTGACCGCGATCGCCCCGTTCGAACTGGGCGTGCAGAGCCTGATCGACGAGCAGGAGCGGGCGGCGATCGGCGCCGCCCTCGCCCGCGCGGGTGAGCTGGTCGCCGACGGAGACCTGACCGGTGCGATGCGTGCGTTCGCCGCCGGCTGGCCCTTCAACGACGAGGAGATCGCCGTCGCCGACGAGGCCGGCTACTTCGAAGCTGCAGGGCGCTACGTCGCGAACCTGCTCACCTTCTTCCAGCAGGCCAGGGGCTACCAGGGCCCCAGCCCCGGGGACCCGGCCGTGCTCGATGCGATCTCCGTTCCGGTGCTGGCGCTGCACGGCTCGGAGACCCGGCCATGGTTCATCGCCAGCGCCCGGTACCTGGCCGACCACCTCCCCAGCGCGACGGTGCACGAGATCCCCGGCGCCGGACACGCCGCCCCGCTCACCCATCCCACGGCTCTCGCCGAGGCGATCGCCGGGTTCTTCTCAACCGCGCAACAACCGATCTGACCCGCCGGCCGCCCGGTCAGTCGGGCGGCGCCAACGGCTCGAACCCGACCTCCCGCAGCAGCGCAACGGTGTGCGGGAGCGGTAGGCCGATGACGTTGGTGTCGCACCCGTCGATCCGCTCGATGAGCGCGGCGCCGGCACCCTGCAGGCCGTAGGCGCCGGCCTTGTCGTTGGGTTCCCGCGTGCTGACGTACCAGGCGATGTCCGCCATGCTCAGGCTGCGGAACGTCACCCGGGTCGTGACGACCTCGGTGAGGTGGGTCGCCCCGCGATGTACGGCGATGCCGGTGATCACCTCGTGGGTCCGCCCGGACAGCCCGGCCAGCATGCTCGCCGCCTCGTCGGAGTCGCGTGGTTTGGAGAGGATCCGTCCGTCACACACCACCACCGTGTCGGCGGCGAGGACCACCTCGTCGATGTCGCGGGTGCTGACACCGGCCTTCATCCCGGCCAGCCGCATCACCAGGGTGTGTGCGTCCTCGTGCGGGAAGTGTGACTCATCGATGTCGGCCGGACGCTGCTCCGGGTCCAGCGACAACCGCGCGAGCAACTCCATCCGCCGGGGACTGCCGGACGCCAGGACCAGGTGTGGCCGGTCAGCCACCGGAGATCACCGTGCCGGCGTCGGCATGGAGGGGTGTGTCGTCGTCGCGGTGCTCCAACCAGCCGGCCGGCAGGGTCACGCGTTTCGGGCGGGTCGTGTGGCCGCGTGGTTGCCGGCGCAACGACTCGTCGAACGGCACGCCGCGGTCTACGTCGGAGAGCAGGTCCTGCAGCTCATCGAGCGAGGAGACCTGGTTCAGCGACCGGCGCAGCGCCTTCCCGACCGGGAAGCCCTGCAGGTACCACGAGGTGTGCTTGCGCAGCTCGCGCAGGCCCGTGGTCGCACCGACCGCGGCCACCAGCAGCTGGGCGTGCTCGAGGAGCAGATCGGCGATCTGGCCCAGGTTCGGAGCCTCCGGGATCGGCCGGCCGGCGAACGCCGCCTGCAGGTCGCGGAACAGCCACGGCCGGCCGAGGCACCCTCGTCCGACGACCACACCCGCGCACCCGGTCTGGTCGACCATGCGCAGCGCGTCGGCCGCCTCCCAGATGTCACCGTTGCCGAGCACCGGCACGTCCACGTGCTCCACCAGCCCGGCGATCGCGGTCCAGTCCGACGGCGGGCCGTAGCGCTGCTCCGCGGTCCGCGCGTGGAGCGCTACCGCCGCGACCCCCAGGTCCTGGGCGATGCGTGCTGCCTCGAGGTAGGTGAGGTGGTCGTCGTCGATGCCCAACCGGAGCTTCACGGTCACGGGGACCTCGCCCGCGTTCTTGACGGCGGCGTCGACGATCGACGCGTACAGCCCCGTGTGCCAGGGCAGGGCCGCGCCACCGCCGTGCCGCGTGACCTTCGGCGCGGGACACCCGAAGTTCAGGTCGATGTGCTGCACCGGTTGGTCGTCGGCGTTGACCAGCAGTTCGGTCGCCGCAGCGGCGTCCTGCGGCCGGATCGCGTACAGCTGGATCGACCGCGGGTCCTCGTCGGGGGCGAACGACGCCTTGAGTGCGGAGGTGCGATCACCTTCGACCAGCCCTCGTGCACCCACCATCTCCGAGACGTAGAGCCCGTCGCCGTAGCGCCGGCACAACGTCCGGAACGACGAGTTGGTGACCCCGGCCATCGGCGCGAGCACCACCGGTGGCCACACCTGGAGCCCGCCCAGCGCCAGGGGCGGCGCGGCCGTGGTAGCGATGGGCAGGGCGGTGATGGACATGGCGCGCAACGATACCCGCCACCGGTTGGCGGCAGACCGCTACGACATCGGCTCCCAGGCGCCATCCCGATACCGGGGTGGGAAGGTGTCGGGGTGGAGGATCTCCGCCAGGATCTCGGTCGATTCGACCAGCCGTGGTCCCGGACGGTTGAAGAACCGGTGGCCGTCGACCAGCGCGACCCGGCCCGTCGTCACCGCCGTCAGCGACGACCATCCGGGCAGGTCGCGCAGCTGCTCGGCTTCGCTGCGGGTGCGCGCCAGGTCGAACCCGCACGGCAGGACCACGATCGCGTCCGGGTCCGCTGCGCGGACCGCCTCCCAGTCCAGCCAGGGGGAGTGGGCCCCGGCGACCCCGAACAGCTCCTCACCGCCCGCCGCTTCCAGCAGGGTCGGCATCCAGTTGCCGGCGGCCATCAGCGGGTCGATCCACTCGAGGGTCACGACCCGCCGGCGGGGGAGCGACGCCGTGCGCGCACCGATCTCCTCGATCCGCCGTTCCATCGATGCGGCCAACTGCTCGCCGCGGTCCGTGACGTCCAGCGCGGTGGCCACCTTCCGGACGTCACTGAGGACGTCCGCTAGTCCGTTGGGCTCCAGCGCGACCACCTCGGCATGCCCGTCGAGGTGGTCGTCGACGGCCCGCTGCACGTCATCCGCACTCACCGCACAGACCTCGCACTGCGACTGCGTCAGGACCACGTCGGGCGCCAGGTCGCGCAGGACCTCGCCGTGCACCTTGTAGACCGAGAGCGCCTGTTCCAGGATCGCCTTCACCTGCCGGTCGATCGCTCCGCTGTCACCCTCCAGCCACACCTTCGGTTCGGTGACGACCGGCAGGTCCGTCACCCCGTCCGGGTGGTCGCACTCGTGGGAGCGACCGACCAACCGGTCACCACAGCCGAGCGCGTGGACGATCTCCGTCGTGGACGGCAGCAGGGACACGATCCGTTGCATGGGGACTCCCCCTTGCATGTGGACTCCTTGATCCGGCGGGCCGCACGGTAGGCCACGGTGGCCGAACGGGCACCGCCCGGGCACGGCTCAGCCACACCCGGCGTACCCTCTGTCGCGTACCCAGCAGCGCGCGGCACACCAGGGCGGCCGCACCCCGAACCGGAGTCGACGTGCCATCCATCACCGACCTGCGGGGCTGGTCGCGCCTGACGGCCGCGGTGGCCGACGAGGTCGTGGTCGGCACCGTCTACGACATGCAACGTGCCATCAGCGACGGGACCTACCGTTGGATCGGTCCGGTCGGCCGTCCGGTCCAACGCATCACCGACGCGGTGACCGACAACGTCTACGGACTCGTCCGGGTATCGATCCGCGGTGTCGGCGAGCTCGGGGCGATGGCAGCCGGGCGCCTGGGCAGTGACACGATCGCTTCGTCACCGGCGGCGGAGAAGGCCCGTGCGATCGCGCACGGAGTTGTCGGCGACGATCGCATCGCGGTCGCGCCGGAACTCGACATCCATCTGGGACTGCGCCACAACGGCGTCGAGGTGGCGACGGATCCGGCATCGCTGCGTGCCGCCTACCCGGCCGCGTCCGGCCGTGTCGTGGTGTTCGTCCACGGTCTGGTCGACACCGAGGCGGTGTGGTCCGCCCGGCCGGAAGCGGGGGTCGCGCTGCCGGATCTCGTCGACCGCCTGGATGCGACGCCGGTGCTCGTTCGCTACGGCACCGGTCGTTCGATCGGCCGCAACGGAGCCGACCTCGCGGACCATTTGGAGGCGCTGGTCGGCGGCTGGCCCGTGCCCGTCACGGACCTGATCCTCGTCGGACATTCGATGGGCGGCCTGCTGATCCGCGCCGCGTGCATCACCGCCGTCGTCGAGGAACAGGCGTGGACGCAGAAACTGCACGACATCGTCTACCTGGGAACGCCCCACTTCGGTTCCTGGCTGGAGAAGGCCGCGAACACCGGAAGCTGGGTGCTGCGACACGCCTCCACGCGCAGCGCGCCCATCGGCACGTTGCTGGATGGTCGCTCCCGGGGCATCAAGGACCTGCGGTTCGGCATGCTCACCGAGGACGGGTGGGACGACGCTCCGATCGACGACCTGTTGACCGGCCGCTTTCCCGATGAACCCTGGCTCCCGGGAGTGACCCACCATCTGGTCGTCGGCCGGCTGCGCGCCTGGGACCATCACCCACTCAACCACCTGTTCGGGGATTCCCTGGTGCGCAAGGGCTCGGCGTCCGGCGCCGGGCGGCGTCGTCAGATCGCTGGACAGGGCGAGGTCCGCGTCGCTCACGTGCCGCACCCACACACCCACCTCACCAACGCCCCACCGGTCGCCGAGTTGCTCGGCGACATCCTGGCCGCCGAACCCGCCGCCGGGTGACGGCGCCGGTCCGGGGTCACGCGGGGACGACCGCGCGGGCCGCCATCAGCAGTTCCAGCGAGCGCAGCCCGAGGTCCCGGTCCGGATCGGGGAGCGCGACGATCACCTCGTCCGCACGGGCGTGTTCCGCGAAAGCATCGAGGTAGGCCGCCACCTCGGCTCCGGTGCCCACGGCGGAGTAGTACATCATCTGGGCGACCTGACGGCCGGCGGGAGTCTCCAGGAGCGCGTCCAACTCCTCGCCGTGCAGGTCGCGTCCCGCCGGGATCATCCGCCGGGCCCGCCGCCGCAGCGCGTCCTGGAGCCGGGCCTGCGCGTCCGCGGTGGTGTCACCGGCGATGACGTTGACCGCGGCGATGACATGCGGGGCATCGAGCTGTTCCGACGGTTGGAACCCGTTCCTGTACGCGGCGACCGCCTCGGTCAGCGCCGCGGGGGCGAAGTGGGACGCGAACGCGTAGGGCAGCCCCAGGGACGCGGCCAGCCGGGCGCCGAACAGCGACGATCCCAGGATGTAGAGCGGCACGTCCGTTCCGGCGCCTGGGACCGCCTGGATCCCCGGGATGCGCGATTCGCCACGCAGGTAGCCCTGCAGCTCCAGCACGTCATCGGGGAAGCTCTCTGCCGCGCGCGGATCCCGACGCAGGGCACGCATCGTGGCCTGATCGCTGCCGGGTGCGCGTCCGAGGCCGAGGTCGATCCGGCCCGGATGCAGCGTCGCCAACGTGCCGAACTGTTCCGCGATCACCAGCGGCGAGTGGTTCGGCAACATGACCCCGCCGGCACCCAGGCGGATCGAGGTGGTGTGCGCCGCCACATGGGCGATCAGCACGCTCGTCGCCGACGAGGCGATGCTGCGCATGTTGTGGTGCTCGGCGTACCAGACGCGGTGACAGCCGAGCTCCTCGGCCCGCTGGGCCAGGCGGACGCTCGCCGCGAAGCTCGCGGCCGCGGTCTCGCCCGGACCGATCTGGGCCAGGTCGATCAGCGAGACGGGAACCGTGCGCATCCAACCTCCTGTCGATGTGGGCGGGTCGATGCGGGTGGTGGGTGAGCGTATGCTGCTCGGCGAACCGGGAGGTTGCATGTCGACGCGGAAGCTGACCCTCGATCTACATCCGATCTACAACAAGGGATCGGCGATCGACGCGGCGCTCGCCGATGCCATGGATGAGGCCAAGGCCCGCAAGGCCAAGGAACTCGAGATCATCCACGGCAAGGGCAGCGGCGCGCTGAAGAAGAAGGTCCTGCGCTACCTCGACCGCAAGGACGTCCGCGCGCGGTACCACCGGGTGGACAAGGACAAGGACAACCACGGTCGGGTCTTCGTCTACTTCCGCTGGAAGCGCGGGCAGTGAGCCGCTCGCGGCATCGCCGCAGCCCGGATCACGTCGATGCGGCGTCGATCTTGCCCGCCTTGATGGCGCCGAGCAACCGCGCGTGGTCGCGTTCCACGACGTCGGCGTAGTCGCTGGCGAACGAGATCATGGCTTCCCGGAAACCATCGCTCGATCCGAGGTAGCCGCGAATCATCGCCGCCTGCCCGCCACGGGCATGGCCGTCGGCCAGCAGCCGCCCGCACAGCTCTGCGTAGGCGATCAGCCCCGTGGCCCGGATGCGATCGAGGTCGACTCCGCCCTTCATGTCCCGGTACTGCCGGACGTAGAAGTCACGTTCGACACCGTCCGGGTCGACCGCCTGCAGCCAGCCGAGGAAGACGTCGCTGGCGGATTGCAACGTGCGCTGTCCCTCGACGACGCGTCGACCCGCAGGGGTGCGTTGGCTGGCTCCGAGGTGGGCCTCCAGCACCGAGGGCCCCGCCTCCTTGACCTGGAGCAACAGCGGGTCGTCCGCATCGCGGCCGTGGAGCAGGACCACGTAGCACCGGGTGCCCACGCTGCCGACCCCGACGACGCGGCGCGCGATATCCACCACCTCGAACCGGGCGAGCAGTTGTCGGTGATGCTCCGGGAGGCTGTCGCGGTAGGTCGCCACGAAGGAGTCGGCGAATGCCCGCCGGTCGGCCGGCAACGCCGCGGAGGACAGCACGGGTGGGTCCTCCCGGAACCGCACCACCCCGTCGCTCTCCTCGGTGAGCCGCTCCGCAGCGTGGCGACTGGTCCGCCGACGCGCTCGCCGGAGCGCCGCTTCGGCATGGTCCCGGGTATGCGTTTCGAGCTCGCCCTCGTGGACCCGATCCTCCAGCGCGATGACGACCTCGTCGGTGGAGACGCCGGCGTTCCACATGTCCATGACATCAGCCACCGCGAGCTCACGCATCACGCGTCGGTAGGCCCCCATCGCGTTCCAGACGGCCTGATCGGCGACCTCCCGGTCGAAGCCGCGGTGTCGGGCAGCGATCACCAGTGAGGCGCTCAGCCGCTTGAGGTCCCAGTCGAACGGGCCCGGCAGGGTCTGGTCGAAGTCATTGAGGTCGAAGACCAGCCGCCGCTCGGGCGTGGCGAAGATCCCGAAGTTCTCCAGATGCGCGTCACCGGACAGCTGGGTCGTGATCGCCGTGGTGGGCACCGTGGCCAGATCGGCGGCCATCACCGCGGCGGTCCCCCGGAGGAACGCGAACGCCGAGGTGCTCATGCGCCCGTACCGCAACGGCAGCAGCTCGGGGACCCGATCCCGGTCCTGCGCTGCCAGGATGTCCAGCGGATCGGTCCGGTCGTTGGTCGCACGGAAGCCGCCATGGGAGCGCCGACCGACGCGCTGGCGTTCCACGCGTCCACGCTCGATCAGTTCCGTGGTCGTCGGGCAGCGCTCGGGTCGTGTTCCCACCATCGTTCCCCGTCTCTCGAAGGCTCGTCCCGCCCCGTTGGACCGGGCAGCATCGAACACTAGCCAGGGGAGCCCCGGAACCGCCGAGTTGCCTGCCACCGAACACCGGCTCCCGGAGGGTTGCGCGAGCCCCCAGAGGGCCCGCCGCAGCATCCACTAGACTCCGACGGGCAGCCAGCTGCGACCCCTTGACGCGTCCACAACCGTGATGGAACGGCCCCGAAACGTCGGTACCCGAACCTCATGCTGAGCTCCTCGACAGGCAGCGACACGCCGATGTCAGCCTGCGACGGACCGTTGGTCTGCTCGGTCGTCGGTCTGCATGGTCTCCCACCCGTCAGGCAGCACGCCGACGCGGACGCCGGCGACTGCTCATCCATCTGTACGGAGGAACGCTGTGTCGCTCACGCCCCGACTCGTCCTGGCCACCGACCTCGATGGCACGTTCCTGGGCGGCGACGACCAGCAGCGGCAGGCGCTCTACGCCGACCTGAACAGCTGGGGCGATGATCTGTTGCTCATCTTCGTCACCGGTCGCGACCTCACCTTCGTCGCCGACCTGGTCAGCCAACCCGGCATGCCAACGCCCGACCTCATCATCGGAGACGTCGGCACCACCATCGCCCACGGCCGCGATCACGCACCCGTCACCGAACTCCAGGACTGGGTCGACGAACGTTGGAACGGTGCCAACGAGCGGGTCCGGGACCTGCTGGCCGACGAACCCGGCCTGCGACTCCAGCCGGTCATGGGGCAGCGGCGCGTGTCGTACTACTACGACCCCGCGACCCTCCAGGCATCGACCATCGCCAAGGTCGAGGCCGCAGGGTTCGACGTGATCACCTCCGCCGACACCTTCCTCGACGTGCTGCCTCGGGGTGTGGCCAAGGGCCCCACGCTCACGCGACTCGTCGCCGCCCTGGATCTGCCCGCGGATGCGGTCCTGGTCGCCGGCGACACCCTCAACGACCTGTCGTTGTTCCAGACCGACTTCCGCGGCGTCGCCGTCGGCAACTCAGAGCCCGCGCTGGTCGAGCGACTCGCGGGCCTGTCCGACGTGCACCACAGTGCCCTGCCGGGTTGTGCCGGGATCGCCGACGCGATCGAACACTTCCGGTTCTTCGCGCCCTCCGGCGCCTGAACCCGCCAACCGTTTCCCGCCCTGCCCACTTCCTCAGGAGAGGCCTCCCCACCCATGCAGTCCGACCTCGTCATCGTCTACCACCGCCAACCGTTCGAGGAGGTGCGGGTCGACGGTGCCACCGAGTACCGGGAGCACACCAGCCCGAACGGCATCGTCCCGACGCTCAAGAACTTCGTGCAGACGGCCGAGCAGGGAGCCTGGATCGCCTGGAAGCACGTCGACGAGGTCGGCGGCGAGGTGGACCAACCGCGCGTCACCATGAGCGACCGCCACGGCGACTACGAGGTCGTGCGGATCGGGCTCACCGCGGCCCAGGTCGAGAGCTTCTACCACGTGACTTCGAAGGCTGCGCTCTGGCCCGTCCTGCACTCGTTCGCCCTGCACTTCGACGCCCAGGCCGCCGATTGGGACACCTTCCGCGACGTCAATCGCCGGTTCGCCGAAGCCGCCTGCGCGGAAGCCAGCGACGACGCCCTGATCTGGATCCACGACTACAACCTGTGGCTGGTCCCGGCCTTCATCCGTGAGATCAAGCCGGACGCCAAGATCGCGTTCTTCCACCACACCCCGTTCCCGTCGGCGGACCTGTTCGCGTTGCTGCCGTGGCGCGATGAGATCGTCGACAGCCTGCTGGCCTGCGACATCGTCGGGTTCCACATCCCGCGCTACGCCGAGAACTTCGCCCAGGTCGCCCGGTCCCTCAGGAACGTCGAGGTTGAGGAGAAGCTCGCGGTCGAACCTGGCCTCTCGCCACAGGGTGCCGCCCTCTCCGAGCCTGAGGTGACCACCAAGCTGCGGATCGACGGCCACACCGTTCGGCTCGATGCGTGGCCGATCGGGACCAACCCGGTCCTGATCCAGCAGGTCCTGTCGGAACCCGCTGCCGAGCGGCGCCTCGAACGGATCCGCACGGAACTCGCCGGCCAGCAGTTGATCATCTCGGTGGGTCGGGTCGACTACACCAAGGGCACCATCGAGACCCTGCTCGCCTACGAGCGGCTCCTGGAGCGGCGGGCCGACCTCCACGGCAAGATCAAGCTGATGGTGACCTCGGTGGCCGCGGCGACCGGGATGACGGTCTACGAGGACACCCGCGGTGACATCGAGCAGCAGGTCGGCCGGATCCATGGCCGCTTCGCGTCCCTCGACTGGGGGCCGATCATGCTGTACACGACCCCCGTTCCCTTCGAGGAGTTGCTCTCCTACTACCGCGCCGCCGACATGTGCTGGATCACGCCGTTGCGCGATGGGCTGAACCTCGTCGCGAAGGAGTTCGTCGCATCCCGTCATGCCGGCGATCCTGGCGTGCTGTTGCTCTCCGAGTTCACCGGCTGCTCGGTCGAGCTGCCCGATGCGGTCACCACCAACCCGTACAGCCAGGATGACCTGGATGCGGCGATCGACCGCTCGCTCGCCATGACCGACGAGGAGCGGATCGACCGCATGGGCCGCCTCAGCGAGAGCGTCGATCATTTCGACATCGAGCACTGGGCCGAGCACATCTTCAAGCAGTTCCACGAACTGCGGTAACGCTTGGGCGGTCGGCGGAGACTCGCGCGCCCGTCGTCACCGTGGTTGCCTCCCCCGCGGAGACGAAAGGTGTCTGGTGCAAGCGCTGCTGGCGGCGATACCGATCCTGGTCGTTGTCGGACTGATGGTCGGGTTGCGGTGGCCCGCCTCCGCGCGGGCATCGTCGGCGCGGTTCTCGCGCTCATCATCGGCCTGACCGCTTTCGGTTTCGCCAGCGACGTGCCGCCTGGGGCCTCGGCACCGGGTGCCTTCGCCGGCACCTTCGGCGAGGCGCTGTTCACCGATCTGCAGGTCGCAACGGGCGATGCCTTGATCTGCCCCTGCTCCCGATGTTGGGCGCCCAGGGCTACGGCGCTGCGGTCGGGAACATCGTGTGTCCCCACAACATGGTGGCCGCCGGGGCGACCGTCGGCCTCACCGGTACGGAGGGAGACGTCCTGCGTCGAACCCTGCTCCCGGCGGTCGGCTACGGCGTCCTGGGTGGGCTCGTCATCCTGGCGATCGTCTCGCTCTGATCGGCCTGATCGGCGCCCGTTCGACTGGTCCGCCGGAGGTCCTCCCGGTCGCTGCATCCCTGCCACGGCATTTTCCGGTTCCGTGGTGCTGTGCCTGTCGGTTGTCCACTGTGCGGTCTAAGCATGTCTGATGCGCCCAGCGGGTTTCCCACAGCTTTCCGCATGTTCTCATTGACTCG
>Ga0207421_10003078_pt1 | contig 20135 bp, 19 predicted proteins | sample SodLakKL_010_SED_4_FD_187542 | JGI IMG/M metagenome (GOLD analysis project Ga0207421, IMG submission 187542) | Alkaline sediment microbial communities from Lake Tanatar, Kulunda Steppe, Russia - 8KL_010_SED (SPAdes) (version 2) | ecosystem: Environmental > Aquatic > Non-marine Saline and... | reverse complement strand
GGTTGCCCACTATGAGAACCGGCACGTCCTCAACATTTCCCGACAGGCCGCAACCAGCGTGATGGCTCGAGAGTTGGCACTGCATGAGTTTGCCCACATGGCCCGCTACGAACAGCACCACGCTTCGCACACCCAGTCGACCGAAGAGGCGCTGTTTTTGGCACTCGCAGGCAAGTCAGTCGAACGCCGCAAACTCAGCCACTGTTATCAGATCGCCAATCACATGAAAGACATCTACGCCGACGATATCACCCTCGAGTTGGCTCCGGCCACCAAACTCATCGATTTCTTTGCGGCGAAACTCGCAACCGCCCTTGCTGACCGTCCTGCCGAAGACGGTCGGCCCAACTGTCGGCTCGAGACACACGGCTCGGACCCCGAAATCACTGCAGTCAACGCCGCGTTTGCCCTTGGGCTCGTCGAGCGGCACAGCTTGGTCGACAGCAGCCACCGACTGTATGATCTGGCCCATGCGGCGGCCGCCGACGCGCCAACGGTTGATCTGTCGGCATTCAAACAACGGTTCAGATCACTCGGTAGCGACCCGACCGAAAGCGAGTACCGCAAAACACTGGTAGATGTCACGCGTGCGTACGCGGCAGCCGATTGAGGTGGTCAGATACTCTGAGTACTAGCTCTGTGGTGGTCACAACTCGAGCCAACAGTTACAGCGTGATAACAATGTGAGCCGACAGCTAACTCATAAAGAGCCGCCGGTCGGCTCGTTCGTGAGTCATGCCCATCACATCGGCCAGTGGCGCGAACGAACACATCGCCTCGAGTTCGACATCGTGGTACTGCTCGCAGATCGCTTCAACTACCGGAAACAACCCCGAGAGCTGTGCTTGGATATCGGTGTGGCCGAACCGTCCGAGCCGCTGGGCAGCACCCAACAGCCCTGTGACTGTCGAGTAGGCACTTACCAACGCCGCCTCCAGACAGCCGACGCCTGACTGCTGGCAGACCATCCCGAGAACAACCGGATAGTGGCCTGCTGTCGAGCCGGTTTCGAGCGCATCGGTGTACGCCGCGACAACTCCCTCGTGTTCGGCCGCAGCAAACGGCCCCTCGTCGATTTCGACCAACAGCGACAGCAGTTTCTCGCCGGCCTTCTCCGAACTCTCGCGGAACTCTGCCGGTAGGGTGGCTGCACCGAGCCGTTCGTCGGCTGCCAAAATCCCCTCGAGGTCGCCGGCGGCCGCCGACCGGTGGGCATGCCCGAGGGCGACGATCTCTGCGGGGCCGATAACACCCCGGAGATACCCCTCAATAAGCTCGCCCAACTCATCGGCACTCTCGATGTAGCCGTCGTTGAGATACTGTTCGACACCGTAGGAAGCCGTGTACGTACCGACCGGCAGCATCGAATCCGAGAGCCGAAGCGCGGTTAAAAACCCTGTCGAATCACTCATGGCTGTGGCCTCCGTCGCTATGGCTGTGATTTGATTTGCCATGCCCATAGTCATGATCTGGCTCGTCGTGGCTGTGGTCGTGATCCAACCCGTGGTCGTGGCTGTGATCGGCGTCGTAGTTGTGACTGTGATCGTGGCTCGAGCCATCGCTGTGGCTATGTTGGTGGCTATGGTCGGCGTCTCCGCTATGACTGTGGTCGCTGTGGCCGTGGTCGATTGACTCTCGGTCGATGAACAATTCGGCCTCGACAGTCTCATACCGCGTGTTGGCTCCGGCTGGCAGATACTCGCCGAGGACGGACTCGATAATAGATTTATCGGCCGCAACCGGAACGTACACAGTCCCGTCTTCGACGGCGACATCCCAGTGTTGGTTGCCGATTCGGTGACCAAGTTCGACCGCCGCCAGCAGTGTCGAGTTTGTGGCTTCAGGCAACTCGATCACGAACGCTTCTATCTCCTCGAACTCGATGACTGCGGCGTGATCGCTTTCGACAAAGAGTACATCACCGGACGACAGTTCTGGTTGATCGACGAGGATGCCCAGATCGGTGCCGGCGTCAGTCTCGAGACGAAGCCGTGACTTCCGGCGGTCGCCCGTATCGAGGACGACGCGCTCGAGCGTCCCGTTTTCTTCGTGGGCCTCGAGTTGGGCCTCGAGTTCGGCATTGGTGTGTCTGTTGCCGACAATGCCGTCAACGCGTTTCATCGGCTTTCTCCCACCGGCGCACGAACGCCGAGTACCGTTTTTCGTGTTTCGTTCCAGACTGCATCCATTGCGTTCGAAACATCAGCATTCCGGTCGCCCAGAATACGAACAGTCAGCCCAGCGTCGTCTTTCAACAGCGAGGTACCACCATGGACACTCGAGTCGTCGGCCAGCAGTTCGTGGATGCTGTCGGCCAGTTCGTCCAGCGTATCAGCGCTGGGTGCCAACACATACAGCGTCCCGACCACACCGTACTCACCGACGGTCGCCGGATCACGCGGGTCGCGCTCGCCGGGCCGAAGGTCAACGGCGTCTGCACAGACTAACGATTCTTCGACTGTGGCCTCGAGTCGGCTGTGATAATGATCGAAGCTGAACGGCTCGTGGTCACTCAGACCGTTGGGGACGAATACATCACCCACTATCACGGTCGCATCAGTGGCCAGCTCAATAGTCGTGGTCTGGAGACACCGGGCCGTCTCGTTGAGGATTGTTGGCCCCGGCAGGTACTCGAGATACGCACCTGAATCGACGACGAGTGTGGCATCTAGATGCGCATAGCTTGCTTTCATGCTCTGGACTTTCGTCGCACTCTGCGTTGTTACGTGGACGCGCGCATTTGGACGGGCCTCTACTGAGAGGCTGTGGCGGTCGCCCTGGGTAACTGCACCGGTCGGATCTTGCAGACACACTGTCGTCAACCCCGGTGCCGGATCGCTCTCGAGGGTGCCGGTGAGATGATACGGCACCTTCAGATAATCCGAGACCAGCCGCGTCGGATTCTTGCCGCTTCGAGAAAACACCAACTCGGCGATGCCGTTTTTACCGTGACCGAACGCCGGCGACTGCGGCAGTTTTTGGGTGCCGTACTCCCGGAAGGCTGGCGGAATCAGTGTTGAGTTGGTGTCGGTACTCACGCGAACAGAACGCTCCGTTCGATCAACTCGACCACCTCGTCGATTCCTTCTTCGGTTTTGCAGTTCGTAAAGACCGTCGGCTCTTCGCCGCGAACTCTGTTGGAATCGCGTTCCATCAACCCCAAGTCGGCGTCGACGTAGGGTGCCAGATCCTTTTTGTTGATCACCAACAGATCAGCCTGCGTGACGCCGGGGCCGCGCTTGGCTGGGATGTCGTCGCCTTCGGCAACCGAGATGACGAAAATAAAGTAGTCGGCGAGTTCGGGATTGAACGTCGCCGCGAGGTTGTCGCCGCCGGATTCGACGAGCACGACATCCAACTCGGGATGAGCCTCGGTGAACTCATCGATTTTGGCGAGGTTCATCGAGGGGTCTTCCCGAATGCCAGTGTGTGGACAGGCACCCGTTTCAACACCCGCGATGAGGTCTTCGTCGAGTCGGCCTGCGAACGATGCCTGCAGTTGTTCGGCATCTGCTTGGGTCATGATGTCGTTGGCGATCACACCGACGTTGTAGCCTGCATCATCAAGTCGTGGAACGAGTTGTTTGACCATCGCCGTCTTCCCAGAGCCGACAGGGCCGCCAAGACCGACCTTTGCGACGTCTCTGTACCCCATTAGTCGAGTTGCTCCGCGCTGTCGGCCCGGATCGGATCGTGGACTGTCACGAGTTTCGTGCCGTCCGGAAACGTTGGTTCGACCTGGACCATCCCGACCATCTCGGGGACCCCCTCCATGACGTCTTCGCGCGAAAGCAGGCCCGTTGCCTCTTTGCGGATTTCGGCGACGCTCATCCCTTCGCGAGCGCGCTCGCAGACCCAATCGGAGATGTAGGCGACTGTTTCGGGGTGATTAAGTTCGATACCGCGTTCTTTCCGTCGTCTGGCCAACTCTGCGGCCATGAAGATCGTGAGTCGTTCGTTGTCTTTTGGTGAGAGTTTCATAGTGTGTACCTCTGTGCCAGTGGAATCTCCTCGGCCGGTTCACAGGTGACGTGTTCGCCGTCGACTTCGACTTCGAACGTCTGGGCGTCGATCTCGATGTCGTCGGGACAGTAGTCGTTGTGCAGCATATCGGATTTCTCGACATCGCGGGTGCCGACAACCGGTCGAACGGTCGACTCCAGGCCAAGTTCTTCGCCAATGTCGTTGTCGTAGGCTGCCTGACTAACGAACGTCGTACTCAGGGCGTTTTTCGCCTTGCCCATTGCGCCTGCACGAGACCGCTGCATGACGGGCTCGCAGGTCATCAGCGAGCCGTTTGCTTCGCCCATCTCGCTGTGGACTGGGAAGCCACCTTTGATGACGTACTTCGGTTTGATGCCGAAGAACTCGGGTTCCCACAGGACGATGTCGGCCATCTTGCCCGGCTCGAGAGAGCCAATGTACTGATCAATGCCGGCGACTTTCGCAGGGTTGAGCGTGTATTTCGCAACGTATCGCTTGATGCGGGCGTTGTCGGCTCCTGTGTCGTCGTCGGCCGGCAGTGGGCCGCGCTGGGCTTTCATTTTGTGGGCGGTCTGCCAGGTTCGACAGATGACTTCGGCCATCCGACCCATCGCTTGTGAATCGGAGGTCATCATGCTGATCGCACCCATATCGTGAAGTACGTCCTCTGCGGCAATCGTCTCCGAGCGAATCCTTGATTCCGCAAATGCGACGTCCTCGGGGACATCAGGGTTGAGGTGGTGACAGACCATCACCATATCCAGGTGTTCGTCAAACGTGTTGACCGTGTAGGGCATCGAGGGATTCGTCGAGGAAGGCAACATATGCTCGAAGCCAATGAGCTCGAGGACATCAGGTGCGTGGCCCCCGCCTGCACCCTCGATGTGGAAGGTGTGGATCGTCCGGCCGTCGATGGCCTCGAAGGTGTCCTCGACAAAGCCTGATTCGTTGAGCGTGTCGGTGTGGATACAAACTTGGACATCCTCGTCGTCGGCTACTGTAAGGGCCGTATCAATTACTGCAGGCGTCGAACCCCAGTCTTCGTGGAGTTTGAGCCCGCAGGCACCGGCTTCAATCTGCTCATAGATCGCCTCGGGCTGGCTGCTGTTGCCTTTGGCATAAAAGCCGACGTTCATTGGCCACTCTTCGGCAGCCTCGTGGTCAACTGGTGGGAACGCAAGTCCGTCCTCATCTTCGAACAGCAGTTCCTCGATTTCGTCGTCGCTCAGGTCGCCGATGGTGTCATCATCGGTGAACATGAATCCGCCAGTACTTTCAGCAAATACGTCGGCATCACCGTCTGTCTCGTCTTCGTCATCGGTTGCATCCTCGTTGGTTGCGAGACTGGCGGCAGTCTCTTCGCCACCTGCTGTGGCGGTTGCTTCGACATCGTCATCCTCTGGGACCTCTAACTCGATACTGTCGCGCTCGCCTGCATCCAGTTTGATATCTTCTTCAATTTCTTCATCATCTGCTGCGAGGGTCACCGTCGTCTCGCCTTCAGCATCGCCAACGTTCTCGACAGTTGCAAAGACTAAGCCTTCCTCGCTACCGAGTTCCGTTTCGAACTCCGCCGCCGCAGTCGCTAATTCGACATCTTCGGTTTCAGTTTCGTCCTCTTCGACATCCACTTCGACGCTCTCATCGAGGTGGTCATCGGATATAAATGAGATTTCGTCGCCATCAGCGAGTACCTCGATTTCGTATGCCCCACTTTCATCAGTGGTTGTTTCCTCCTCGCCGGATTCGACAGTCACATCTTCGAGGGATGCACCATCATCAGCTTCAACGGTTCCTTCAACAGTTCCCGTCGGAAGACCGTCGCCATCAAGCTCAGTTATCTCCAATCCGAGTTCAAGTTCAAGCCAGTTCTCACCTGGGTCATCAGCCGGGAGGTCGAGAGAGCCATCGATAGCTGGGTTACCGGACTCCCCATCGACTGTGTATTCGTTGTCGACTAACAGCACCTCATCCGTCGAGGCATCACCGCTCAGTTCACCACTGTCATCAGTCGTCAGTCCAATTTCGAAATCAAACCCATTTCCTTCAAGGTCAACTTCGAGGGTTCCGTCAGCAGTCATCTCCCCGGTTTCAAGGTCGATATCACCTTCCAAACCAGGAGTATCAACTGATGCCGGCAGCGGGAGGTTTTCGTCTTCGATATCAGGGAACTCGACTGAGGTCGATTCCCACTCTCCATCTTCGACGAGTCCGTCGATTTCGATAGCATTACCCCCGTCTTCGGTTGGGAGCGCGAGTGCTTCCTCGTCCACAAATTCATTCTCAGTAAAGAGGATGAACCCATCAGTGCTGGATGCGCTGAACGTCGCATCTGCACCCTCGTCATCCAGCGGCTCGTCGACGATGACATCAGCGCCTACGCTTTCATCATCTGTGGTTAGCTCCGCAGTGTACTCGCCCTCATCGTCTTCATCAGTTTCCCACGTGAGTGAGAACGACTCGGAGTCTTCGCCATCGAGTTCAATATCCTCCGTTTCTTCTTCATCGGCTAATTCAATTGTCGCTTCTGTCTCACCTGAGGCTTCTCCGATATTTTCAACAGTCGCTTCGACTTCAACAACATCGCCTGCATTTACGCTATCACCAGCAAGGTCTAGCTCAAACTCAGCTTCGCCTGCGGCGAGTTCGAAGTCCTCGGTCACTGTTTCGCCATCTTCAATCTCCACTTCGGTCGTCACTTCCTCGAAGCCACTTGCTTCGACTGTCGCGTCGTATTCCCCTGCGTCAACATTTTCAAGCGCGTACTCACCGTCTTCATCTGACCGGGTATCAGCTTCATCACCCAGTTCAACGGTTGCATCCTCGATTGGGTCGCCATCCTCATCTGTCACCTTCCCTTCAAGGTCACCGAGTGCAAGGTCTCCATCAACTTCCTCGGCATTGAATTCGAATGGGAGATACAGCCACTGTGCACCCGAGTCCGTTGCTGGGAGACCAACTGCCGCATCGACAACCCCATCACCAGTCTCGTCATCCGCGATGAATTCGTTATCAACAGCAACCACGTCCCCACCATCTTCATCCAAATCAGCCTCACCAGTGAGGTCACCGCTTGAGTCTGTAACGGCTTCAATCTCGAACTCAAACGAGCCGACGCCGTCAACGGAAACCTGTAACAGACCCTCGATAGTCATTTCGTCGGCTTCGTGGTCGTATGTCCCGTCAAGCCCAAGCGGCGCACTGACCTCTGCCTCTAATTCAGCGTCTTCGACAAATAGCGTCGGGAAATCCACATCTGTGGATGTCCACGTGTCACCAGAAACAAGCCCTTCAACGGTAATTGGCTCACCTGATTGGTCAGAGACTTCATCCCCGTTTGGTGGGAGTAAGAGCCCATCTTCTTGAGCAGCGGATGCCGAGTCATCCTCAAAGCCAATATACCCACCCTCTTCGCTTTCTCCATCGAGTAAGGCGTCGATATCGAGGTCGCTTTCATCAATAACCTCGACTTGAGCGGTATCCGAACTATCGTCGCTTTCAACTTCTAACTCAACATCTCCCTCACCCTCTGCTTCCCACTCAAGCGTGAAGTCAGTCTCGTGGTCAAGCAGGTCCGGTGTTACATCGTCTTCAATATCTTCTCCGAGTTCGATTGTCTTGCTATCGACTTCCTGACCATCCACGTTCAGCGTTATCTCTTGTTCTTCGCTACCTGTCCCTTCATTCTCGACTTGCACACGCACGCCGAGCATATCCTCTTCGACGATTTCGTCATCTGCTGGCGTTGCGTTCACGTTGTATTCGGTCGCTCCAGGGACAAGCGCAAAGTCCTGCTCGGTGGTTTCAAGCGGTTCAAACTCAATGGTCTGCTCAGACGGCTCGTACCCCTCAGCATTTATCCGAATCTCCTGTTCACCAGGTTCGAACCCATCCACTGAAAACGAGCCATCGGCGTCAGTCACGACATCTGAAGTTGCGTCATCAACGATGTCGACGGATGCATTGTCGATTGGGTCGCCGCTGTTATCCTCGACCACACCTTCAAGTTCGCTCTCTTCACCGACGAACTCTTCAAACTGCATGTCAAGATTTAGCTCAAGGAAGTTTGCACCGACTTCATCAGCAACCCAGTTACCGTTATCATCGACTAGCTGGGCATTCTCCTCGATATTTTCGTAATCGTAGCCTGCCTCTTGCTGACGTTCCTCATCAACGATGAACTCGTTGTCGACCAGCGAAACGTCGCCGTCACCCTCCCAGGTATCGGTATCAACTTCGAACTCACCAAAGCCGTCGGAAAGTTCCCCACTCCCTTCGGTCGACGACTCAGTAAGGTCGAATTTAAATGCAGCAGTACCGGCAAGTGCGGTGTTCTCGACTTCGAGGGTACTTGAAGTGAAGTTCATCGTTCCCTCATCGAAATCAATATGACCTTCCATCGGTTCAAGAACGGTCACAGTTGTCGGCACATCATCGTCAGTAGCTGGGACGTCAGGGAAGCTGATATCGTCAGGCATCGCGCGCCACTCACCATCTTCTGTAAAGTCCGCTTCGATAAGGATTTCGTCGTCAGCATAGCTATCAAAATCAGGGATGGGTGGCAGTTCGGCCACGGCATCTTCCTTTCCAGGGTCGCCATCCTCACCGAAGGAAATGTATCCTTCTGGTGAACTCGTTGCTGTGAAAGAACCAACTGCACCGTCAATTGATGGCTCCAGCGATTCCGGGACAAATTCGACTACCCCCTCACCAGCCCAGATGTTATCAGACTCATAGCTGAACAGTTCAGTCCCTAAAATATTATCAATGATACCAAACGTCTCCGCGCCAGTTGCATCACGGTCACCGATTGAGACGCTTGAGAACCCACCTTCTTCAGCGTCGTCACCTGGCGAGAAGGTAAATCGGAACAAGTCGTTGTCATCGAAAGCTGGGAACTCGACTTCTTCGCCTTCCCCGGTAATCTGTTCAAGAATTTCTTCCCCACCAATATCAGGTCCTTCCCAGTCGACTTCCACAGTGACGATATCACTTCCAGGTTCCGATGTTTCCTGAATATCTAGTGCATCATCCTCCTGTGCAGTTGTTGCAATTACCCCATCAGTTGGTGTCACATCTTCAAGTTCGATTTCGCTCTCATCATATTCCAGTTCGAAACTGAGTTTATGAATCGGGTCGCTTTCCCCCAAATCCTGTGCGGTGACGTGTACGTCGACGGTCGAATCATCCCCCATCTCAAGCTCGTTATCAGTTGGAATGAGTCCATAATCGACTGTATCCTCAGCCGCTGGAGGCCACGTTGCGTTCCCCGAATACGCAAGCTGTGAATCAGGACCAATCGTCGAATCAGTTGCCGGAGACTCTATCTCTCCTTGTCCACTCGCTGCTGCCGGACCCATCATCACTGCGGACAAAGCCGTGACGAGGAGGATGGTTATTGCCACGACAACTACCCCCCGGTGTCGTGTCAGACCACCCCGGAAACTATTCAATCCGTTCTGAAGACACGCTCTCGTGTCTGCTGGTTGCGCTATCATGTGAATCCCCACGCTAACTCGTACCTACATTTTATATACTCTTACTTAATTGTAATTGAACCATGAGAACGTTCAGTATTGTTTTACAATTTTAAATAATGATAATAGAAGGTATCATACCTACAAGGGAAAATTAGAGGGTGGCATATTTCCCACGTTGGTATTATTAGCATACGTTTAAATATAAAAACGAGACCAGCGTCTGTATGTCAGTTCGAAAGCTGCAGGACGACAACCGAGCCATCGAAGGGTTACCAATCAGATTAGTGATTGCCCTCGTTGTCGGTGTTGCATGTCTCTCTGTGATGATGACTGTGATTGATGGGATGGAGACATTTGAGTCAACAGAGCTAGAAACTCAGCCAGAGCCGGAAATAATCCACGAAGAGCCAACCGATGTCACGGTTACTGTTGTTGACAGCGATGGTAATACGATTGCAGGAGCGACTGTCATCGCAGAGGGAGAAACAGCATCGTTACCCAATTTGGCAACTGCGGAGACAGGGGATGACGGAAATGCGACGTTATCGCTGGACCCAAGCCTCTCAGAAAACCGCGACCGCGGTGAGATATCCCTCGATATTAGGCCACCCGAAGGTGATTATACCGACGACCGCGAAAATACAGGGATTCTTGTGATTGACAGCTAGCAGTCACGAGCCATCCCAGTCAATCCAATCAAGTTCCCAGCCACGGCGTCGCTCAGCATGCCGCCTCGCAAACTCGCGGTCTTCCCGATGCATTCGGTTGCGTTCGAGGGTTCCAGCCTGCTCACCATCAACGAGCATCGGCTCAAACGCACAGCCTCCAAGCTGAGTCGCCGAGCCGTCAGGTTCAACGACAGCGATTGATTGCTGTTGTGTCCCAAGCGGCATCACTAGCTGCCCATCTGCAGTAAGCTGTTCGAGAAGTGGCTGCGGCGGGCGAACTGCCGCTGCTTCAAGCAGGATTTTATCGTACGGTGCATACTCTGCAAATCCGACAGCACCGTCCCGACAGTCGACGAGGACAGCCTCGTACCCAGCTTGTGAAAGTCGCTCACGTGCCGCATAGACGATGCGGCGGTTGATATCGATAGCCTGAACATGCTCACTGCCAACAATCTCTGCCAAAACGGCGGCTGTATACCCAACGCCGGCACCGACAACGAGGACTGAATCCTCAGGCTCAGCGGCTAGTGGCTCCAGCAAGCGAGCAACTGTACTCGGTGCAAGCACGCGCGTTCCAAACTGCTCGAACGGACGGTCGGCATAGGCAGCCTGTTCGTCTGCAAGAAACTCATGTCGAGGAACCGCACGCATCGCTACGGAAAGAGACTCGCTTTCGAGACAGCCTTTGCTCTCGTGTTCCAGGCTGTCGACCATATCATCCCGCAAGACCGAAGGGTCCATACAACCTCTCCGTGCTGTGTACCCTTGAGTCAACCGCCTCCACCGGCCAACGCGTTATTGGAGAGGAACAAACCGAACATAGCCGTGTTCTTCACGCTCAAACCGGTCGTCCGAACGCTTTGTTGCCCGAATTAGTACTTGCTGGCCCTTGCCGACGGGACCGAGAAGATGACCGCCGACGGTGAGTTGGTCTTTGAGTGATTGTGGGAATGCAGGTGCGGCACAGGTCAAATAAATTGCATCGAACGGTGCATGTTCCGGCCAACCCTCTTTTCCGTCGCCTGTTCGAACCGAGATATCACCATACCCTAGCGACTCAAGCGTCTCACGTGCACGGGTTGCAAGCGAATCGTGGTACTCCACAGAATACACATTCTCTGACCCAACCACTTCAGCGGTAACAGCGGCATGATACCCACAGCCAGTGCCAATTTCGAGTACAGTATCGCCGGCGGATAGCCCCAGCAACTCCGTCATGATAGCAACCATATGCGGTGCGCTAATTGTCTGCCCATCCCCAATTGGGAGAGGCCGGTCGTTGTACGCTCCCGAACGATGTTGTGCGGGAACGAATTTATGGCGTGGAACTGCACGCAGGGCGTCGCTGGTTTCCTCCGAAAGCGACTCCCGCTGTTCCAGCTGGGTGACAAGCTCTCGCCGCTTTTGTTGGTGGCTCATCCTACCACGCCGACCACGCACTGGTCGACTCATCTCTGGCGTAGACGCGTTGGATATCTTTCGCAACGGCGCTGTCGCCAGGATGGTCAAGCTTTTCGTGTTGATATCCCTCGGCATCGTCACGGAGATAGAGTCCTTCGACGGTGAACTCCTCACCACCGATTTCGTCGACTTCGTCGACGGTAAACTCGTACTCACCGGGCACCTGAAGCTTGAGACTCCGAGTATCATCTCGCGTGCCGGATTTGGGATGAAGCGTGACGTTTACGCTGACGTTTCCGACTGCTCTGCTCCAGATAGTCTCAACGGCCTCACCACGGGCTTCATCTTGACGGCCATCTGCGGTTTCAAGGCTGGTAATCCGTGCTGTCATAATTGCTTCGTCAGTCTCCGCAAGAAACTCCTCACCGACCGCAAGTTTCTCATCTGCAGGGACCGAGACGCTTGAGGAGAACGACTCGCCATCTTGTGAAATAATGACTTCCGTATCAACAGTCCGTTCCCGTTCGATTGTCGTTTTGTGGACGTGACTACAGGCAGTACATCGGACAGTTGCCTGTCCGCCGTTGCGCAATATCTCATGGACGGTCTCCGCCTCCGGCGAACAGGCCGGACAGGAGACTGCAACGCGCTCAGTTGGTTCGCTCATATCCCACTTTCGCGGTTATAGTACAAAAGCCGTGGGAACGACGATACCGGTTTCTCATACTGCCGGACGTAACTTCGTAAATGTACTCGCCACCCCGGGGTGGCGAGATAGTTTAAAGGCTTACGTCCGGTAGTATCATTGACCTCCTCCACACGACTGAACTCGTGGGCTTTCGCCTTGAACTGCTGTAAGCAATCGCTGCCTCGTCAAAGAAACCACCTGACGGTACAATTGCATGACAGTCATCTTTTGCCACGCATACTTGCCCAAAGTTTTTCCCTTTCATCGTCTTACCCTCTGGCATGAATCGCGACGACCCATTCGATGAGTTCTTCGACGAGATTGAACGCATGATGAACGATATGTTCAATGGCAACGCAGAGTTCCACTTCGAACACAACGCAGGCGCTCCAGCAACAAGTGGCGGTGGCGATGTTCATCTTGACATTCACGAAACCGGCGAAACGTTGCGCGTTATCGCCGATATCCCCGGTGTCGAAAAAGAGCACATTGACCTCCAGTGTGATGGACAGACGCTGATGCTCGAAGCGAGCGGCAGTGAACGAACCTACAGCGAACGAATCTCTCTACCGAGTCGCGTTGACGAACATTCCGCACAAGCTACCTACAATAACGGCATCCTCGAAGTAACCTTTGACCGCGTCGATAACTCCACAAGTATCGATATATAAAAGCTGCGTGGCTGGAAGCCTGTTGGGGAATAGAACTAAGTTCCGGACCAATTATATATGGAACACGATGGTTGACCTGGATAGTCTCATGCCCGTCGACGATAACGAAACGTACACCAGACACGTCTATCTGATTGTGATTCTGTGGATTGTGGTGACGCTGCTTATCGCTGTTGGGTTTACCCTGTTTATTCCCTGAGTTGCTTGTTGATAAGGGAAGCAACGGCATCCCAGAAACCGTCTTCGTATTTTGTAGCCGAATCGATAGTTGGACGGGCGTTCGTTTCGTTGACGACGACACGGTCGTCACGGATTAACAAGTCGACACCAAGCCATGGAATATCGAGGGCTGTGGCGACGTTTTCAACAAGCGTTTGAAGTTCTGCGTCGAGAGAAACGCCCTCAGCGACAGCCCCACGGTGGACGTTGTGTTTCCACCGGCCATCCGCAAGGGCCGACGCAGGCAGTCTTCGTTGTACAGCGCCAGCATACTCACCATCGACAACCATTGCGCGGTAATCGCGTGCTTCAGGAATATATTCCTGAATCAAAAACGACCGGTCGCCGGTCGCGCGGTAATCGTGTACCAAGTCGAGATAATCACAGATGCCAAGGAAGGAATCGAGGTCATGGGCTTTCGCAACACCGATTCCCTGCGTCGTCGAGTTTGGTTTAACGACAACCGGTGGGTCGAACTGTTCGAATGCTGCAATCAACGATTGCGTATCTGTGGGGTTTGAGACCGTGATTGAATCGGGAACGGGGATATTTGCCCGGGCAAGCCGGGCGAGCGTCTCGCCTTTGAACCGAGAGCGAAGCAGTTCCTCGCGGCCGTTCACCCAGTTGATGCCAAGAAGTGCTTCGCTTACGCCACCTTCAGCGAGTCGTGATGGAAAGACAAACCCGACATCAAAATCTCCATCGGGGAAGTTACGTTGTCCATTTTCACTCACAGCGAATGTGCGGTTGCTCGTTTGAATAGGGGCCACTTCGATTCCGCGTTCCGCAAGTGGGTCTTGCATCCGCTCATAGGTTTCTGCTTCCGTAGCAACGGCGAGACGCAGCATGCCGAAGAAGAAGGGAGAGGAGACCAAAGGAGTGATGGTATACCGATCGACAGGCGAGCGTCCCGCTATGGGAGCAAAAGCGTGAGAGGAAAAACGCCTGTTCAGGAAACGAGCAGTTCCTCGCCGCGTTCGACGCGAATCGTACACGGCGGCGTAATCTTGTTGTACGCACGGCGGTAGGCCTCTTTCACAGCCTCGGCCTGTTCAACGTCACACCAGGCAGTGAAGAGCTGTTCGTTGGCCTGGATACGCGCGGCTGTTCCGACAATCTTACCGAACGACTGTCGCATTCCGTCGGAAACACGGTCTGCACCCGCGCCGGTTGCCTGTTTGTTCTCACGGATAACCTGGTGTGGGAACTTCCGGAGGGTCATTCGGTAGTTCCCCTCACCGAGTTCCTTAATCAGGTGACGGTTCGCCGACAGCCGTGAGGCTTCAAGCGAGCCGTGACGAATCTGCACTGCTTCGTCGACAAGCAGCGAAATCTGCACCGGATACTCGTCCGTATCTTTCTGTTTGTCTCCCATCTCGAACTGCGCAATCTTCGAGCCAGGGATGCCAGTGATGTACTCTCGTCGCGTGTACGCGGGCTTGTCGATATCCCGGTACATCGAGGCTGGTTTGTCCGACATAGTTTGTTCTTGCCTGAATGTGGCCAACCGTGAGAATAAAGCCTTCGAACTGTGGCCGTCCTGTTGGAGTGTGTCACAGCTACTGTCAGATGAAGAATTATTCGGTTGCGCTGACCGTACTGCCGGCTTTATTCGTATTCCGCCCATACACTGCGGTATGAATATGCTCGTTGACGGTGAATGGCGAACTGACACTTACAAACTAACGAACGAAGATGGGGAGTTCGAACGGGGGACGACGACCTTCCGTGACAAACTCCGTGCTGAGCCAGATGCCACATTCCCCGCAGCAAGCGGACGCTACCATTTGTATGTCTCCTACGCGTGCCCGTGGGCTCACCGAACACTCCTAATTCGTGCGATGAAAGGGCTCGAGGATGCAATTTCGGTCGATATCGTCGACCCCTTCCGCGACGAGGACGGGTGGCAATTTACGCCGGACAAAAAGGGCTGTACGGCCGATAGCGTCAACGGTTCCGAGTACCTTCGGGAACTCTACCAGGAGGCCGACCCGGACGTAACCTGCCGCGTAACCGTGCCTGTACTCTGGGACAAAGAACGTGAAACAATCGTCAACAACGAATCCAAAGAGATTCTGCGGATGCTCGATACCGAAATGGACGAATATGCGACCCGCAATGTCGACCTCTACCCAGAGGGGTATCAGGACGAAGTGGACCGAATTATCGACGAGATTTACGAGCCAATCAACAACGGTGTCTACCGCGCAGGGTTTGCCCAGTCACAGGAGGCATACGATAACGCGGTAACCGAATTGTTCGATGCACTGGCTCACTGGGACGACGTACTTGCCGACCAACGGTATCTCGCCGGTGACCGACTCACCGAGGCGGACATCTGTCTGTTCACCACGCTGGTCAGATTTGACCAGGTCTATCATACCCACTTTATGTGTAACAAGCGGTTTATCCACCAGTTCGATAATCTCTGGCAATATCTGAGAGAGCTCTACCAGCTGTCTGGCGTCGGTGAGACGGTGAACATGGAGCATATCAAAGAACATTATTACACCACGCATCCAGAAGTAACCCCGACGCGCATCATCGCCGCAGGCCCAACCCTTGATTTCGAGGAACCACACGACCGGGACGAACTTACTGGTTCGCCGCCAACGGCCCTGCTAGACGAGTGAATGGCTAAAGGGATATCCCCGTGCGACAGTGTGAAGTTCTAGCGCACCCAAAAGGGTAGGCCATTTATGTGAGGGGCTCCTACGTCCGGGTACGATTCGGTCACAGTGCAGGGCAGCCGACCGACACATTCGAGCTAACCATGACCAGCCGTGTATACAGACTTCACTCGACACTGGAACTGCCGCTGGAAGACCTGTACGACTATCTCGATGACCCGGAACTCCCGGTAGATATCGAAGATGTCGACATTACCAGACGAAACAACACACTCATCATCAGCGCTGTTCCAGCCGACGACAGCCTGAGCAAGTACACGCCGACGGCACAGTTGAAAGCCAGCGTGACGGAAAATCGGGTCTACGAGGAAGACCCGGACGCTGGACCCGGAAAACCGCCACGAACCGGTGGCGGTCCGCAGTGGGGTGCACTCGAGGAAGAAGAGGAAATCGAATCCGAACTCGTCGAGTACGCCTGCTTCAAAGGCGACCGAGAGACGGTGTTACAAAACACTGCACTGCAGTACCCCATGTTCGAAGTGCTCTGTGAGATTGCCCTTCGCGCGGAGAAAGGAACGCTCACTGCCGTGGCAACCACCGAGGATGATTTAGAAGCTATCCGTATCGAAGATGGTGAGCGTGCCCCCGCCTCGATTACCGTCACCGAAGACCCAACGGAAGACGACTCCGATGGCGGTGTTAACTGGCGCGATAACGAGTTCATCTCATAGCCCTTCATCTGGTTTATTCTTTCTTATCTTCCTGGCGCCATTTACAGCTAACAGCGGCTAGCTTGTGGCGTATCCACCATCCACGACGAGCCCGTGGCCCGTCACCCACGACGCGCGGTCGCTGGCAAGGAAAATGATGCAGTCTGCGATTTCTTCTGGCTCGCCGAGCCGTTTGAGCGGGTAATCCTGCCGGAGTGCTTCCCGGGCGGCTTCAGGGTCGTCCTGGACAGCCAGATACTGCTCAAGCAACGGGGTATCGGTAAATCCTGGACAGACAGCGTTGACGCGGACGCCTTTCGGCCCCGCTTCCGCCGCAACAGCCCGCGTGAAGTTCAGTACTGCTCCCTTGCTCAGCGAGTAGGCGGCCTGTTTGGGGAGGCCCCGGATACTGGCCAGCGAGCCAACGTTGACAATGGCACCGTGGCCCTGTTCTTTCATATGTGGCAAGGCCGCATGACAACCGTTCCATACCCCGTTAATGTTCACATCAAGCACGAAATCCCGCATCGAATCGTCGGTATCTTCTACGTAGGCAGAAGGGTGTCCAGTGCCAGCGTTGTTAATCAGTACATCTATACCATGCGTCTCCGACACCTCTTCAACTACCTCGTGAAACCGGTCGCTGTCGGTGACATCAAGTCGATGGAACTCCGCACCAGCCCCGATATCTGCAAGCTCTTCGGCAAGCGCTTCACCGTCAGAGCTGTTGAGGTCGGTTACCACGACATACGCACCCTCATCAGCGCAGGCACGCGCTGTTGCTTCCCCAATCCCCGATGCAGCCCCCGTAATCAAGACGGTCTTGTCTGCTAACTCCATACGCTGTCAACGGGATGAACTGACAAAAAGCCCGAAGATGGCGGCGGTCTCAACCGCTTTTCACCAACAGACACGTGCCAGACCTAACCTCACACGCGCTCGATAAGTGTCGCAATACCCTGTCCAAAGCCGATACACATCGTCGAGAGACCGTACTGCCCGCCACATTCCTCGAGTTGGTACGGAAGCTTTCCAAGCAGTGCTGCACCGGTCCCGCCGAGCGGATGTCCGTGTGCGATTGCGCCGCCCCAGACGTTCGTTCGGTCCCAGTCAGCGCCCGTCTCTTCAAGCCACGCGTTGACGACCGGAGCGAACGCCTCGTTGACCTCGTACCGGTCGATATCCGAGACAGTCATATCGTTCGCAGCAAGTATCTCTTCAGTAGCAGGAATCGGTCCCGTCAACATGGTCAGTGGGTCAACGCCGACGACTTTCGTATCAACAATGCGGGCCATCGGGTCCCATCCGTATTCGTTGCAGGCGTCACCAGACGCGACAAGCACCCCAGCAGCGCCGTCGACAATGCCGGATGCGTTTCCAGGGGTCACGACACCCTCGCCTTCTGGCCGGAAGGCTAGCGGTAAGTCGCCGAGGGTATCCATGTCAGTCCCCGGTCGTGGATGTTCATCCTGTTCGACCGTGATTTCCTCTCCTTCGAGTTCCGTCTCAACGGGGACGACCTGCTCATCGTAGTGGCCAGCATCCGCAGCTTCCCCCCACCGCTTTTGTGAGTCGCGCGCGATGGCATCTGCATCCTCTCGCGTGATATCCCACTGTTCAGCGATACGCTCTGCCCCCTCACCCTGTGTCGTCACCTCGTCAAAATGTTCGAAGTAACTCGGCGTGAGTGCAGTTCCATCAAGCGCGCTGTTCTGTGCCGGACTGTCGCTTCCCATCGGAACGCGAGTCATGTGTTCGACTCCCCCACCAACGAGGACGTCAGCCAGCCCGCCACGAATCTGTCCCGCGGCAAAGTTGATTGCCTGCTGACCGGAGCCACACATCCGATTTAGCTGGACGCCGGGGACGTCATCTCCCCACCCTGCAACCATTGGCGCAAGTCGACCGATGTTAAGCCCCTGTTCATCGAGCGGCGAAACACAGCCGTAGATGACGTCTTCAATATCCTCAGCGCCGACAAATTCATTCCGTGCTTCCAGTGCGCGCAACGGTTCTGCAGCGAGGTCCTGCGGATGTGTGTCCTTGAAAGAGCCATCTCGTTTGCCAAACGGCGTTCGAACCGCGTCGACGATGTATGCGTCTTGCATATCCGTAGATTGACGCGGACCACCTTTTAGTATAGGGGTCACACACACCAGACAACGAAACTCGGGTTGTTATCGCATAATGTGGTTATGAGCTACTCACACCCGGTGGATTCAGCCATGTCTAAGAGTTCCTCACGGTCAACCGTATCCGGTGCGGTTATTGCAAGTTCGTAGCTCTCACAATCCCATTCGACTAACTGTAACCCGACGTCCTCATCCATTTCGTACACCCCTTGCTGTTTACCGATCTGCACTGATTCAGCCTTCCCATGGTCGGCAAAATCAACAGCTTCGTCGGTCATCACCAGCGACATGAATTCGGAACCCTCGCCCTCATACGTAACCGATAGGCGAGTTTCATCACGCTCGTCCCACTCCGTGACAGCAATTCCGTCACGTTCGAACTCCTCCGGAATAGTTGTCGGTTCCGCGAGCGGAAGGTCAGCGTAATCAATTGCTTCCGCCAGCGTCTCAAACTCAGTTCTGTCGGGCAGTTCTGATTCTTCGACGGTTGCATCAGATGGTGGCTCGAACTCGAATTTGTCATCCGAGATAGGTTCGAAGCTCGCGTTTCGGTAGGTTGTCTCGGAACGGGACTCATCCGTGACAATGAGCGTTTTCACCGGAAACATAGTCTCCCGCTCGAAATACAACTCCACAGCGTCAACTTCAGCCGGGTCGCCGGTCACGTTTGCTTCAGTCGCCTCAGAAGCAGCATCTTCGGCACCAGCACCAGGTGAAAGCGGCTGTCGAATAACGTCAAGAATCGACTCATCTACGGAGTCCGTTTCGTTCGTTGGAGGTTCAAGGGAGACATGGTAGACCGTATTGCCATCGAATGTCGTTTCCTCTACCCTCTCAATTGTAAAGTCAGCAATGAGTTCCTCGGAGAGAGTATAGAGTTCGTCAATCAACGAGTCCTCGACAGCGGGAACCTCGCGTTCGACAACACGGTCCTCATCTGGGTAGTACTCCCAGAGCTGTTCACCATCGCTGACCGTGAGCCACTCGGATGCCTCACTCGATTCGAATCGACTCTCACCGGTATCACGCACCCAGATATCCTGTGCGAGGTCGATTTCGTCTTCACCAGTTCCGAAGACATTTTCCTGGGTTGCCGAGAGCTGTTCTGGTGGTTCAGCCGTCTCAAGTCGGTCGAGGAATTCCTCTTCGGTCGAGTCGCCAAGAATGGTCGTACAGCCAGCTAAGATAACCACGACTGTAAGCAGGAGGGTCGCCTTCGTACGCGGGGACAACTGCATACGATAGTGTACTGACAGGCCACGTATAATATTTTATTCTGAAATGCAGGCGGGCAAGACCCCTTCCTCAAGGAGCAACGCAGGGGGCGAAGCGACCGAGTAGCGCAGTAGGGAGGGGATACACCCGCCGTCATCTACCAGAAAACACCTGAATCCAAACATTTAACATTGGTTCTAACAAATAGCATAATAGAATGGTTCAGACACTCCAGCAGAACCTCCGTGGGCTATCCGCCGACGAGTACGAGGTACTGCGGAGTCTGAGCCATCTCTCGAAAAATCTCTACAATAAAACGCTCTACGAAGTCCGACAG
>Ga0207421_10003077_pt1 | contig 20136 bp, 3 predicted proteins | sample SodLakKL_010_SED_4_FD_187542 | JGI IMG/M metagenome (GOLD analysis project Ga0207421, IMG submission 187542) | Alkaline sediment microbial communities from Lake Tanatar, Kulunda Steppe, Russia - 8KL_010_SED (SPAdes) (version 2) | ecosystem: Environmental > Aquatic > Non-marine Saline and... | reverse complement strand
ATCTCAAATAAAAAACCACAGTTTTAAAACCGTGGTTTTTACTTTAATTATTATAAATTTAGCAGGATAATCATAGGTATGAGTAGAATGAACGAATGGATAGAATGAAACCACATGACATGAAAAGTTATGATCATGAACATATACCCTGCAAGTTACAAATAAGCTTACAGGAGGCAAATTATGTCCCAAGATAATGACAGGTTGAAGGAAAGCGAAGCTAAATTTCGAACTTTTGTAGAAAAATCCAGCGATATTATATTTACAGTAACAGAAGAAGGTATCTTTGATTACGCTTCCCCAAACTGGAAAGATTTGCTAGGTCATGATACTTCAGAAGTAACCGGAAGAACTCCTGCCGACTTTACGCCTGAAGAGGACGCTAAAAAATGCTTCGAATATTTAAAAAGAACTCTACAGGGCGAAGAAATGCCCGAAGGAGTAGAATATAGAGTATACCACAAAGATGGAAATGTTAAATGGCATGCAACTAAAGGTTCCATTATAAAAGGAGATAGCGGAGAAAAAAAGTTTATAGGAGTTGCCCGGGATATAACCAGGCGCAAGGAGATAGAGGAATCCCTTAACCACCAGCTCCGGTTTCAGAAAATGGTCTCCGATATATCTTCTTTTTTTGTGAGGCTGCCCACCCATCAATTAGAAGAAGGTATTAACCATGCTTTAAAGCTTATCGGTGAGTTTTTCCAGGTAGACCGCAGTTATGTGTTTCAATTTTCGGATGATGGGCAAACAATGAGCAATACATTCGAATGGTGTGCAGATGGTATAGAGCCACAAAAAGATAAAATTCAGGATTTCCCTGTAAGCAATCTTCCCTGGATAGTAGAACAAATCAGGACTAAAGATTATGTCCATATCCCTGATGTAGAAAACTTGTTACCGGAAGCTGAAAAAAGGGAATTGAAGTCCCAGGGCATACAATCCCTTTTATGTATACCCATGATAAAAAACATTGAAGTTATTGGCTTCCTGGGTTTTGACGCTGTAAGGGAAAAGAAGGCGTGGACTGAAAGCCAAATAACACTCTTAAAAGTTGTAGCAGAACTAATATCCAGCACCCTTTCAAAGTCCCAGATAGAAGAAAAAATACGCTACTTAAGCTTCCATGATAAGCTAACCGGCCTTTACAACCGCACTTATCTGGAGGAAGAGATGAAAAGACTGGATACCAAAAGGCAACTGCCTATCAGTATCATCATGACCGACCTGAATGGGCTTAAATTAGTAAATGACACTTTCGGACATTGTAAGGGAGACGAAATGCTGCAACACGCATCAAATATCTTAAAAAATTCCTGCCGTAGTGAAGATATTATAGCCCGCTGGGGCGGCGATGAATTTATAATTTTCTTACCCCGTACCACAAAAGAAGAGGCCTGGACCATATGCAAAAGAATAAAAAACAGGTGCAGCGAATATTACGTGAAAGATGTACCTGTTTCCATGGCCACAGGTGCTGCCAGTAAGGACAATACAGAAACAAACCTGTCAGAGGTTTTAAAAGAAGCAGAGAATAATATGTATAAGCATAAACTTGGCGAAAGCCAAAGTGCAAGAAACGCAGTGATAAATAATTTACTGAAAACGCTAGAAGAGAAAAGCTATGAAACAAAAGCCCATACCCGACGCATGCAAACATTTGCTTATGATATCGGCGAAAAGATAGATCTTAATGACCTGGAACTAAGCCGATTGCACCTTTTAATCACCTTACATGATATAGGGAAGATAAACATTACTAAAGAAATTTTAACCAAAAAAGATTATCTAACCTATGATGAATGGATTATAATAAAAAAACATCCGGAAATCGGTTACCGCATAGCCCGGGCCTCAGATGATTTTGCCCATGTGGCCGAAGATATTTTAGCCCACCACGAGCACTGGGAGGGCACGGGTTACCCCCGGGGGTTAAAGGGAAAAGAAATACCTCTCTTGGCCAGGATTGTTTCCATAGCCGATGCTTACGAAGTAATGACCAGCGGCAGGCCCTACAAAAAAGCTATGCCCCAGAGGGAAGTGGTAGCTGAACTGAAGAGGTGTGCCGGCACCCAGTTTGACCCGGAACTGGTGGATATCTTTCTCTCCGTTTTGAAAAACTAACAGTATCTATATTAATTATTATCCAAAGCCAACTACCTTTGGGAGTTAATAAATAAGAAAGAGCCCGCGTGCGTTTGTCGAGAGCTCTCTCAAATGCCAGAAGTCTTTTTTTGCCGTTGCTATTTCCTTTCGGATTTTTCCCCAAGTAATACCTCGACCTTAAGTGCTTCCAGCTTATTACAATCATTGTAACAAATTTTTGCCAATTTGTAAATCCCTCGAAGAAATTAATACCCGTAATAGAACAAAGAACCCTATCTTAATCACTGAAGGCTAAACCGGATCAACAGGTATGCACTTACCAGGTCGGACTCTTGTAAACTTTGAAAGTCCGGAATGTCGTCTTTCTTAAGCTTAACCTGCCATTCCCCCAGCACAGGTGTACCAGGGAAGATATCAGCCTTCTCCATGTGATGCATATCACCGAAAACAGGATTTTTGTTCATAATTTCAATGTCAGCCACTCCGTGACCTGGAAGCTGCAGGTTAACTTCAAAGCTCCCATCATGCGAACTTTCCACCATCAGATCCACCCTGGTTAGATGGGCGGTCTTGTTACGCGCATAAAACGGCAGGTGCTCTGGCTTCAGACTGAAGCTTAAGACCTGGTGGGCATGACCGCCAGCGTGGAAAAAGCGATGCCATTCACTGCCGAACTCGTGGTTCAGGAAAAACAACCGCACTCCGCTTTCAGGCAGCACGGCAGCAAGGTTGTCCCTGGCCGCATCCGCCAGGGCAGGACTGCCGGGAGCTGCCGTATAACTTATGTGCATGATGACATCGGAAATTGTGGAAATATCAAAATGATTGTTCTCTTTAGGGAGGCTTATGGACCATTCACTTACTGCGCCGGCCCCCTCGAAGGGCAGAAAACGCTCGTCATTAAAGTTCAATTCAAACATGCCGGCATCATTCCGGGCAGTGCTGGTGGCAATAGAGCGGATGGGAACCGGGTTGCGGGCAAAACGGGTATCGTTACCTGCCAGTGGATCGCCGTAGCCGCCGGCCACCTCATCGGTCAAGCGCACCCCGTTGTTCGTTAAAGACAAGGTGCAGTTCACGCCGGTGTAAGGACCCACCACACACGGAATGCTGATGGAAACCGACTTTATGCGCCGGCGGTAGTGGCCTGGATAATCCATGTCCAGCAGCCACTCTGGCAGGGCGATATTGCAGGCCCCAGTAAGCTTGAGCTCCAAAAGCTTCTGGGGGAAATAATGCATCAGCGAAACGTGCTTGGTCAGCTCCAACTCTCTTTTGTTCAAGTCAAGGTAGGCAGCCTCCATGCGGTTGAGATCGTTGGCCAGTTTTTCGCCGGCCAACAGACCTTTCTTCAGGCTATCCCAGTAGCCGAACTGAATATAATTTGTATCCGCTTTTCCCAGCTCCAACTGGAAAGTTCCCTCAGCCCGCTTGGCCATATCGTAGGCCAGCTGGTAGCTCTGGAAATAGACGGTAGCCAGCCGGCTCACCATCCAGTCGTAGAGTTGCTGGTTGGTGTACTTGCTGCGCATGTATTCTTCCACCGCCTGAGACTGCTCGATTTGTAGCTGCTGGTTCTCCAGTTCTTTCTCGGCGATGGCGTGTCGGATGCGGGCTGCTTCGATCTGCTTGTTCAACTGCTCCACCTCAATGGCTGCCAGGCGGCCTTGAAAGTCCCATTCCTCCTGGCGTCGCTGGTAGCCAGCGATGGTCCCCACCATTGAAGAACTTTGCGACAGAATCGAACCCAAATGTGCAAGAGCACTATTGGATGCCTGCATGGAGCGTGCAATGTTATCTGTTCCCCAGGTTGTCGTAACATGGGCCGATCCGCCAAACCCTGAAATACCGCTACTAAAACTGGGTGCCAGATAGAAATTGGCAGCTATTATTTCGCTTATGGCCAGCCCACCGCTCACAATGATGGACCCGGTAGCCAGCGCATCTGATACATTCTCAAGCATATTCATGAACTCCTTACCCTCATAATAGTTCTTCCTCTCTTCCGCCGAATCCCTGGCTTTTTCCAGCCCGGCCCAGGTCTGTTGCGCTTCGTCAATCTGCTGTTTGCGCACCACTTCAATTGCCTCCAGCAGGTCAAGCTCTTGCACAGAGCGAAGCAGGGCCAGCTCCTCAGCGTCCCTCTTCTCCAGAACTGATAGCAATTTGTCGCCAAGCACTTTAACCTGGCCGATAAATTCCCTTGCCTTTTGTGCCAGGATACGGAAGTGATATTGAGACTGGGGCACCGCAGTATCGGAGAGCACACTGCTCAGGTCCACTCCAGCTGCGGCAGCCTTGACCAGCAGCGCCGGGTCAATAGGCGGCTGGAATAGCGGGAGCTGCCGCATGACTCCTTCAATGTTCATGCTGTGGCGGATCTTAAAAAGGCGATCTTCCACAGTATCCCAGTAACCCAGCAAACGATCGTTGCCAGGAATGCAAAAATAGAACATATCCAGCTGTGGTAGTGGTTCACTGCCTTCCTCCGTGGAGACAACCTGAACCGGTGTCTCCAGGAAATTTTCCAGCAGCACCTCCACACGGCTGTTACCAAATATATCAAAACCCTTTTCGGCAGCCAGCTCGTTGTAGCTGTAATCGGGTCGATCAACGGGGGGAACCTTGACCGGACGGCGTCCCAGCAGCTCGTAGGCCAATATATACAACATGGTGGCTTCATTGACAGACTCAATGGTATCCTGTCGGAAAAGCTGGTCTCCCCAGGCAATCAGGTTGTCAATATATTTCATAACCACGGCCTTCTGGTATGCTACTGGACGGTAGCGGGCGATGAGATGGGGTTTGAAGGGGTTGTTCTTCCAATCCATCACCTGCTTGGCATTGCCGTTGATATTCTTCAGCAGTTCATGGATGCGCTGCCTGCGATAGTCCTCGCTGTTCTGTTCATAGAACGGTTTTGTGATCCAGTAGCGCTGCGGCACACTTAAGGCCTGGACACTGGTGGGATCGAAGATGTAATGGAACCACTCCATCGCCTCCTCAAAACGCTGGTTCTGGCTCAACTTGCAGGCTATCAGGAAGGGGGCGTGGAAAAAAATTTCCCAGTTGTATATGGAATATGCGCCGTCCCTGCTAAAATCGACGATATCCCGCACTGCCGTAGTATCTGCTTTATTGGGCCAAACAGGCTCATAGACAGCATTAAAATCAAAGCTGTTACCCGGATAGTAGCTGTGGGGGTAGAGCTGGATATGGCGGTTGAGCAGGCCCTCCATCCCGGAGCGGTTCAGTTCACGAGTAAAAAGGTCAGTGTACGGATGATCAAAAGGGTAGATGTTGTGCTTCAGACTCTGCAGAGCCAGGTTGTCGCCCAGGTTGAATGTCTGACACTCCGGACGCATAAGAAAGGTCCTGGAGCTGTCCTGGTAGAAGAAAGGCGCCCGCGTACCTGCCGCCGCATCAAACTGGATCTGGTGTTGCGAAAAGAAAAGCTCAAAGGGATCCTTTGCCCCCTTCAGCACTGTACGTACGGCGGAGCTTTCCAGGATTTTCAGCTCATTGGGATTGGAACTGTTATTGACCAGGCGGTTATTATGGTAGCGCATACCCACCGGCAGCCTTAGGCGCGGTGCAATTTCATAGGGTCCCGACAGACAGCCGGTGGCCCGGCCGGCGTCCCCAAAGCTATCCTGCACGTAGCGGTGGGATGTGGTACTGAACAACTGGTCGCTGGCGAACCCTTCGCTGTTCAGGATACGGTAATGTCCGGCCAGGGGTTTCAGCTTTATATCGACCACATCGCCATCAAAGATAAAGGAGGATGAATGCCAGGGCCGGCTTTCCTCATGGTAGTCGGTGGAAGTTAGCCTGCGGTAGCTATTGGAGTAAGGGTCATAGAAAGTGGCGTTATTAAACTCCTGCGAAGTGGAAATGTAAATATCCAACCACAGCAGGTTTTCCCTGCTCTTGTAACGGGGCTTGAGATTATAGGAATACAGGGGCCTCTCCCAGGGGTGAATGAGCTTTAGGCGAGATATTTTTTTGGAGCTCCAGCCCTCCAGGGTGTACACGCTCCAGGCAAGCTGGATTTCCAGCTTTTTTGGCGCTTCAGGGATGTCTTCCGGCATATCCGAAGCTTTTGCAGGTGGCTGTTTCTTTACTTTTTGCGGCTTTTCTACAAAGATCGGCCAGAACAGGTGGAGCTTGCGGTTGTAAACAACCGGGGCAACGTGATCACCCGTAATCTCCAGGTCAATCTTATCCCATGCAGACCAGGTATCATAGTTCAGGTCGAACTGACGGTAGTAATAGACAGCGGGCTGTGACCTGGTCCGGCCAATAACATGCAGTACATTTATACCGGGCAGGTTATCGTCGTGCAAATTATCGCCATCATCAACCTGGTGGTAAACCCCTGCAACCTCCAGGTGCGCTACCTCGTGAACCTTTTGCAAATAGTGACGAAGCGTGGCCTCAGCGTTTTCGTGTGTGATATCCGATTGCACAAGCTCGTTCTCCAGTTCCTTGAAGAACGGTGATTTATCATCCCTGAGCTCCGGCTCAATCCAGTTCTCCGGATAGAGAAATACCTTGCGGTTGGCTTCCCAGATCCGGTAGTTTTTCATCCACTTCCACTGGCGCCAGCTGTTTTCCGATACCCTTTCTTCCCGCTCCTCCCGGGATACCTGGATATAAGGTTGTTCCAGGTTAAGGAAGCAGCGTTGCACAAACATCTGCACTGAACTGATGGCCTGCTTGATTCGGGAAGTCATCACGATGGCGCTCATTTCCACATCAATCAGAAAATAACCAAGAAGATCGTGGGCATCCCGCCATCTCCTGGGGTTGGCATACTCCTTGCCGCCGGACAGAATCTCAACTTCCTGGGGTTCCTTGCGCCACGAGTACTCCAGCAGAAAACTTATCAGCGCATCGCGCTTTTTCTCGCGCATCTCGTCCTGCAGCGGTGTTAACTTACTTAACCAGACAGCAGTATCGTATTTGGATCTGGTGGCCTGCCTGACCTGCTGTGAAATGTTGAACTGCGTGTTATCAGCATCACTGTCCCGGTTTGCCCAGCCCATCAGTATGCCCGCTGCCGTTCCAATACGCCGGGAATGTTTAAAACACTTTTCCAAGCGAAGATAGGTATCCACCTCCGTATAGTCAGAAGAGAGCCCCTGTTTGAGTTTTAGGCCGATATGGAGCGCCTCCAGATCCGAAACAGGCCAGGAGGTGAGCAGGTTAAGGGCATCACGCAGTTTAGCAAAGCCTGTTTCCGGGTCGGCTGCAAGCTCAAAAATCTCCGGAAGGGATATCCCTTCCTGTTCGGGGCATTGGGACTTGAAATAAAGCCATTTTTGCAGTCTCAGCCAGCCGGGGAAAAGAGGTTCTTCCGGTTGGGCCTTTACCGGCAGCGCGTTCATGTCAAGCAGTTTGTAAGCGGCAGCATTCTTCAGTAACCAGGAAAGGTCATCTTTTTGCTCAATGTCATGGCGCCTGACCAGCAGCACAGTTTTGTGCAGAAAGCGATAAGTCGCATACAGGTCCGGGAAGTTTTCCAGCGTAACAGGAGTCTTGTACCGGTTGTCACTGTCCTTTTCCATAAGCCTGGGATCCTGGAAGTGGACCAGCAGGACGCTGCCCAGCTCCAGGCGGGTCAACAGCAGCAAGGCCTGTTCATCTGTCAGCATAAAGCTGCCGGCAACCTGGGAGACAATCTGGCCCTCGTTCTGGCCCGCAGGGCTGCTGCGCAGTGTTTCCCGCAAGCCTTCGATCTTCTGCGTTATGACATCTTCCCGGAGTCCGCAGGGGGAATCAGGGCAAAGGGTAAACAGGTATTCCAGTTCCTGAATAGTCAGCCCAGAGTTTTTAATCCACTGGTGTATCTCAATCAGGCCCAGGATATCCCGGGGTGAGCCAAAGTAACCGGTACCCCCGGTAAGTTCTTTCAGTGTAAGCAAATCTTTTACGGTAACTTTCAAGCTCCGGGCCAGGGTCACCAGGCCGTACAGGAGATTGAGGTTGCTCAGTGTAAGTTTTCCACCGGTAACTTCCAGCAGTAAAGCCAGCTCTGTTTCCGTAACGGCAAGGGCAGCCAGCAGGGTGCCCCTGTGCTCCTTAAGCTCTTCGTTTCCGCTTAAAGGCAGGGCAAACTTGCTGTCAACCGGGTCCGTTACAGCCCGGTTCTGGAACAGCTGATGGTAAAGGGGCATGATCTTGACCTCGGGTTCATCTGGCTTGTTGCGGATCTCTGTATTTAGCTGGTGAAAAAAACTAAGAGCCGCCTCCAGGGGTAATCCCAGTTTTTCCTGCACCTGTTTGAATTCCTTGAGGCAGACCAGCGCCTTCCCATCCATGACGCCCTCCCCGATTCCTTCTGCACGAATCAACAGGTCAAGTTCCCACATTTTCCAACCAGTGCGGCGCCAAAGACGCAGAAAGCGGTGGATGCGGTCGAACTTTTGAGCAGTCAGGTTTTTCAGGCTTTGAGCACCGATATCACAATTATCCACTGGCCGCATCAGGATTATATTATCCGGTGCACCCTGGGGGTTTATCCAGCGCACCTCCAAAAGCTCCAGCAGTTCATGATAATCCAACTGTGCACGTTCAAGGAACTGGGAAACGCCTATGGTGCTGCTGGCAATATCAAAGCCCCAGAAAATACTTTGTTCTGATATTGTATCTGCGCAGTCAGTCACTATTCCCGTCTCGTGCGTGGAGATGCCAAAGTATTCGCCGGCTATGCTGGTTGCCACCGGCAGTGCTGTCTCCTCCTGTGGATGAGCCTGGAAAGCCTCCATCAACTCCCAGCGGCTGACACCCAGGTGCTGCAGAAACAGTCGCGTCTCTTCCTGCCACAGGTCAAAGGCAATGTTCATGGGATAGTTACTGGTCTTGAGGAGATCGTAGACCTCCCTGCGCACGTTCTCCGGAAAGGCACGCAATTCTTCCGCCGTCAGGCCGGTCTGAAAACCAAAATCCTGGTCAGGACTGGGGTCAAGGCCCTCGTTCTGGGAAATCACAGCATTCTTGTAAATGTCGTTTTCAAGTATCTCGCACACCAGGTCGATATACGGCAGGGGTGTATCGGTATTGACACAGTTCATCTTGACATTTCCAATGTCCGGGCGGCGCTCCAGTAAAAACCGGCCCGCTTTTTCCCCTTCTTTTTCAGTTTCTTTTTCATCCAGAAAACGTAACAGGTCCGCCAGGTAAGCGGGCGGCCCGTAGACCGACCGGCAATGAGAGCAATCACAGAAATCCATTGAACCAAAAAGGAATTCCAGATTAGGGATGCCCGCCAGTAATTGCTCCTGATCTTCTTCAGTGCAGGTGTAGGGGATAATCGCCTTGGGATGGTCATGATAAAGTTCATTACGGTACTCTGCCAATCGGGTAAGTACTTGTGCGTACTGGAACTCTGCCCGGGCATAGACGGTCAGGGCTGTACGCCGTTGGATGCCCTTGATCTCCAGCAGCCTGATAAATTCTTCCTTGCCCTTGGCCATAATCTGTGCCGAATGATGGATCCTGCCCTCCAGCAGGGCTGTGGCCGCCTCAGCATTGGGAGCGATACGCTGTACCCGCTGCATCACTTTGATCTCGCCCAGCACTTCCTTGTCTAAGGAAATGCCTTTCTCGTGGACAAACAGATCCAGGTTGATGGTGCCCAGCTCCAGTTCGGGCTGTTCATCCAGCAGTTGTTGGACGTCCTGTGTTCTGGTAAGGCTGGTATCGGTACTCCGCCCGGCCCGGGCAGCAAAAGCAACGGATGGATAAAGCTGCTCGCTCTGTTGGGCCAGTATACCAGCATAAACCTGGAGCTTTTCGTCGCTAGATACACCGTCTATTCCATCGGAAACGGCGCCACCGTTTTCCTGGAGCAGCATCACCCAGTCATCGTGAGCGAGCTTGGCCAAATCACGCGGCAAATTGAGCTGCGGCACACCGGGGGGCGAAGGCGATGGGTTCTCCAGTTTGCCCTTTAAAAACGACAGGGTTTGGGCATGGTTGCTGGTAATATAGCCGAGAGTCACCGTCTTCTCCAGGTCCTGGACAGAGACTTCGCCGCCAAAGTCGGCCGGTTGTGACCTGACCTGGCTCCAGAAATCGGCGTTGAAACCACCGCATTTCAGGAATGTTTCGGCTACATTATTGTAATGCTGACTGTCAACCCGGGAAGCGTCAAGCAGTAATTTGAGGCTGCCATTACCAGCCAGGATTGGTTTTTCAAGGGTAAATCGCTGTCTTTCAGCAGATAGTGCGTTAAGGATGGCATCCTTATTCAGGCTGACATTGATGGGAATCAGGTTTTCGGAAATAGCATTTTGGAAGACCTGATCCTGCAGGTCGCCCTCCATAAATACTACACCGTTGACTGTCTCCTCAACTAAGAAGTCCATCAGCACCGTCCACTCTTTTGTACTGTCCAGCAGATCACCCGGCAGGTTGGGCGGCATGTTCTGCCGGATAAAGGCATAAAATACTGCTGAACCGGTATCAGGCTCCATATCAGGGTTGTTTAGCTGAAGAGCAGCCCGGTGGGAGAGCACCAGGCGCATCACGTCATCCTGACTAAGACCTGTGTGAAGGGCCAGGTAGGTTATCTCCTGCCGCCCTTCCCTCTCTTCCACCTCGGCCATGGAAACGTTACCCAGTATTTTTTCAACGGTTTTCGTGCGGGATTCGAACTCAGAAATGCCGCGGTAAGGCTCTTTGCCTGCGGTAAAATTAACCCAGGCAATGGATGTGGGGTTGAACAATACTTTACCGGGCATTAGTTCCCGGTTATCCTTGTCAAAAACCTTGATCAGCAAATGAAAGGGAGCCTTGATCTGGCCATCCGCCGGGTTTCGCGGCGGGTCATAGGGTATGTCGAAAAAACCGTTTTTCAGCGTCTTGCGCTCAGCCAGCAAGACACCCTGGTCCCGCAGTAATTTTTCATACACGCGGACCTTGACCCCGGCTTTCCCTTTCCAATGCTCATCACGCACTGAACCGCGCACGCGAAAAAGATGCTTCACCTTAAAGGCCTGAGGGTTAACGGAATGTATCCGGTAGTTGAGACTGTCCAGAGTATCAGCTTCAACATGCCCGCTGGCCGGCAGGCCGTATTGACTTTGATAGGCCAGCACCGCCTGGCGGGTTGTTTTTCCAAAGGTCTTTGTATTATACTCTTTCTGGTCAACCCGGTAGCCCAGGTAGGCAAGGGCCTGCTGAAGTTCTCCCACGTGCTTGTTGGTCATGTTCAGGCGCAGCACTCGGGTGAGCGGCACAAGATTTACGGCCGACTTCACATGCAGGTTCTTCGGGCTTGACGAACGGCAGACAGCAACCGAATTTATCCGCTCCATAGTTAAAAGATCGGGCTCGCCCGTTTCCGGAAGGTTGTACTTTTTCTGAAAAGCACTAATCGCTGCCCGGGTGGTAGGCCCCAATTCCTTTCGTTTCAGTTCGCCGGCATCCAGTTCTAGTTCCAGCCTGGCAATACGTCCGGCACGTAGAAACATGCGCTGGAATCGCCCCACCTGGGTCTTGGATTTCAGGCGCTTTTTCAGTGCCTCTTCCTCCAGCCTGCGCACCACCGGCTCGCTTGACCGCCCTTCCTGCAGAAGCCCGGCCTTTGCCTGGAAGTCCTTCATCGCTTCCCCGGTGCTCCCCCCAAAGCTGCGGGCCTTTTTCTCCTCCGGGTCAATCCGGTAGCCCAGCCGCTCAAGGGAGGCGTGAATCTTTTCTGTCCTTTTTTTGCTGCCAGCGTAATAAACATGTTCCAGCTCCTTGTTAAGCACCTCCACCGTCTCCGGTGTAACATTTCCGTCAGGCGTAAGGCCGGCTTTACGCTGCAGCTTGCGCAGTGCCTCTCTGGTGGTCTCCCCCAGTTCTGCCCTCCTTAGCTCCTCTGGATCAACTTTCTCCCCTAGTCTTCGCAGGGCAGTATGTAAATTGGCCACATCCCCTCTGCCAAACCTTCCTTGCGGAAAACTAATCTTTTTCATGGTTTCCCTCCTCTATGTCCTGATTGCCAGACAGCTGGCAATATAATCTTTCGTGGTTACTGCAACAACTCAGTCAGCAAGCTGCCTCAAAGCCTGTTTTAGTTCTGGCGACATCCCCTGCCAGCTTTCTGGCGGTGGTGGTAAAGGTCTACGACCAGCAATGTCATCCATGGCCCGGTGTATTCCCTTCACCTCACTTTGATGGTGAAGCCATCGCAACTCTTCATCAGGAAGTTGCCTGATTTTTGGCGACATCGGCCGGTGAAGACCCCTTAAATCAAATCTCAAAACTGCGTGATTTAGCATACGACCGGCCACGATTACACCTGCCGTGGATGCGGCGACGCTGACTGGATCCACTTCTCCTGTTCGGAGTGCTTGCCCGCCAGCATCCAGGGCAGCCCCCAAAAACATACGGCTCCACCCCGATCCGGTCAACCATGACATTCCCTGAAGGGTCAAGCCAATTCCTTGTATGCGCTCTTGCTGTCTTCGCTCCAAATATGCCTGCCGCTCTTCCCTCCGCACCAGAGGTTGACTGGCCACAGGTGCCACAGAGTGACCGGACGTTACCACTCCGTGTTGCTGGAAAATCTCCACATCCCTTTCAACTTCCTCCAGCGGGGCCAACCTATCCAACCAACCAGTTCCTCCTACGATAAACATCACAGCCGACATTTCACCACTTTCTCTCGCTGTGCGGGCTTCCTCGACACTAACGTTGTAAGCAAATGCCGCGCACAAGTCTTGGTCAAGCGTCAACCGCCCCCCACCAAGAGCTGCATGTTGACTCCATTGGTGATCAGCGGCAGAATAACCCGTCGGATCCACATACCGGAGCGGATTGTTTAGCACATAGCTGTAGCGGTTGATTACATGAGGGTCGTAGAGGCGTGCGTTGTAGTTCATTAAATCCGTGCTATTGTCCCACTCCTGGGCAATATGCTTATAGGTAAAAGAGTTTTTATCCACCAACCCCGCTGGATCACAACTCGTCCACCTCCCCAACCACGGCGCATAGTAACGCGCGCCGTGGTAGTAAAAGCCGCTCTCCTCATCCCGTTCCTTGCCGGTATAACGATAGCGCTTGGCGCTTACTTCTGAGTAACTGCTCACTGCCTGAAAGGAAGAACTACCGTAAGGGGTATATTCCTCGCAGGAAATGATCCGGGCTTGCTCGTCCAACTCCAGGCTGGCGGAGCCCAGGTGATTCCCCAGCTGGTAGCGCTGCAGAGGCGTAGGAACATTGACCGGTGCGCTTTGTTTGATTGTCTGCGTCTCCACCAGGGCGATGCGCTGCTGATCATCCATGACGTGCAGCGTTTCACGCTCCAACTCTACCGCTGCACCATCGCCATCAAACTCACGGTAAATTTCAAAGCCGCCCAGGTAGATGCGCTTTTTCTTACGAACCGGTGACCTGCCGGGTGCGGACTGTCCCTCGGTCACTTTACGCACTCTCTGACCCGCCGCATCACAGGTATAGTATATGGTCTCAGGGTTACCGCCGTTTTTGACCACCTGCTGCGAAACCGCCTGGAGCTGATCGCGATAATCCCACCGCATCAGCGGTAGATGAGCCATCGTAACCGTGTTGCCGTGGGCGTCGTAGGTATAATGCTCCGCTGCCGGATTGCCGGTGCCGACAGTCGTGCTGCTCAAGCGGTTGCTTTTTTTGCCGAATTCAATGAGGCTGTCTTCTTCATAAAAGTAAGAGCGGTTCCAACTCCCGCCGCCGGCGATATGACGCATGAAATGTAGGTTGCCCGCCGCATCGTATTCGTAGTGCTGGGTATAGTTATACATTGCCTGGAGGTCATGCGGATGCTGCCGGTGTCCGGCAAAGGGATAGTCACGGAAATTACCATCCGTCGGGTTGAAATTAAACACCCTTTGCCCGGCGTGCTCTCGCCCTTTGGCTTCGATTAGGCGGTAGATTGAATCATAGGTATAGCTACAGGCGGGCTCAACCTGTTCTCCGTTGTTATAGATAGTTTTTGCGGCAAAGTCTTCCATAAGGTTGATGTTGCCAGCCGGGTCGTAACTATAGCCCAGGTCCTGCACCACTCTTGGGTCACTGAACAACTGGGATACAGCATCGCCGGGACTATCCGGACGAGTGGTTTTCATGCGAATTAAACGAAAGGTGAGCGGGTCATATTTATAGCTGGTCTCTGCACCGCTGCCGTGCTCCATCAGGATGCGCTGGCCCCTGGCGTTGTAGTCGATGTTAGTGACAAAGGGGGTCCAGTCCGGCTCACCGTTTAGAATGGCACCGCGCAGCTGCACATCAACCCGCTCCAGCAGATTGGCTTCATTGAAAGCGGGGCGGTAGACGCTGTTATCCGGAGTGGTGACAGTAAGAGGACGGTTAAGGGCGTCAAATTCTGATGTGGTTCTAAAAATATCCGACTCCAGCACAGGGGCAATGGCTGCTTCTAAAAGAGCAGGGTCGAACTCATCTTTTGCATCGGCCGGCAGCGCCGCATCTGCGGCGTCCCAACTAAATGCCTGCTTGTATTCAACTGCAATACGCCGGGCAGAACGCACCGGGTTGCCCTTGAAATCGTATCTGTCGCTGGCGACAGTTCCGGCCTGGTCAAAATGAATGTAGAGTTGACCGCACAGGTTGCGCTGCAATTTTTCCAGGTGCTGCTCTCCGTAAACCAGCCGCTCTGTTAACAACTCCCGGCCTGGATCGGCAGGGTTGGCACCGGTGACAAATACCCGCAGCGGACGGCGCAACGGGTCGTACTCGGTACGGAAGGTATGTCCCCGGCTGTCCCAGGCACGGATGGGGTTGCCGGTCACGTCGCTGAGTGTCCAGCGCTCACCGGCCTCCATGCTAACCTGGTAAATAAGGTTGGCAGCAATATCCTCTCCACCCTCTCCCGGACCGGCCATGGAGTAGTCATAATGCATAACAATGCGCTCCCCGGCATCCCCGTCCTGCAAGACCGCATCCCGCACGGCACGCTTGTTGCCCTGGATATCCAGTTCAACACGGGTGGGATACTGTTCCTGGACCACGGTGCCGCTCCGCTGGAACCGGTTGCAGGCAACGGTAAGGAAGGGGCGGCCAAGGGAATCAAAATAGGCTGCAGAAGGTGTTCCGGCATGGGCTGCGGCTTTGACTGCTGCGTCCTGTTCCTGCCAACCCAATGCGCCGCCCTGGCGCTGCGCATACCAGGTCTGCCATGAAGCAGACTGTGTTTTGAAATACTCGCCCACATAACCGGCAATATCCGGATCCCTGCGCGGGTTCTCCAGCACCGTATCGTTTACGTCCCAAGTTTCCTGCCGCCAGGGATCCAAGACCACCTTTTCATAGGTATGGTTGGGATGCAGGGTGGCGATAACACGTCCAACCGGGTCGTAGAAGAGCACCGGGCTGACACCTGTGTCGGTCATCTCCTGCTCGGGTTCATAGAGGTGCGTAGCACTGAAGAAGGGCTCGTACTGCTTGACAGGCTTGCCCTTATTGTTGAAAACAGTACGTCCTGTGCCGGCCCAGCGGTACGGGGTATACCCCTGAACCGGCCTGCCGTCTTCGTCGCCAACAAAGTCTCCAGGGGAAGTATCACCCGAAGGAAGGAGCAGGTCGGGCTGGCGCTGAGGAGCATAACCAGCTTCGGCCTGGTTTTTGGTCTGGATTTCGCGTTGGAAACCGTCCGAGTAAGAGAAGCTGACCTGGATTCTGGTCTGTGCTCCGCCGGTGTCGTGGTGGTGCGTCTCCCGGGCCAGGGCGGCGGTAAAGGGCGGCTGGCCGGTACGCCTGTAGCGATCCAGGTCGTAAATGATGCGGGTAGTGCACCTGCCCAGCATTGACGCAGAGTGTCCCTGGGGGCTGGCAATAAAAGCCTTCAGATCCTTGAGCGAAGGGTCAGGGTCAAAATCTTCCAACAAGTCGCCTTCATTTTCTCCATACTTACCCATGACGGCTGTAGCCGTCAGCATGCCCAGGACGTCAAAGGCAGCTTCGGTGCGGTTATAATTAGGATCTGTTACTAACCGCGGCTGTAGGACGCGATAGTTATTCTCCGCCCTAACGAGGTTGCCCACAGGATCGCAGGCTTCAACTATCAGCAGGTCATTGTCGTCATAGATGACGGTATTCGTTTGGCCGAAGGCGTCCCGGTAGCGATGCGGCATGAAAAAGTGCTCACGGGCATGAGCCAGTTCCTGCTGAGCCGTGTCGTTATCTCCGGGTGACAGGAAAGTACGGCCGGAGGGAATCCACCAGTGCCCGTCGCCGTCCAGGTCTACATAGCCTCCCTGACCGGCGCCATTACCGCCCATAATCTCACCCCTTAAGGGGTTCGGCAGCAGGGGCTCGCCATGGCGCTGGTAAACCTGTGCCAGTAGGCCGGGGGTGAATGCAAGTCGATAGCTTTCTCCCGGCAGTGCCATTGAGTCGACTACTTTCAGGGGAAGCTGTGAAAACGGGCTGTTCTGCGCGGCGCCGCAATCGTCGGGCCGGTATAGTGTGCGTATATGCTCAATCAGCCGGCGGAAATATTTTTCACCTTTGTCTGGATCATGCGCTGCGGACTCTGCTGCTGTTTTGAACTCGATATCTTCATAATCAACGTCATGTTGACCATCACCTGCCTGCTGAACAAGGCTCAGCACATCTTCGAAACGATAGAGTTCAGGCAGCCCGTTGCCGCTTTTCTCCTGTTCCGGTTTGCGTAGCTCGTATTTGCACGTTTCGGCAGGTAATGGCGTGCGATAGAAGCCGGTATCCTCGTCAAGTGACCGGGTAAATGTATTTTGGGTGCAAGTGATGTGGATGAGCCTCTGTCGTGCACGATCCTCCGGTGTAACAATATCACCGGTGGCGTCAAACCGGCGACCGTAACCAATGGCCACCTCCTTCAGTATATTACCGTAATCGTCTGCCTCCAGCGTCAGCGTGTGCTGGATACGCGGATCAGCCGGGTTGCGCTCGTAGTTAAAGGTAATTGCTTCCCGGGAATGGGTGAAAAAGACGGCATGCCGGTTGCCGGCGCAAGGCTGCAGTTGGCAAATGGTAAAATCCTGCTCAATGACAGAATAAGGCGTTTCGGCTCTTTCGATCATCTCCCCGGAGGAGCCTGGTGGGGCGTCGTCGGCGTAAACCTCCTGACGCAGCATCATTCCCTTGAGCGCCCGGCAGGCTTCACGTTCCTCCCCGGGTGTCAGGCCGGGAGGCAGCGTGGTATCAGGAAGTAACAGCGCCCGGAACTCTGTATCGCTCAGGCCCGGCTCCCGGTAATACTCCTCTTCAAACTGCCGGGAAATATGTTCCCGGTCCAGATAAGTCCCGGTATGGAACCAGGTCTTGGTATGCACCGGCGGGACGTGGAAGGCGGCGTCTATATTAGCATCATCCCCAGCCACCTCCTCTTCTCCGCTGGAAATGTGGGAATCGTGGCTGCAAAGGACAGAAAATTCTTCTGTATCCCACTGCTCCACCATGCCAAAGCCGCGGAATTCCCGTTCCTCTCCGTCAAAGTAGCCGTGATGATACTTGTAACGGGTAACGAAGCGGTTGCAACTGACGCGATCGTGAGTTTCGACACGTTCAACCACATGTACAGGGAATGGCAGGCGGGTAATCCACGGTTTACCGTTGTGCTTATCCTGCAGGTAGAACCTGGTGGAGGGTGCGTAGTGGACATGAGTTTCAGCGCCAAGATTATTAACAATCTTGCTTAATAGGTGGGGCTTTCCCCCACCCATCAGGTTAACGTAGCGCATCTGTAGACCTTCGTCGCCGGGCAGCGGTGAAGACCATACCAGGCAGGCAGTTCCGTTGCCCAGCAGGTCAAGGGATATGATGCCCTCCGGATCATTCACCCGGGGGAAAGCTTGCAATAACTGCGGTTCGCTCCAGCTGTTGCCCGACTGGTTAAAGTAAAGGCGTACACCTTCCCGGTGCAGGTAAATAATATCTGAAGTGCCGGTGCCGTCTATGTCGGCCAGCCTGATGCGCCGTTGATCGAACTGGTCCGGGCTGTCGAAATAGGGCGCGTGATCCATATTCACTTTGGCCCCGAAACGGCCGTAGCCCAGGTTGGGCCAGTAACATATTTCACCGTTGCGGATACGCACCAGATCGGTCAGACCATCACCGCTGAAATCGGCAAGATAGACAGACTGGGTGTTATCGGCAAAGACCAGGAGCGGACCTTTTTCCTCATCCAGCACCCGGGCAACCCGCCGGGCAGGGCCAAAGCCCTCTTCAGCCAGCGAAGCATGCCAGACAATGGCCTCGTCTTCCGTAATCAGCACATCAGCATGGCCGTCACCGCTCAGGTCGATGAATCTCAGGTTGGGGTCGCGGCTGTCCCGGTTGAGGCGGGAGGCAAAGGGGCAAAAAGGCTGCCATCCTTCTTCACCATCGTGTTTGTGAAAGCCGGGCAGGGGGCCGTCCAGCACCACCAGGTCGGGCTGGCCGTCACCGGCCAGATCCATGAATTGGGCTCCGCCGGCCAACTCCAGGTTCGGTTTAAGGGAAACCGTCTCCACGGGAGCGAGTTTAGATTTTGTATGTACTGCAGTTGCGTCGCCGGGTTTGAAATTGAGGGGGCTGAGATTGCGCTTATAAAACCACGCACCACCCTGTTCGGTCAGGATGCCGGGAATACCCTCACCATGCAGGTCGGTCCACCGGTAGGTGGTATTGTCCAATCCAACAGACAGATTTTCCAGACTCTCAGGATCGACATCTTCCACCACATCCTGCACCACAGGCAGGGTATACTCAAATTCCAGCGGCGGCAGGCTGCGCTTCAGGTAGCCGCCGTCTTTGCTTTTATAACTGGTTTGCATAACCTCGCGCAGGAAAGTATATACCGGATTACGAACACAGTTGGGATCCTGCTGGTGGGAATAGGTAAAATCGGTAGAACGCACCAGGCAGCCTTCCCCCACGTCCTCCTCTTCCGGAAAATGATGGAACATCAACACCCGCCGGCAAAGGCGGGTTGTCCGCACCTCAAAACCGGCACGGTAAGCAGAAAAAGGATCCACCCGGTAAAACCACTGATTGTTTTCGTCGGGCTCTGGCAAGTCCCTGTCATGTTCGCCGTAATCCATTACCACCTGGAACATCCATCCAGCGTTTTGGAGCTGTGATGGAGGTAAATCGGCCAGAAAACAGGGGCGTCGTCCTGCTTCGTCAAGCAGAGGTGTCCGGTTGCCATAATAAATATGCTTGAGATAGCGGTTAGCGGTACGTCGCGGACTGCCACAATCACCCCGGTTTCGCTCGTGGGCTCGCGCCAGGTCGACGCCGAAACCGTCTTCCGGCTTGTAGTCGTATATAGTGGCGTTACCTCTGTCATCGCGTGTCTCACAGACCAGCCAGCTGAAGATGCGTCCGGGTTTTTCAGGATCGCTGATACGGGAGCGAGCATCTTTACCGTAGAGGGTTAAAACATTGTCCCTGGTGATGGAACGCCAGTGGACATCGGTGGGGTCGGCAGTACTGCTCCAGCGTTCGATGCGGGCAAACAGGCCCTCAACACGCGGGCGGTAACGGCGGATGCGATAATTTCCATCCGGGCTTTTAAAATCCTGAATAACCCGGTCACCCCGGGTATTTTGAGACAAAACTGGCACAAGGTCTTCGGCATCGGATAAAATAAAAACATCACTGTCGGGGCGGTCCCCGGCGCCGTCCAGGTAGCAAGGCAGGCCTTTGTCAATTTTACGGGTAATAGAGGGCAGGGAGAGACGCCACCCAAACCCAAAAAGCCCGTTGCCGGCGCCCGATTCGTAGGAAAGGGAAAGCCAGGGGCCAAATTCGGAGCGTCCCGGACTTGTAGCAATGGGCACAGACATGGAACCAGTACCGGTGACCGGGTTTGCCGCAAATTTTTCACCTATACCGCGAATAGCTCCGCCCCCTTTGGGAAGAGAAATAGAGGGCGCTTCTACATCCTGCACTCTTTCATTTTTTAACTCTTTTTCAGGTAATTTCATGAAAAACCAGGCGTGGAAACCCACGGTTTTAACCGTGGGATGAAACGCCTTTATTCACCTCCATCAATAATGAATTAGCTGATTCAGTCAGCTC
>Ga0207421_10003076_pt1 | contig 20137 bp, 19 predicted proteins | sample SodLakKL_010_SED_4_FD_187542 | JGI IMG/M metagenome (GOLD analysis project Ga0207421, IMG submission 187542) | Alkaline sediment microbial communities from Lake Tanatar, Kulunda Steppe, Russia - 8KL_010_SED (SPAdes) (version 2) | ecosystem: Environmental > Aquatic > Non-marine Saline and... | reverse complement strand
AAACTCTAATTTTTCCCATCTATCAAGCACCTCCATAAGTATCTATCTTACTTAACCATGATTTATCTCCTCCAGCAGTTTATTATAAATAGAATCGCTAATTTCTATCTTTAAGGCATCACTTAGACCATTATTTTTAACTGCTGCATCCAAACAGGTAATCTGTGGGCAAATATAAACATCCCGGCCACTCATAACTCCGCCAGGGTCAACTTTTATTTCCCCTTTGTTATTGACAATTCTCATTAACTCAACTTCACTACGGTGATCACCGCAACCGGCACATTTTTTTATAGAACTTACTTGCAACTTTTACCCCTCCTGTGAATTTTTTTCTGTTCCCTGGACATCTTCACTTATATCTTTATTTTCATTATCAACTTTATTTATCTCTTCTTTATTAAGATTTTCAATATCTTCATCACTAATATCTTCATCATTAATATCTTTAAGTTCTTCATCGCTGGCATTATATTCAGATTCTTTAATAATATCCACTTTCCAGCCTGTTAATTTGGCTGCCAGTCTGGCATTCTGTCCTTCTTTTCCAATTGCAAGTGATAATTGGAAATCTGGAACAACAACCTGAGCTATAGCTTCTTTCTCATTTAATATAACATCACTAACCTCAGCTGGATTTAAAGCATTAGCTATAAATGATTTAGGATCAGGATCCCATTTTACAATATCAATCTTTTCTCCATCAAGTTGATCCACAACTGCCTGAACCCTGCTGCCCCTGGGACCAACACAGGCGCCAACTGGATCAACATCGTTATTCTCAGAATAAACAGCAACCTTTGATCGATAACCTGCTTCTCTAGCCACTTCTTTTATTTCAACAGTTCCATCATAAATCTCAGGTATCTCTATTTCAAAGAGCCTCATTAATAGACCAGGATGTGTTCTAGAAACAAGAATTCTAGGACCTTTATTAGTAGAGCTTACTTCTACTATAAATAACTTAATTCTATCTCCAACTTTATAAGTTTCAGTATCTATCTGTTCTGATGGAGGTAATAAAGCTTCGGTTTTTCCCATATCTATCATTATATAATCCTTATGAAATCTTTGAATTGTACCAGTTATAAATTCTCCTTCTTTCTGCTTATAGTGATCATAGATTACATCTCTCTCAGCTTCTCTAATTCTCTGCATTACTACCTGTTTTGCAGTCTGAGCTGCTATTCTCCCAAAATTATCTGGTGTAATTTCTATTTCTGCGATATCACCTATATCTAATTTTGGATCAATATCCTGGGCATGTTCTAAAGAAATTTCTGAGTTTTTATCTTCAACTTCTTCAACCACATTTTTTCTGGCAATAACTCGAACCTCTCCAGAATCCTGATCGATTTTAACTTCAGCATTGTCTTTGGAGCCAAAATCCTTTTTGTATGCAGATTCTAGAGCAGTTTCAATAGCCTCTAAAAGTATATCTTTAGAAATATCTTTCTCACTGGCTATATCATCTAAAGCATGTAAAAATTCAATATTCATCTTATTCCTCCTATTCTCCTTTAAAATTCAACAGAAAGTCTTGCATTTGCAATGCTTTTAAAAGGTATTTCAACTTTATCTTCAGTCTCATTTAAAGTAATATTCACTGAATCGTCTACTAAACCTTCTAGTATTCCTGTGAACTCTTTTCTACCATTTAAAGGAGCATATGTCTTAATATATACTTGTCTTCCTTTGAAACGGTTATAATCCTCTTCATTTCTCAAAGGCCTTTCAACTCCTGGAGAAGATACCTCCAGAATATAACTATCATCAATAAAATCTTCTTCATCTAGCTTATCAGATAAAGCTCTACTAATTCTAGTGCAGTCTTCAATAGATAGATTTCCTTCTCTGTCTTCAATGTAAACTCTTAATATCCAATTAGAGCCTTCCTTAAGATATTCAACTGAGACAATTTCAAGATCATCATGTAATATAATATCTTTTACTAATTCCTCAGTTCTAGCAGTAATCTTCATCTTAATACCTCCAAAATTATATAATCTATAAATAAAGAGTGGGTTTGCGCCCACCCCCAACATTTCGTATAAAAAAGCATATTCCTTAATAATTTTAACATAGGAAATGTCATTATGCAAGCAGATTACATTGATTAGAGTTTAATCAACGAATAATGAAAGTTGATCTCTTTCAGGTAGCCCTTTTAAAGCTCCTAAATCTTTCATTATCTCTAAAACATTACTGGAAAGTGAAGTTCTATTACTTAAATCTTCAATTGAACTAAAATCCCCATTACTCCTTGCATTAATTAAACTCTCAGCAGCTGAACTACCTAAACCACTTACACTTATTAATGGAGGTAATAACTGATTGCCTTCCAGTTGAAAATCTGATATCTTAGATTTATATAAATCAACTGGCAGAAACTCAATACCTCTTTCCATAGCTTCAACAACAATCTCTAAAACAGTAATGAGATTTTTCTCTTTAGCAGTGGCATCATTGCCTTTTTCTTTTAGTTCATCAATCATATTTAAAATATAATCATACCCCTGGCTTACTATCTCAGTATCAAAATCATCGGCCTTTATTGAAAAATATGTCGTATAAAATTCTGCAGGATAATTTACTTTAAAGAAAGCAATTCTAAAAGCCATCATAACATAAGCAGCAGCATGAGCTTTAGGAAACATATATTTTATTCTACTACATGATTCAATATACCAGTCTGGTACTCCGGCAGCTATCATCTTTTCATATTCATCATCTTTTAACCCTTTTCCTTTTCTAACATGTTCCATTATTGTAAAACTATCAGAGGGGTTTAGCCCTTTTTGGATTAAATAATTCATGATGTCATCTCGAACAGAGATTACATCCTTTAATTCTGCAGTACCTTTTCTAATAAAATCACGGGCATTATTTAGCCAGACATCTGTTCCATGAGACAATCCACTAATTCTTACTAACTCAGCAAAAGTAGATGGCCTGGTTTCTGTTAACATCTGTCTAACAAAAGAAGTTCCGAATTCAGGAATGCCAAGAGTTCCAAGCTCCAAATCTAATGCATTACCATCTAAATCCAAAGCATCTACACCTGAAAACAGACTCATAGTCTCTGGGTCATCTAGAGGAATATTAAGGGGATCAACTCCTGTTAAATCCTGTAACATTCTGATAGAAGTAGGATCATCATGTCCAAGTAAATCCAACTTTAAGATTCGACCACTAATAGCATGATAATCAAAATGGGTAGTCCTAACATCTGTCTCTTTATCATTAGCAGGTCTCTGTATTGGTGTGAAATCATGGATATCCATTTCTTTAGGTACAACCATTAATCCACCAGGATGCTGTCCTGTCGTTCTTTTAACACCAGTGCAACCTTTAACCAACCTATTAATCTCTGTATTTCTTTTAGAAAGATCCCGGTCCTGTAGATAACCTTTAACAAATCCATATGCTGTCCTATCAGCAATAGTTGAAATAGTTCCAGCTCGATAAACATAGTCTCTCCCAAATAATCTTTCTGTCTCTAGATGAATTTCTGATTGATATTCTCCAGAAAAATTAAGATCTATATCAGGTACTTTATTGCCATCAAAACCCATAAATACTTCAAATGGAGTATCAAAACCATCTTTTATTAACTCTGAACTACATTTTTTACATTCTTTGTCTTCCAGGTCAACACCAACTCCAACTTCGCCCTTTAAAAAGAATTCGTTTTCCTGACATTCTGAACATCTATAATGAGGAGGTAAGGGATTAACTTCAGTAATATCACAAAGATAAGCAACTAATGAAGATCCTACCGATCCTCTTGAGCCAACCAGGAACCCATCTTCCAGTGATTTCTTAACTAATTTATGAGATATCAAATAAATAACAGAAAAGCCATTGTTAATTATTGAATCTAATTCTTTTTCAATTCGATTTACTACCAATTCAGGTAAATCATCACCATATAAACTTTTAGCTTTATGATAGGTCATCTCTCTAATTTCTTCATCAGCATTTTCAATTTTAGGTGTAAAAAGACCTGAAGGCATAGGCTTTAACTTTTCAATTGAGTCATTAATTTTTTTAGGATTTTCAATAACAACTTCTTTAGCAATTTCTTCACCTAAATATAAGAATTCAGAAAGCATCTCATCTGTTGTCCTAAAATATAAAGGAGGCTGTTTATCTGCGTCATCAAATTTCTGACCTGCCTGTAAAATTCTTCGGTATATCTCATCTTCAGGATTTAAAAAGTGGGCATCAGTAGTTGCAACAACTTCTTTATCTAATTTATTTCCTAATTTATATATCTTCCTATTGATATCTTCTAAATGCTTAAATGACTTAGCCTCGCCCTTGTCAACTAAAAATTTATTATTTTCTAAAGGTTGAATTTCTAAATAATCATAGAATTCTGCTATCTGAATTAGCTCTGATTCATCTTTGCCATTTAATATTGCTCTATATAGTTCTCCAGCTTCACAGGCAGAACCAATTAATAAATTATCTCTAACTTCTTTTAGTTGACTCTTTAATATCTTTGGTTTCTTATAAAAATTATCAAGATGAGAACTGGATATTAATTTATATAAATCCTTTAATCCTTCTTTATTTTTAGCTAATATAATTGTATGATAAGAAAACTTTTTCTCCCAGTCAATTTCTTCAGATAGTCGATTAATACCTGCTAATTTATCAATCTCTTTTTTCTGAATTTTATTTAAGTAATTCATAAAAATTTCAGCAGTTGCATTTGCATCATCTTCAGCTCGATGATGATTTTCCAGAGAAATACCAAGTTTATTGGCAACTCTATTTAAACGATAGCTTTTTAAATCTGGTAAAATAGCTCTGCTCAACTCAACTGTATCAATCAAAGTAAAATCAGGTAAATCCTGATTCAGTCTTTTATATTCTTCCTTTAAAAATCCATAATCAAAACTAATATTATGGGCAACTAATACTGACCCATCAATAAATTCTTTAAATTCTTCTGCAACCTCAGTAAATGCAGGGGCAGAATCTAAATCTGTATTTTTAATACCAGTCAGACTTGCTATTTTAGGAGTTATTTTAACTCCAGGATTAACTAAAGTTGAGTAAGAATCAATGATTTCACCACCAGAAATCTTAACAGCACCTATCTCAATAATCCTATCCTGATTAGGCTTTAAACCTGTCGTCTCCAGGTCAAAAACTACATACTCTTCTTCAGATATAAACTTCTCTCCTGGATTTTGCACTAACCCCAGGCAATCATTAACTAAATAAGCTTCTAAACCATAGATTATCTTGATACCATGTTTTTCACCAGCCTGGGCTGCATCAGGATAAGCCTGAGCAACACCATGATCAGTTATTGCTATAGCATCATGACCCCAATCAGCAGCCTGGGAAACAACCTCATTAATATCAATTATAGCATCCATCGAACTCATTTTAGTATGTAAATGAAGTTCAATCCGTTTTTCCTCAGCTTTATCCTCTCTATTGATAGCTGGAAGAAGATTAATATCTTCGCCATTAATGACATTTTCCCTGGCATAACGGTCATAGCGAATATCACCAGATATCTTTAATCGATCTCCAGTTGAAATATCTTGAAAAAGATCATCATTGGAATTTAAAAATAATTTTGTCTTAACTGAATCTTTATTATCAGTAATTGAAATAAGTTTAATCAATCTGCCATTTCTAGTTTCCTTATCATCAATATTAAATACTTTTCCTTCAACAACAACCTGACCATCTTCAGGTAATTGATTCAATGGATAAATATTTTTTGATTTAGCTATTTTCTTGCCATAAACAATACTTCCTGTCTGTCTTTTAGCTTTATTCTTATTAGAACTTTTAATCTTAGAATTATTATTCTGTACTAAATAAGCAGTTAGATCATCATCTTTTTCATTTTCTTCATTTTCATAATTTCTAACAAAATTACCATTAACAATCTCAACATTAAGCTCAAGACCGATTAAGGAATTTAATTGATGGGCAATAAAATTAACAGCCTTTTGACAGCCTGTAGATTTACAGGCAATCTGACTTTCAACCTTTATATACAGGTTATTATCTTCTAAAATTAATTTAGATCTTTTCAACCAACTTGAAATATAACTCAAGCTGTCAGGAAGATTAGAAATTACATTAGGCCAGACAAAACTTATCTCATCATCAATAGTTAAAGGACCTACTTTTAAAATTTTATATTTATCTAAATCATTTCCTAATTGATTATTCAAATAATCATTAATATTCTCTGTTTCAATAGATTGATTATTTTTTGAACTATTAGCTTCAATCAGATAACAGATACTAGCATCATCATCTAGTAAAATATATTTTATTGCATCGATACTCTTTTCCAATTTTAAGGCTTCAAACATTTCTTGACCTCCAGATTAATACCATTTAAACTCTATCAATCCATTAATATTTAATAAAGATTTATTCAAATTATTTATATCAGATTCTTCACTGAACTTTAAATCAAACCTAACAACAGTCTCGTTAGTTAACTTATCTCTTTCAACTACTACATCCATTATATTAATATTTTCTTCTCCTATAACCTCTGCTAATTGTCCTAGAATACCTGGCATATCCTTTATTCGACAATCTAACATTTTAATGTTAGAGCTTGTATGACTTAACTCTAACCTATTCAAGAAAAACAATGTAAAAAAGACTAAAAGAGTTGAAAAAATAGCCAGACTATAATATCCAATACCAACAGCAAGGCCTATAGCAGCAACAACCCAGAGGCTAGCTGCAGTAGTTAAACCCTTAACTGAAAAACCCTCTCTTATAATTGTACCTGCTCCTAAAAAACCAATTCCACTAACTACCTGGGCAGCAATTCTACCAGGGTCTGGGTCAACAGGTTCATATAATATTGACATTGTAAAAGAAACAATCATAACAACAGTCGAACCTACCCCAACTAGGATATGAGTTCTAAAGCCAGCTGGTCTATCATGGTTTTCTCTCTCCCAGCCAATAAAACCTGTTAATATTAATGCTAAAATCAATCTAAATATAATTGTACCTGGTGAAAGCATCATACTCACTCCATCCTGATTAATCTAAAAAAAAGAAAAATACAGCCTTTAAAACTTCTTTATACATTTTAATTCGAGATTTTAAACCTTGCCAAAACCCTCTTTTTTCTTCCTTTATAACATGGGTTAAATCAGGTAACCTAACTTTTTTGATCTGGCCATGCTTTTTAACATACCTGTTAATAATAACTTCAACGCCATAACCAGTATTATCGAGGTTCTGAATCTTATTTAAAATCTCTCCTTTTAAAGCTCTCTGTCCAGAAAGGTGAGGGCTTATTTTTTGACCTATATCAGTTATATTTCTTCCTTCATTGAATATACCAACAGTCATATCATATTCATTATTAATAATAGGATTTACAAGAGAGTATATATGTTCTTTTTTTAAACCAATTAAATCTGCATCAAGCATAATTACTATTTCTGCATTACATTCATCAAAACCTGCTTTTAATGCAGCTCCTTTACCAGAATTTTTTTTCAAATCAATAACTTCAGCCCCAGCCATTCTGGCAACTTTTGCTGTTTCATCGTCAGAGCCATCATTAATAACAATAACCCTTTTAATTTCAGGTAAGCTTTTAGTAATAGTTACTACATGACTAACAGTCTTTTCTTCATTATAAGCTGGAATCAGAGCACATATATTCATGGCCAGATAACCCCTTATTAGGTTATTTTAGATAATAATTCTTCAATCTGGTCAATTGCATTTTCTTTATCTAACATAGATTCTTCACCGGTTCTTCTTATCTGTAATTCAAATTTATCATCTTTTAATGATCTGGAACCAATTGTAATCCTTAATGGTATACCGATTAACTCAGCATCATTAAATTTAACTCCAGCTCTCTCGTCACGATCATCGAGAATAGTTTCTATGCCAGCTTCATTTAACTCAGTATATAAGTTTTCAGCAGCTTCATCTACATCATCACTATTCCCTAAAGGGAGAATAATGACTTTGTAGGGAGCAATCGGAACAGGCCAGACAATACCTTTTTCATCATGGTTCTGCTCAATAGCAGCTGCAACAGTTCTTGTAATTCCAATTCCATAACTGCCCATGACAATTGGTTGTTCCCTGCCATTATCATCTAAATAAGTTGCATTCATGCTTTCGCTGTATTTAGTTCCTAATTTAAAGATATGGCCAACCTCAATGCCAGATTTTATCTCTAATCCTCCATGACATTCCGGGCATTTATCTCCAGCAATAACTTTTCGTAAAGGCAGGTAATCTTCAATTTCATTCATATCTCTTTCTATATCAACATTTATATAATGGTAATCTTTTTTGTTTGCACCAGTTACCACACCATTTAACTCTTTAATCTTTCTATCAGCAATAACTTTTACATCATCTGATAAATTAACAGGCCCTATAAACCCGGCTATACTTCCAAATATTTCTTCAAACTCCTCTGGATGAGCAGGCCTTAATTCTACTGCTCCTAAATAATTTTTCAATTTAACTTCATTAAGTTGATCGTCGCCTCTGATTAATGCAACTACCGGTTCGCCATCTGCAATATAGGCCATAGATTTAACCATTTTAGTATCTGGTAGTTCAAGCATATCCACCAGGTCTTCAATAGTTTTCGCACCAGGAGTATGTATCTCTTTAAGATCTGATTTTACTTTTTCGCCACTCTCATCTAACTCAATAAAGGCTTCAGCCCTTTCAACATTGGCTGCATAATCACAGCTTGAACAGAAAGCTAACTCATCTTCACCAGTATCTGCTAAAACCATGAATTCATGAGATGAAGAACCTCCCATGGCCCCACTATCTGCCCTAACAACCCTGGTTTCCAGGCCACACCTTTCAAAAATACTTGAATATGTATCATACATCACCTGATACTGTTCATCTAAGCCTTCATAATCAGTATCCAGTGTATATGCATCTTTCATAATAAATTCTCTGGCTCTTAATAATCCAAACCTTGGTCTTATTTCATCTCTAACTTTTGTCTGGATCTGATATAAATTATATGGAAGATCCTTATATGATCTGATCTCATCCCTTATCATATCAGCAACTACCTCTTCATGGGTAGGTCCAAGACAGTATTGTCTTTTTTTCCGGTCTTCAAATTTAATCATTAAAGGGCCAAAATCTTCCCAGCGGCCAGATTCCTGCCAGATTTCCGCAGTCTGCATCGCCGGCATTAATATTTCCAATGCCCCACTTTTATCCATTTCTTCTCTTACAATATTTTCAACTTTTCTAATAATCCTATATCCTAATGGCAGATAAGAATAAACACCACTGGATAAAGCTCTTATCATACCTGCTCTTAACATCAATTTGTGACTCGCAATATCTGCATCTGTAGGATCTTCTTTTAATGTAGGCATATAATATTTTGATAATCTCATACTATTCACACTCCATTTTTTTAATTTCTGCCAGTAACTCTTCTAGTAATTCGTCTTCTGATACTTTTTTAATAATCTCACCTTTTTTAAAAATAAGGCCAACCCCTTTACCTCCGGCAATACCGATATCAGCCTGAGAAGCTTCCCCGGGACCATTAACAGCACAGCCCATTACTGCTACTGTTAAGTTTAAATCTATCTCCTGTAAGGCAGCTTTCACCTGTTTCGATAATTTCAATAGATCAATCTCAGTTCTTCCACAGGTCGGGCATGAAATTATTTCAATCCCTTTATCTCTTAAACCCATCGACTTCAAAATCTCTATACCAGCCTCAACTTCTCTAACTGGGTTTTCTGTTAGAGATATCCTTATAGTATCTCCTAAACCATGACTTAGCAGGGCACCAATACCAACCGCAGATTTTATATCTCCAGCTCTACCACCCCCGGCTTCAGTGATACCAATATGGAGCGGGTAATCATATTTTTCAACAAAGAGCTGATTGGCTTCCAGAGTCATGATAATTGAACTGGATTTCAAGGAAACTATTATATCTGTAAAATTAAGTCTTTCTAAATAGTTAATATGTTTGCTGGCACTAGCAACCATAGCTTCAGCAGAATGACCATATTCATCAGCAATATCCTTATCTAAAGAACCTGAATTTACACCAATCCGGATTGGAACTTTTCTTTCTTTACAGACTGAAACTACTTGTTTAACTCTATCATAACCACCAATATTTCCAGGATTTAACCTTAAACCATCAACCCCGGCTTCAACAGCTCCTAGAGCAAGTTGATAATCAAAATGAATATCTGCAATTACTGGTATCGAAGAAGCTCTAATAATTTCTGGCAAAGCTTTAACCGATTCGTTATCAGGGACTGCTACCCTAATAATTTCACAGCCAGCATTTATTAATTCTCTAATCTGATTTATAGTAGCTTCAATATCATTAGTTTTAGTGTTGGTCATTGACTGTATTGATATGGGGGCATCCCCGCCAATATCAACACCGCCTAAATTAACTTTTTTAGTCTTTTTCCTATTCATTAATTAAACCTGACCTTCCTTGCAGTCCCAGCACTCTTTATTACAATCATCAAGATGTTCAGCTACTTTTTTATCTAATATTTGCAATCTATCGAGAGCATCTTCAAGATTAATCTCTATATTATGATGCTCTCCATCTTCAAGCTCATCAATATCATCAGCTTCCATGACAAGCTGCTGAAGAGGAGTCAATTTTAAATTTGTATTAATAGGGCTGGAACCACTATGGAAAAGAATAGCCAGAGCAATTTCTCTGGCTTTTCCTAAATGCTCTCCTTTTAAGGTTAATAACTCATGTGCTCTTTCAGCGCCTTTTATTGGATGAATATCAAAATAATCATATGATTCAAAATCCCATTTGCCGTGTTTTTCCCAACTTGTATGACCTATATCATGCAATAGAGCCGCTTTGGTGGCCAAATCAGTACAGACATCTCGTTCTTTAGCAAGTTTAAATGCAAATTCAGCAGCAACAACTGCATGTCTGAAACCAGCAACTCTTAAATGTTTTAAAGCAATACTATCAGTTAATAAACTGACTAATGTAACTCTAGGCAATTTCATTTAACCACCTCCACAGATTAGAAAAAGCTAGTTATAATATCCTGATATATAACAAATATCATTAATGCTATCAATAAGAAAAATCCTATCATATGGATAAAACCTTCTTTTTCTTGAGGCACTGGTTTACCCATTATCATCTCAATAAATACAAAGACAATTCTTCCTCCATCTAAAGCTGGAAATGGTAGTAAATTTAATATGCCTAAATTAATACTTATAATAGCTAACCAATTTAAGACATCATCAAAACCAGTTCTGGCTGCTTCGCCCACAATAGAAGCAATCATTACAGGTCCACCTAGATCTTCAGTGCTCCTCTGGGCAAAAATCTGAACAAATCCATTAAAGACCATTCTTATCACGTAACCCGTCTGTACCACAGCGCCCTGAACAGCAGCAATTGGACCAACTCTCTCTCTAATCAATGCCGGCTCAATTCCTATTATACCATAACCTGCAGATTCGTCATATCTAGGGGTTACATTAACCATCATTTCAGTATCATTTCTCTGAACAGTAAATTCTAGAGATTCATCAGGATTTTCATGGATATGGGAAACCATTCCTTCCCAGCTATCGACTTCCTGGCCATTTATAGCCAATATTCTGTCCCCGGCTCTTAAATTAGCTTCAGCAGCTGGGTGATTTGGATAAGTCTGACCTATTACAGCTTCTCTAGAATAATCTACTGGCAGACCATATATACCAAAAATTAAAATAAAGGCTACCAGTGCAAGTAAAAAATTCATAATAGCTCCCATAGATAAAACTAATAATCTCTTACCTGGTGACTTTTGATGGAAAGCCCGGCCCTGCTCCACGGTTTCTTCATATAATCTTATCTCTTCTTCTGAGAGCTCTTCCTTATCAACAGGCATTTCTCCAACCATATTACAGAATCCACCGAGAGGTATCATCCTAATTGAAAAAACAGTCTCTCCTCTTTTACGAGAAATCAATTTTGGTCCAAAACCTAAAGCAAATTCTTCAACTCTTATATCTGATTTCTTAGCCATTATAAAATGGCCAAGTTCATGAACAAAGATTAAAACTCCTAAAAATATTATAAAAACAGCTATTGTAGTTACCAAGTTAATATTACCTCCTCTGTCATATTACGGACAGTTCGATTTAAATCTAAAATTTTATCTAAAGTATTAAATTCACCAGAATCATGATTATCTAGCATTTCTGAAATTACTTTTGGAATATCAGTAAATTTAATCCTCTTATTTAGAAAGGCCTTAACAGCTATTTCATTGGCAGCATTTAAAACTACAGGATACCCTCTGCCTTTTTTCCCGCTTTCATAGGCCAGTTCTAATGCTGGAAATGTTTCTAAATCAGGAGAATCAAATTCTAATTTACCGACTTCTTTTAAATTGAGCTTACTAGCAACACTAATCCCTCTGTCTGGATATTTCAAAGCATACTGAATTGGAGTTCTCATATCGGCAGAACCAAGTTCTGCTAAAATAGAACCATCAATCAACTCAACCATAGAATGGATAATGCTTTGAGGATGAATTATTACATCTATTTTATCATAAGAATAATCAAATAACCAATGCGCTTCTATAACTTCAAGCCCTTTATTCATTAAAGTAGCAGAATCAATCGAAATTTTACTGCCCATATTCCAGTTAGGATGATTTAAGGCATCTTCAACAGTCACATCTTCTATTTCTTTGGCGTTATAGCCATAGAAAGGCCCTCCTGAAGCCGTTAAGATAAGTTGAGAGACCTCTACCCTATCCTTACCATCTAAAAGCTGAAAAATGGCATTATGCTCACTATCTATCGGTATTATATCTACATTTTTTTCTTTTGCAAGAGAAATTATTAAATTACCACCAATAACAAGGCTCTCCTTATTAGCCAGTCCAAGTTTATTACCGTTTAAAATTGCATTATAGGATGGCTCTAAGCCAGCAGCGCCTACAATAGCATTAATAACCATATTAACATTATTCAAACCAGCTAATTCTGCAAAACCTGAACTACCAACTAATATTTCAGGATCATAACCAGCAGGAAAACTTTCTTTTAAAACTTTTATATCAGTTTCATCACAAATTGCAATAAAATCAGGTCTATATCTAATCGCCTGTCTTTTAATTTTATCTATACTTTTATAACAGGATATCCCTTTTAAATTCCAGTCATCCAGTTTATCAAGCACATTAAGAGTCTGTTCACCGATAGAACCAGTTGAACCTAATAAAACTAAATTTTTCATTCATTAACCTCCCAGTAAGGCAGAAGATTTGTTCTTGCTAATGATTTTATAATTACAAGCACAGCTGGGCCAATAATAAATCCAATAACCCCTAAAATTCTAAAACCAGCAAATAAAGCAACCATAGTTGCTAGAGGATGCAAACCTAAATTATCACCAATAATTTTACCCTCTAATGTCTCTCTGGCTGCTACAGTAGCCATATGAGTAACAAATAAACCAACAGCAAAACCAACATCTCCAATTAACAGATTAATTACCAGCCATGGATAAATTATTATAGACGGACCAATAATAGGAATTATATCTAAAACAGCAGATAATAAACCTATAGTTAAAGCATAATCATTCCCTAAAATAGTTAAAGCTATAAAAACTATAAAACCTGTTATTGAGATCAAAATTAACTGGGCTCTAATATAGCCGATAGCTGAAGTAGATAATTCTTTCATAATTTTACTGACTTTATTTTGCCAGTCATCAGGAAATAATTTCAATATATTATCACGTATTTTCTCTTTATCTCGACTAATAAAGAAAGTTGCAACAAAACTAAAGAATATAGTCATTAAAGCAACTGGAAAACCACTTACAGTGTTTAAGGCCATATTAGCAAGCTGTAACATTGAAGTTCTTACAGCATCAAAAATAGCCTGTAAATTCTCTTCAATTGCCGATATAATAGCCGGTGATACATCCCAGGCCTCTAATAAGTCCTGCCAGCCACCAGCATCAATAATTTCAAACTGTTCTATTAAAGTATTATAATCTGGCAATGTCTGGACAATCCTGTTAAGTTCAAAATATATCCTGGAAACACCAATAATTAATAAGAAAACTATAATAGTTAAGGCAAAAATTAATACAATAACAACTGATAAAGTTCTTCCAAAGGGTGCTTTTTTAGCAAGGTATCTAACTAAAGGCTCCAATAAACTTGCAATAACAATAGCAATTACAAAAGGAGCAAAAATCATAAAAGCATATCTCAATAAAAATAGAGAGATAAATGCAAAGATAATAGTTAAGACTAATTCTTGTAACCTTTTTTTCATAATTATCAACCTGCTTTATATTAAATAATTTATTAATAAAAACGCCACTGGTGCTGCCAATAACAGACTATCAAATCTATCAAGAATCCCACCATGTCCTGGCATTATCTCTCCAGAATCTTTAATATTTGCATCTCTTTTTAGAGCTGATTCTATAAGATCCCCAAAAATTGCAGATAAAGATAAAACTATTGTTATTGGAATTATCCAGAAACTAAAGATATCTAAATACAAACTATATAAAAGTATAATTATAATTGCAAAACTTACACCACCTACAGCACCGATGATTGACTTTTTAGGAGAAATAACAGGTGCAAGTGGCCTCTTGCCAAACTTTATTCCAATAAAATAAGCTCCTATATCAGTTGCCCAGGCAACTAAAAGAACAAGCCATAAAGCTTGATTATTTTCAAATACTGAATTATTAATCTCCATTAAAATAACTAAAAAGGAAAGTCCTCCGCCAATATAACATAAACAAAAAAGCCTATTTCCAACATTACTTAATATATTTTTAAATCCAGAGGTTTTAATATTATTGGCAAAAGTATAAATTATAGTAATAAGAATAAATAATAATAAATCTTCTATTTTATTATAATTAAAAGCCCTAAAAAAAAGTATTAAAGTTATAGAAGAGAATATCGGAATAACATACTTATCAAGATATAATTTATTATCAAAAAAATCAATAAATTCTCTGCCAGCCAGCGCTGCCAGTATAGCTAAAAAGATTAAAAAAGGAATTGTACCGGCATATATAATTAATATTAATAAAATTAGTCCTAATGCAGCGCTGGTAACTCTTTCCTTCAACATTCTAATTCAGCTCCTCGCCTGGCAATTTCCCAAATTTTCTCTTTCTCGAATTATATTCTTCTATAGCTTCCTCTAAATCTATTTTATCGAAATCAGGCCATAAAGTCGAGGTAAAATATAGCTCAGCATATGAAATCTGCCATAATAGAAAGTTAGACACCCTTTTTTCATTAGCAGTTCTAATTAATAAGTCAACATTATTTATTTCAGGTGCATATAATAATTCATTAAATTCCTCTTCACTTATGGCTTTAATATCTGAATTTAAAGCCTTATTTAAAGCATCGACTATCTCAGCCCTGCCCCCATAATTCACTGCAATAGTTAACTGTAAGCCATCATTATCTTTAGATACTTCTTCAATACGATTTATATCTGATTGGATATCATCTTCAAGTTCATCGATTCTTCCAATAACCTTAATCTTGATATCCTCTTCCTGCTGTAATTTATCAAATTCATTTCTGACAGTTGACCTTAATAACTTAAAAAGAAAATCAACTTCACTCCTCGGCCTCTGCCAGTTTTCAGTAGAAAAAGCAAAAACAGTTAAATACTTAATTCCTAATTCATTGGCAGCTTTGGCAACTCTTTCTAATGCTTTTAATCCTTCTCTATGACCAAAGTTTCTTGGCCTATTTTTCTTTTTGGCCCATCTGCCATTTCCATCCATTATAATAGCTATATGCATATGCTCTAAAGACTTCATGACTTTCCTCCTATTTGCAACGATTAAAAATATTTAAAAAAGAAGCATCCCCTCAATCGAGGGGATTACTTGTATTCAGTAAAAGAATAAAGAATTATCAGTTCATCAGAATCGGAAGAATCCCTTTGTCTAATATCTAAAACCCTTTTTTCACCAGTTCCTGAACTCTTCCTGGGCGGATTAACTTCAATCAGCTCTAAATCATAATCTTTCAAATCATCAATCACACTTTCAAGGCGACTGCCTCTAAAATTATCAAGAACCAGTTCCATCTTAGACCTCCATGATTTCTTCCTTCTTATTCTCTAAAGCTTTATCGATTTTCCCAATATATTCATCAGTTAAATCCTGAATATTATCAAGGCCTCTATGCATATTGTCTTCAGAAATTTCACTGGCCTCTTCTAATTCCTCAAGCTCTTCATTAGCTTCACGGCGAATATTTCTTATAGAAATTCTACCATTCTCGGCTTTTTCATTGGCAACTTTAGCCAGTTCTTTTCTTCGCTCTTCAGTAAGTTGAGGAATATTAATTCTAATAATATTGCCATCATTATTAGGTGTTAATCCTAAATTTTCTTTCATTATAGCTTTCTCAATATTCTCTAAAGCATTCTTATCCCATGGTTCAATAACCAATAGTCTTGCTTCTGGAGCAGAAACTTTAGCCATCTGCTGGATAGGTGTCTGGCTGCCATAATAATCAACAATAATATTTTCAACAAGAGAAGGTCTCGCCCTGCCAGTCCGAATAGTTTTAAATTCTTCTTTTACTGAATCCAGAACTTCTTTCATCTTTTTTTCAGTCTTCTGCTCAACTTGACCAATCATAATTAGGATCCCCCTTTATATATTATCTTACATAAGTCCCAATTTCTTCGCCTCTGATGGCCTTTTTAATATTACCATTATCCTTAACACCAAAGACAATTAAAGGTATTTCATTATCCATACATAATGAAATAGCGGTTGAATCCATCACTTCCAGTGACCTATTTAACACATCAATATAAGCAAGTTCTTTGAATTTAATAGCTTCTGGATTAACTACAGGATCAGAATCATATACTCCATCAACATTTTTAGCCATCAGAATAGCATCTGCAGATATTTCAGCAGCCCTTAAAGCAGCTGCAGTATCTGTTGAAAAATAAGGATTACCTGTACCTGAGGCAAAGATTACAACCCTGCCTTTTTCAAGATGTCTAATAGCTCTTCTCCGGATGTAAGGTTCTGCTACCTGACGCATCTCAATAGCTGATTGGACTCTAGTTTCAAGACCTAATTTTTCAATAGCATCCTGAAGGGCCAAAGCATTAATGACAGTTGCAAGCATTCCCATATAATCAGCTGTACCACGATCCATTCCTTTGGCACTGCCAGCTATTCCTCTAAAAATATTGCCTCCACCAACAACAATTGCCAGTTCAATATTAGTTTCCTCGACAACATCATAGATCTCTTCAGCCAACTCCTGAATAACCTTGGGATTGATGCCAAAACCATTATCTGCTGTCAGTGCTTCACCACTAATTTTCAATAAAACTCGAGAATATTTTGGAGTCGTTTCCATTAAATAACCTCCATTATTATTACTGCAAAAAAGAGAACACGGAACCGTGTTCTCTAATGCGGGCAGAATAATTATTTTTTGTTAAGCTCTGCTTGCACCTCTGCCGCAAAGTCTTCTTCTTCTTTTTCAATACCTTCTCCAACTTCATATCTTACAAAGTCTTCAACAGTAACACCTTTTTCATTAAGATAATCTTCAACAGAAATATCAGTATCTCTAATATATTCCTGATTATTAAGACATACCTGATTATAAAACTTATTGATCTTACCTTCAACGATATTATCAATAATATGCTCAGGTTTTCCTTCATTTAACATCTGTTCCCGATAAACTTTCTTTTCACGGGCAATATCTTCTTCAGTAACCTCTTCAGGACTTATATATTCAGGAGAAGAAGCGGCAATCTGCATAGCAATATTATTAGCAGTCTCAATATCAGCATCACCTGATAATTCAACCATAACACCAATCTTTCCACCCATATGGATATATGAATGAAGTATGCCATCAGTATTAAACCTTGAAAATCTACGTAATTCAATCTTCTCACCAATATTAGCTGTAGCTTCTTTAATGATTATTTCAAGAGTCTTATCATCATCTTCAAACCAGGACTCCTCTAATGCCTCATCAACATCTTCAGCATCACTTTCTAATAAATGCTGAGAAATCTTAGCGACTAACTCTTTAAAATTATCATTTCTGGCAACAAAATCTGTTTCAGAATTAACTTCAACAATAAGTCCTTTATTGCCATCTCTGCTGATAACAGTATTAACCATACCCTCAGCAGCAACTTTACCAGCTCTCTTTGCAGCTGCAGCCATACCTTTCTCTCTTAAATAATCAACTGCATCTTCAATATTGCCATCATTTTCAGTCAAAGCATTCTTGCAATCAAGAACACCTGCTCCAGTTCTTTCTCTTAATTCTTTAATCTCACTCATTCCAAATGCCATTGTTTATTTACCTCCCTGTGATAATCAGGCGTGAAAAAGGCCGGCCAAAAAATTACTTTCAGCCGGCGCTATAACTTCCTGAGAAATATATTTGCTAATAGCAGCCTGCTAAAAGCCGCAAAACAGATTTAAAATAAATTTACTCTGAATCCTCATTCTGAGCAGCTTCTTCAGCTTCTTGCTGAGTTTCACCGCTACTCTGCCTTCCGGCTATAACTGCATCGGCAATAGTACTTGTAATCAATTTAACCGCTCTAATAGCATCATCGTTGCCTGGTATCACATGATCAATAAGATCAGGATCACAGTTACTATCTACTATTGAAACGATTGGAATATCTAACTTAATAGCTTCTTGAACTGCAATAGATTCTTTGCGAGCATCAGTAATAAATAAAACATCAGGCAGGCCATCCATATAACGGATACCACCTAAGTTTCTCATTAGTTTTTCATGCTCTCTCTCCAGTTCGATTACCTCTTTATTTGGAAGAACCTCAAATAATCCATCTTCTTCCATCTGTTCAATCTCTTCAAGACGATCAATCCGCTTTTTAATGGTATTATAATTGGTAAGCATACCACCTAACCAGCGCTGGTTTACATAAGGCATCTCACAGCGTTCAGCTTCAGCTTTAACTGTTTCCTGAGCCTGACGCTTTGTACCAACAAATAACACAGTACTACCTTTACTGGCTTCCTCACGGACAAAATTATAAGCATCTTCAATCAATTTCACAGTTTGCTGGAGATCAATTATATAAATACCGTTTCTCTCGGTAAATATATATTTCTCCATCTTAGGATTCCATCTTCTAGTTTGATGTCCAAAATGGACACCAGACTCTAATAACTGTTTCATATTAACTACAGACATTATTAACTTGCACCTCCTTCCAGTTTTAAAACCTCTGCCTATTTCATCTCCTTAAAAACCCCTGCCGAAGAAGCAAGGCTGCAACCGATTAAACGGCACCTGCAGAAGGATCCACAGACATGTGTATTTTTTTAACTACTTGCTAGTATATCACATAGCCAAAACTATATCAAGCAATAAATATTTAACTAAAATTTATTTTAGTTTCTCTAATTCTTCTAATAGATATTCATTTAATATTTTAATATGAGTTCCCTTCATACCAAGTGATCTCGACTCGATAACACCGGCACTCTCAAACTTTCTTAAAGCATTAACTATTACAGACCTTGTAATACCAACTCTATCAGCTACTTTACTGGCAACAAGCAGACCTTCTTCACCATCAAGCTCCTCAAAAATATGTTCAATAGCTTCTAATTCTGAATAAGAGAGAGTCTCGATAGCTATTGTAACTGCTGCCTTTTTCCTGGCTTTCTTCTCACCTTTTTCACTTCTGGAGCGAAGAATCTCCATACCGACAACTGCAGCTCCATATTCACCTAAAACAAGATCTTCATCAATAAATTCACTGCCATATCTGGCCAGTACCAGGGTGCCTAAACGGTCCCCACCACCGACAACTGGAACAACAGTAGTCAATTTATCCTGGAATAAACATTCATCGCCTTCAGAGAAAACACATTCATTTCCTTTCTGTTCAATATTCTCTCTGGTATTATTTGACCGTAATAAGAAATCATTATATTCCTCAGGGAAACGACCATCTTCAATAACCTTTTCTTCCATAATATCACATTCAAAATCATCTAAAATACTATGGCCTAATATCTTTCCTTTTTTACTTAGAATATAAA
>Ga0207421_10003075_pt1 | contig 20145 bp, 12 predicted proteins | sample SodLakKL_010_SED_4_FD_187542 | JGI IMG/M metagenome (GOLD analysis project Ga0207421, IMG submission 187542) | Alkaline sediment microbial communities from Lake Tanatar, Kulunda Steppe, Russia - 8KL_010_SED (SPAdes) (version 2) | ecosystem: Environmental > Aquatic > Non-marine Saline and... | reverse complement strand
CATCAATCACAACTCCTCTTCCTTAACCACCTTCTCCAGCTCTTCGCGACTGATGCCCAGTTTTACTTCCATCTCCTCAAGGGTAATGTTTTTGGTTTCCGGCATAATCTTCCACACAAAGATTAGCTGAAGCACCATCATGAATGCGAAGAAGGCGAAAATAGGTCCGCCGCCGAATACACTCTCGATATAGACAAAATTACCGGCTATAATCGCCGCAAAAATCCAGTGAGTGCTGCTGCCCAGTGAATTGCCGAACGACCGGACCGCATTCGGGAAAATTTCGGAGATAAATACCCAGATTACGGCTCCCTGCCCAATGGCGTGAGATGCAATAAATACAAAGATCAGAATGGGCACAATCATTCCGACAAATGTTTGGGTAAAAAAAGCATATGCAATGGCAGACAATGAGATGATATAGCCAAATGATCCGATGTACATCAAAAACCGCCGCCCGAACCGGTCTATCAACAAGAGGCCGAGCATGGTAAAGACCAGGTTCACCACACCCACGCCAACGGATGACAACAGCGCAGCCTCGGCTCCCATGCCGGTAAGGTCAAAAATGCGTGGTGCAAAGTAGATGATAGCGTTGATGCCGGACACCTGGTTGAAGAATGCAAATAGGAAAGCGAGCATTATGGGAAACTTGTAGCGCTTGCTGAAAAACTCGGACAGTTTGGCCGCCCTTCCCGGCTGAAGGTCACTCGCCTGAATAGCTTTTACGGATGCCTCCACACTTTCGGGATCAATAAGCCTTAAAATAGCCTTCGCTTCTTCTACTCTGCTTTTGGCCACAATAAGCCATCTGGGGCTCTCAGGGATGAAAAACACAAAAATCAGAAAGAGTGTAGCAGGTACCACCTCTACTCCCAGCATCCATCTCCACGACTCGATATCCTCGGTGCCTATCAAAAAGTTAGAAAAATATGCAATCAGTATTCCCAATACGATATTGAACTGAAAAAGCGCGGTAAGTTTTCCTCTTTTTTCGGCGGGTGCAATTTCAGAGATATACATCGGTGCCACTACGGACGAAGCCCCAATACTCAATCCGCCAATAAACCGAAAAAACATTAATGAGTAGACTTCAGGTGCCAGTGCTGAGCCTGCAGCCGAGATCAGAAAAAGTGCCGCAATCCATATCAGGGATATACGCCGGCCAAATTTTTGCGCAGGGATTCCTCCGAACAGAGCCCCGAGAATTGTACCATAAAGCGCCATTGCGATGGTCTGGCCAATCATGATGTCGCTCAGTTCCCACATCAGCTGGATATTCTGCTCGCCCCCCGATATAACTGCCGTATCAAATCCGAAAAGAAACCCGCCTAATGCGGATGTAATGGCCCAGAAAAAGATTTTATGTTTTCTCATGCTCCGTTGTTTAATTCCAGATAGATTTTAATGACCAGAAGTCCAGGCCGGCCAGTCCCGCCTTGCCTCCTTCTGAGAAAATGACCACATCCCTGCTTTCCGGGTCCGGAAAGATCCGGTTAGTGATTACGGCTTCACCATCATTTATAAACACCTCCACTGACGACCAGTCCACAAAAATATGAAGCTTCACTTTGCCGTCAATCAGCCTTGCAGGGGCATCATTTCTTTGGGCAAAATCTTCGCTGAAATCATCCTGGCCGGAATTGGTCCTGTCTACAAATACGGTCCCGTTCACCGCATCGTAGCCTACCAGTGTCTCCTCTTCATCACCGGCCCGCAGTTTTAATCCAACAGTTTCTGATTCGCCCGGTTCAAGCTCAACCAATATCTCATACGCCATTCCGGAAATTCCTTCTCCTGCAAGAGAACGGGTTCCTGAAATGCCTGCACTGTTCAGACGCACATGGGCCTCCCTAAGCTTCTGAAGCTCTTCTACTGGTTTCTGAATGACTTTGATCTCATCCTCAATAGTAACCAGGTGTATAGACCGGGGAATCGACATGGCACTTCTCCATGGATGGGTCGGAATCTCGTTGGCGTAGTTCCAGTTGTTCATCCAGCCAACCCACATGCGGCGCCCGTCCTCCTCAGGAATGTTTGTCCAGGTTATGGCGGCATAGAAGTCTGTACCGTAATCTCCCCAGATAATCTCCCCATCAGAGATCGTTTCATCGGCAACAAACTCCGTTCCGGTCCAGTCGCCAACAAAGAACTGTGATCCGGAACCTCCGGCAATGGCGCCGGGATTCATATCCACATGAAGCACCCATCGAATATTATTGGGATCACCATCAACGGCAATCGGAAACAGATCCGGGCACTCCCAAATGCCCCCAACGGCTCCGGCAGGACCAAAATCACTCAGGAATTCCCACTCTTTCAAGTTATCGGAGGCATAGAACTGTACTTTATGCTGCTGAGGCAGAGCCACCACCATCACCCATCGTTCTGTGATATCATCCCACATTACATTGGGATCACGAAAATCGGGATCATCAAACTCCAATACCGGATTCCCCTCATATTTGGTGAATGTCTCACCACCGTCAATACTATAAGCCAGCGACTGAGCCTGCCAGGTGGAGCCGTCAGACCGGGTATAGTGGCTGGTGTAGACAGCAATCAGCGGAGCCCGTGTGCCGTCACCAAAACCGGATGTGTTGTTGTGGTCGACCAGTGCACCGCCTGAAAAGATTCCCTCCTCTTCCTCTTTTCCATAGGGAATGGCTACCGGCCGATGTTCCCAGTGAACCAGGTCTTCACTTACGGCATGGTTCCAGCTCATATAGCCCCAGGTGTTGCCAAACGGGTTGTATTGATGGAACAGGTGGTATTTTCCTTCATAGTACACCAGCCCGTTCGGATCATTCATCCAGTTGATACGCGGCGTATAGTGATATTGAGGGCGGTATCGTTCCTGAAAAGTGACCTCAGCATCCATATGCTGGTTTATCAGATTTTCGTCATAGTGAACCTCAACTTCAGCTTCTCGGTCGCAACTGATCTGCAACATCAAAATGGATATGAACAGTAATCTTATAATCCAGCCATTATTTAAAGGTTTCATACAATTAAAGATCTATTTAATGTTTAGATATCTCCTGTTCAGAATAATTACTGAAGGATGAAAGCACATTACATAAAAGAGAAATTCCCAATACAAAGTAAAATGATCTCCGGCCACATCGAAGAAACCCGGTTGGCTGAATTTTACCCTGATTCAAGATCCCGATTTAATAATGATGAATATGATACATTCTGATTTAAATGACAAAAATCATCTCTGATAGCTTCTTTACTTCAGTTCGATTCATAAATCAGGTCCTGAATGTCACCACTCCCCCACGGCAATCACTACGTGGGAAGGGGTGGTTTTACAGAAGAAGGGAGAATAATCTATAGGGCGCAGATTATTATAAATACCAATATTTAGATAGCTTAAATCAATTATTATCATCCCCATTGCCCCTGTTTTCCATCGGGATCTCTTCGAGGCATCAAACAGAAAAGTACCGGTTAATTCAGAACATTACCATCCCGGTATAAACTGCATGCCAAAATTCCCTCCGCGATCAGGCCTTTGAAATGGATACGCATAATACACTTCCAATATAAGAGCACCAAACAGGTTAAAGCGTGTGGAAACACCGGCACTGAAAACAGGTATTCTCTCTTGTGATCTTCTTTCGAATTTAAAAACCGGAGGCTCATCTTCATGCCATGCCAACCCGGCATCAGCAAACAGAGAAAGTTCAGTAGGCAAATACCGGAAAGTAAACAGTCCGAACTGAGGGGTGCCGAGGAGAGGAATTCTAAGTTCAGCACTGGCAAGTGCGGAATGTGTACCTACCAAACGATCGATAACAGGACAATTATCCTGATTAGCCGCACACTCCTCAGACCTGAAATCGAAGAAGCTGTATCCGCGAACAAAGTTCATGCTATTGGGAAAACCGATATATTCAGTGGAAAACGGATCATCAATATCCGCATAATAATTACCGCGGTGAAGAGCTCTAAAAGCAATAGTAACCGGATCTAAAAAATAGTAGCGTCGGAAATCGGCCATGGCCTGCACAAAATTAACCGATCCGATCAGTGGAGTTACCTGATATCGTTCACGGCCACCAAAAATAGGCGAAGTGAAACCCGGCAGGGAGTAATCTACAACATAGGCCAGGCTTGGAGTGGCAAGGAATAGATTGTCCGGATCCTCAATATCCTCTCGAGTGAAGCGACCGGTTCCCAGGAAAAATCTTTCCAGTTCATAATCAAATACATACCAGTTAACCCCGGCTGTTGCTTCAAATCTGCGAGTTTCAGATAACGGAAACTCCGTTATAAATGCGGCCTGATGAATTATGATTCTCTGAATAAAACGATCCAGTACTCTTTCCCCCTCTTCTTGAACTATTCGTGAACGGGTAAACACTTGCGGTACCCGGGATATAAGCCCGCCATAATTGAGTCTGCCACGTCGATTAATGTAGCTCAGCTGTCCACCTATATCCTGAATCCTTCCCCGGGATTCAACGACCAAAATTAGATTGTTATCCCCAAGAAGGTCGCTCCACCAAAACCCTATTCCACCTGCAACTTGTGCGCCAAAACCGGGTGTGACACCGACTCCTATATGTCCTGGAATGATCCGGGTTAAACCCAAACTTCGCTGATGATCTTCTATATCGAATTCCGTGTCAGATGGCAGCAATCCTTTTTCAAAATCAGCCAGGTAGCCGGCTATAATATTTTCATCGAGTGCGGCATAGGGAGGAAGTACGCGCTCCTGAGCATCCCTGTTGGCCAGGGGTTCTTCAATTAACTCCTCTGCGATATCATCGGCCTGTAATCGGTGAATGTTATACTGATCCTGTGAAAAGATGGAGAACATCAGGTCTCCGGTATCCCTGGAAACCGTTAGCGCCGGAGACTGTTCGGTAATCCCGGTAATACCGGTCATGACATTCGTTATGCGATACACCTGTTCCGTTTCAAGATTATAACGATAAATGTCGGGTATGCCATCCTGGTCTGATATGAAAAAAAGGCTGGTATCGTCCGCAGAGAAATGGGGGTTGGAATAGGTTGCTTCGCCAAAAGGTGTCAGGTAGGATATCTCACCGGTCTGCACGTCAATTAAGCCTAGGCGATTTGGACGAATGTCAAGCTTGTCAAAATCAGTACCACCGGGACCTCCATCGGTAACATACACAATGGTTTCGCCGTCAGAGCTCCACTGCGGTTCCATTGAGGAGAAAATGTCATCGGTAAGCTGGGTTGTTTCGTCCGTTTCGAGGTTATAAAGATAGATATTGCTGCGACCGCCTATCGAGCCTGATACAGCAATGGTGCTGCCGTCAGGACTCCATGCAGGATTTTCCAGCGCAGGAGCTCCCCTGACACGAATGTTTCGTTCAATCCGGTCGTCATGAACATTCCATATTGAGATCTCATTATTCCCGCGGGCAAAAGTGATGAAAGCAACCCTGCGATTGTCCGGATCCCAGGAGCCGGCGGAGGTCAGAAAACGAATGTCATCCAGATGAGGATCTTCATCCACTCCTCCGAGATTTGTGATCTCATCTCCTGTCTCCGCATCTGCAACTATAAAATCGATCCCGAATGGTATCCGGTCACGCAAATAGGATACATAATTTCCATCGGGACTCAGCGATGGAGCAAGATTGACTCGTCCATGGCCAAGTTCTTGGGCTAGAAATTTCTCCCCAACCTCGTCCGGGTGAGTTCGATTCTCCAGCTGAGGTTCATAATATTCACTCATGTAAGCATGCCAGTCCTCAATCATTCGTCCGGAACTAACATTAAAAACTGAGTCCACAGCAGCTATGGGCCCTATCTCACCTGCCTTAAGAAAAAAGGGCGTAATGGTTTCGTCACCAAAAATCCCCCCAATAAAAGCCAGAAAGGCATGGCCATATCGGTAAGGGTTATAACGCTGCTGGATGGCAAAATCTTCAAAATCAGGCAGATTGTCGTTTAACACGGCATCACGCATCCACATAGATGTTTGTGTATGGCGCCGTCCGAGGGAGAAGTATTCCGCCATACCCTCCACCAGCCATAACGGCAATTCATTCATATTGATTTCCATCCTCCTTGCAATATCGAACTGGAATGAGTGAACGAGTTCGTGACCCAATACGTGATGGGTAATATTATGATTGGGCTGAATCGGCATGACAACCCTCTCACGAAGGGGTTCTGCAAGTCCTCTTACACCTCCGGGAATAAACCCGGGTACGATATTGGTTTGGCGAAAATCTGCATCATCAGCATAAAAAATAAGTGGCTTACGGTCTTCTTCAGCAAACTCATGATTTGTCACCTCGCTGATTCGCTGATACCATCGCTCTGCCATTCGGCCAATATCAGGAATGAACGGTTGCTTGTCTTCATAAAAGAGAATCCGGAAATGGTCGGTGTTAAACTCTTTGAAGTCGAATTTTTCGTATTGTACTTTATTACGGCCAAAATGTTGTCCAAACAAGTCGGGGGCAATAAAAACGATCAGAAATGTCAGAATTGTAACTCCCTTGAAGGTGGCTAATGGATTCATTAGGCTTTCTCTCTTTGGTTAACGAGCAGAAATGGAAACTGCATTCTCTGAACTCAGTATATTTTGGCGTGTGCCCGGATAAACTGTAGGCTCTTATCTTATTCTCAAAATTCATGTGTTGAATCGTCAGAATGATAAACTTAGAGTACTGACTTATAAATACTTCTTGATGTATATATAATAATTCAAAAGAGAATAAAATTCCACCTTGACCCTCTGTTATTCAATATCAAATCGGGATAAATCAGCTCTTATCCTGGGCTCAGGCTATAAATAACAAAAGCCCTGAACGTCTCCATCCAGGGCTTTGAATACATGTGAATTAAATAAACGGAACTGTTACATCACCTCTTCAATCGGCGTATACTCCATATCGAAGGCTGAGGCAACATCTTTGTATACAATTTTGCCATTGGCGATGTTCAAGCCTTTCTTTAGTTCAGCATCATCGGCCAGCGCTTTTTTCCACCCTTTATTGGCAATCTGAACCGCATAAGGCATGGTTACGTTGGTTAAGCCCAGTGTGGATGTATAAGGCACGGCTCCCGGCATATTAGCCACACAATAGTGAACCACATCATCTATGATATAGATGGGGTCGTTATGCGTTGTGGCTTTGGATGTCTCAAAACAACCACCCTGATCGATGGCAACATCAACCATTACCGTTCCCGGACGCATCTCTTTGAGCATATCACGGCGGATAAGGCTCGGAGCTTTGGCACCGGGAATTAAAACCGCCCCAATAATAAGGTCGGTGGTTGGAAGCAGGTTTCGTATGGTTCCTTCTGTTGAATAGAGTGTTCGTACATTCTTGGGCATCACATCATCGAGATATCGAAGCCTTGGTATATTGATGTCAAGAATCGTAGTATTTGCTCCCATTCCGGCGGCAATCTTGGCTGCATTCACACCCACAATTCCGCCACCCAGAACGATCACATTGGCAGCAGGCACACCGGGAATTCCTCCCATCAAAACACCGCGACCACCGGTAGCTTTTTCGAGGTATTTAGCCCCTTCCTGAGCTGCCATTCGGCCCGCAACCTCACTCATCGGAACCAAAAGCGGAAGCGAGCGATCAGCTTTCTCCACGGTTTCATAAGCAATGGCAATACATTTTGATTTCATGACTGCTTCGGTCAATTCCTGGCTTGCTGCAAAGTGAAAATAGGTGAAGATAATTTGCCCCTCTTTCATTAGCGGATACTCCACTTCGATAGGCTCTTTTACCTTCATGATCATATCTGCTTTTGACCAAACTTCTTTTACGTCGTCAATAATAGTGGCTCCGCGTTCAATATACATCTCATCAGTAAATCCGCTTCCCACTCCTGCACCCTTCTCAACGAGTACTTCGTGACCGTTTCTTTTAAGCTGAAGAACACCGCCCGGTTGTATGGACACGCGACTTTCGTGCGTTTTTATCTCTTTTGGAACTCCAATAATCATTTTATAATCGGTTAATTTGTTATGGTAGATTAAGCGGGTGAAAGGTAGCAAACTTTAATCAAAAGTTTGGATAAACTTCTGTAAAAGAGCTTAAAGAATACGCTGTATCAGCGTATTCTGATGAAATGAGAATTGTGTTTAACCGATCAGGAATTTTTTGGCAGATTACTTTTTTTTCACTTCAACAGCTTTTTTCAGGCCTTTATCGGTGAGTGATATATGCCCGTAAAGCAAGGGGCCTCCAATAGATTTGAGCTCTATCAGCTTATTTTCTGCAAGATATTCTAAATAGCCGCGCATTTCATTCCGTTCATAGTTCAGAGATTTATTTACCTGTTCTACAGAGACGGTCTCACCAGATTTCTCTTTACTCAGACTGGATGCGGCAATCAAAAGTTGCTCGCATTTTTTGTTGAAATCATTACCAATAATCATTTTAAGCCGGTTAGTTCACGCCTATAATCAGTATTTCAGCTTACTAAATCGTTAACCTTAGGTTAAGTTATTGTTAACCCTCTTGAAGCCGGGCGCACAATTCACTCGCATTTCGTGTGGTTTAAATTGAAGTGAGCAGCAGTTAAACAGAAGCCATGGGTGTTTTACACTCTTTTGATCTCTGCTTCGTTACTTGAAACCTAAAAGCTTATGTGCTGCCAGCAGGAATTTTTTTTGATTGAGAATAACAAACAGCGTAACATTCTGCCTGAGTGTGCAGCACGATATTAACTTAGTTGTTAAACAACCCGGAAATGATCTCAAAAGAGATATTAAAAAAAATCAGGAAGCTTGAAATCCGTACCAAAGGATTGGTGAACAATATCTTTGGCGGTGAATACCAGTCTGCCTTTAAAGGACAGGGAATGGAGTTCTCTGAAGTGAGGGCCTACACCTACGGGGATGATATCCGTCAGATCGACTGGAATGTAACGGCCCGTAATGGCGAACCCTACATCAAAATATTTGAGGAAGAGCGCGAGCAGACACTCATGCTCTGTGTTGATATCTCACCCAGTGGTTTCTTCGGCAGCAGGTCTCAAACCAAAATGGAGCTATCCATCGAGGTGTGTGCCGTGCTCGCTTTCAGCGCTATTAAAAATAACGATAAGGTAGGGCTGGTTCTTTTCAGTGATAAAATTGAAAAGGTGGTGCCGCCTAAAAAAGGCCGCACCCATGTATTACGCCTTATTCGTGAACTTTATACGGCTGAGCCTTCAGGAACCAGAACGTCAATCGGAAATGCCCTCTCTTATGTGAACCGTCTTCTGAACCGCCGTTCTATTATTGTACTGGCTTCCGATTTTGAAGATCGTGACTTTGAAAAGCCTCATAAAATAACTTCCCGCAAGCACGACCTGGTAAATGTAATGGTGCACGACCGAATTGAAGAAGAGCTGCCTGATGTTGGAATTATTACGTTAACGGATGCGGAGACCGGAGAGCAGCAGCTCGTAGATACATCCAGTAAAAGGGTGCGTGCCGAGTACAAGAGGAAAGTTTTGAAAAATCAGGTTGAGCTTAAGAATTACTTCCTGAAAAACAAGATGGACTCAGTTGATCTCTACACCAATGAGTCGTATATAAAACCATTAATTAATTTCTTTCAGAAAAGAACGGGCCGTTATTAGGGGAAAGTGAGATCGAGATAAACCTCACTTATCAGAATTGAGGAAATAACCGACGCTTAATTATACGCCAGATTGTCTTCTTCCAATCGCAGCAGCTCAAGCCTTCGATCCATCTCTTCTACAAGTTCCATAAGATCCGGAAGGTATTTATCGTCGAGAGACTCAGAGGCCGGCAGGTCTACGGTTACAGAGTTGACCGGGCGATCATTTACATACAGCCTGTAGCACAAATGAGGGCCTGTCGCAAGTCCGGTTTGACCTACATAACCGATTACCTGTCCCTGTTCCACTCTAACCCCCGGCCGAATTCCCGGAGCAAACCCATTTAAATGCAGATAAGCTGTCTTGTAGGTGCTGTTGTGGCGAATTTGAACAATATTTCCATTTCCTCCGCGTCTTGCGGCTTCGGTAACCACGCCATCACCAACTGCAATAACCGGTGTACCGGTCGGTGCAGCATAATCTGTTCCGTAGTGGGGCCGGTTCTGCTGAAGGATCGGGTGAAATCGATTTCTGGAGAATCCTGAACTTACGCGCTGGTTATACCGAAATGGCGCTTTAAGAAGTTCTTTTTGAAGGCTGTTTCCGTTCTCATCGAAGTATCCCCGGCGTTCACCGTTATCGAAAAAATAGGCCCTATAGGTTCTGTTCCTGTGCTGAAATTCAGCCGCCTTGATATCTCCGATTCCAATATATTCACCATCTGCATACAGATTCTCATATACCGCTTTAAAGTGGTCTCCTCTGCGTAGAGCAAAAAAGTCAACTTCCCATCCAAATATATCAGCCAGTTCCACACCAAGCCTTTGCGAAGCGCCTTCTGACTGAACCGCATCATAAAGTGACGTTGAAATGGTGCTTGCTGTTTGTGCCTGACGATGCTCAACCGCTACCCTGCCACTTTCATGGGTTACCACATTATCGCTGTCCCACTTTATCGTTACATATTGAGTAAGAGATTGTCTCCACACAAAAGCAAATGCATCGTCACCGCTCTTATAAACCCTGTATCGTTGCCCGGGAATAAAACGGTTTAAGTTTACAGCTCCCCTGGTCTGTTGCTGAATGGCATAAATAGTTTGAGGAGATACATTGTGGCGTCTTAGAATGATATACAGGCTTTCATCTCTCCTAATCCTGTCATCTACCACATGTATGCCATCTATCACAAAACCGTAGTTGTCCCTCGGGGGGTGTGGTGGTATCTCTACAAGATTATGAATAGAAATGATTGCTTCATCAGTTTCTTCCGTTTCCGGCTCTACATCATAGAATGCTATGACGACAATGGTAAGAAACACAGCTATAACGCTTAATAGAACCTTCCGCATTCGTATTATTTATTTTCTGGTTAGTAGTTTACAGTAGCAGGAATTTGTGCCCAAAGCCTTTGTTATAACAAATTAACAGAAAGATTTAAAGATTCATAATTTGAAAATCATCTTCAATAAAGGGGTTCAGTTTTCGTTCTTGCATTTGTTATATTCCGGGATTATAGATTCGGCTACAAAAACAAAATAAATAATTTTAAAATCGTTCATCTGCGTGAAGCCATTTTCGCTTCTTTATCTTCTCCTTATTTTTTTCGCTTCTTTAGCTGCTCCGGCACACGCTCAGTCGGTTCATACCTATGTAGATTCAGATTCACTTCAGGTAGGTGATATTTTCGAGCTTACTTATGTGGTGGAAGGCGTCTACTCCTCTCTCAGTTACCCAACTGAAGATCAGTTTGAAGATAATCTGGAGGTGTTGTCGAGGCAGCGTTTTCAGCCGGCTGCAAACCGTGACAGCCTGGTTTACAGGATTCAGTTCTTTGGCACAGAGAATATCACCATTGCCTCAAAAGAGATTACGCTTCACCGAAGTGATACTGATACAACCCTGGAAACAAACAGGGTACCTCTCTTTTTTAAAACGGTTTTGGCAGAGGGCGAAGAGGAGTTCAGGCCTTTTAAGCCTATTTTTGAATTTGCCCGATCGCTATGGCCTTTCCTTATTGGCTTGCTTTTACTGGCAATTGCCGGATACCTCTTCTACCGATGGTATACCGCCCGCGAAACCAAACCTGAGCCCGCACCGGTGTCGCCTCCACCTCCGTTTGAAAATCCTTTGAATAAACTCTTAGATCAACTCTCTGAATTGCCTGAAACATCTGCCCTTTCAGAAATGGAAGATTATGAGAAGTACTACATCCGCCTTGGAGATGCCATCAGGCTCTACATTAAAAGAGTATATGAATTTCCAGCACTTGAGATGACCACGCGTGAAATTGTGCTGAACCTTCAAAAGGAACTCGCTTCAACTGAAATCATAAAAATTACCCGTTCGGTGCTGAATGAAGCAGATATGGTGAAATTTGCAAATTTCAGGCCCAGCAGAGAGCTGGCGGATAACGTTCTGAATAAAGCCCGTCAATTTGCTGAAACAGCAAGAGCCAACGACACCGAGAAAATTGAGTATCTGAGAATTCGGCATGAAGAAAAAGCAGTAGCATCCGTTAATGATACAGCATCACCAAAAGAACTAAAGGTGACGTAACATGACCTGGGATAATCCTGAATATTTTTGGCTTTTATTAATCATCCCACTCTTCCTGGGATACCTTTTATGGCAATTCTTCACAAAAAGGAGTTCTTCATTAACCTTTTCATCACTTGAAAAACTGAAGGGCATCAGTGGCAATTACCGCGTTTGGCTGGTTTGGTTTACACCTCTGTTATACACCGTGGCATATACGCTTTTTGTAGTTGCCCTTGCCCGGCCGCAGCTGCAGAATACCACTGTGGAGAGAAGCGCAGAAGGAATCGATATTGTAATCAGTATTGATATCTCCTCTTCGATGCTTGCTGAAGACATCAAGCCCAACAGGCTTATTGCGGCCAAAGAGGTTGCCGCCGATTTTGTAGAGAAGAGGGTGTCCGACCGGATTGGCATCAATGTATTTGCACGTGAAAGCTTTACAGTAGTTCCGCCAACCCTCGACTACGGCCTGGTAAAAAACATGCTCGAAACCGTAGATCTCGGTATGGTCCGTGATGGAACAGCAATAGGGATGGGTATTGCCACTGCAATTAACCGCCTCAGGGATTCAGAGGCGGAGAGCAAAGTGATTATTCTGCTTACTGACGGAATGAATAACGCCGGAGAGATTGACCCTGTAACCGCCGGAGAGATGGCGGCAGCTTTTGGAATCAGAGTCTATACAATCGGTATTGGCACCCGCGGAACCGCCCCCTACCCTATTGACGACCCGATTTTCGGACGCCGCTACCAAAACGTACCTGTTCATATCGATGAAGAGATGCTTCAGCATATCTCAAACATCACCGATGGCAAATACTGGAGAGCAACCGACCTGGAAGAGTTTATTGAAGTATACAATGAAATTGACCGGCTTGAGCAGACCGAAATTGAAGAGATTATCTATATCGACTATGAAGACCTCTACCCTCTGTATATACTGGCAGGAATCGGCTTTCTCCTTACCGGATTTATAAATGAACGTTTTATGACCCGTTCGCCGTTATTTCACCCTTAGCCCACGCTTCACTTCGCAGTGAGAAAAGCGGGTTAGAATCAATATCTTTAAAGGTTATTTAAATAAACTTCGATTTGATTTAACCTTGCAAAACCTGATCCGCTTGTCGGCATATCACTATAACCCGAAACAATTGCTAAACTATTAAGAATTACCTCTATTCATGATTGAACAGGTTCGATCTTCCATCATAAAGTATTTCCCGAAAATTTCTGCAGAAAAACATCTCGACGGAAATCATAATATCCGCCTTAAAGGATTTTCCGGTTCTTCGGGGATTTTTGTTCTAAGTGAATTGATCCGGAAGTATTCACCTCTGCTCTATGTCGTAAAAGATTTTGAAAGAGCGGCAGCTGTTGCATCCGATTTTGAACAGCTCGGCAATGAAAATATACTGCTTTTCCCTCCGCTTCGCAGAAAGCCCTACGACTCGGAAAAAATACTCGACATGTCGATCATGGTTCAGCGCTCCGAGGTGCTTGAGAAAATAACGCGTAATGAGGCTTCGGTTATTGTAGCATCTGCAGATGCCATTATCGAGAAACTGGTACCGGCCGATCATTTTCACAAATCATCCATACATATAAGTAAGGGAGATATCATCCCGCCGGAAGAACTCTCTGCAAAGCTGTCGGACCAGGGTTATCAGGCTGCCCGGTTTGTAGATGCGCCGGGAGAGTTTGCAATCAGGGGCGGAATATTTGATGTATTTCCATTTTCGGGTGATTACCCGGTTCGGTTTGAATTTTTTGGAGATGAGATCGACTCCATCCGTGAATTCGATCCCGATTCGCAGCGTTCGGTCTCCTTTCTGAATGAAGCCCGTCTGGTACCGAATGCTTCCATAGCAGAGAACGGTGTAAAGGAGAGCCTGATGTCGTACTTGCCGGAACAGTCGGTTCTCATCATTGAAGAGGAGCAGCTTATACTTTCTGAGATAGAAACCTTTGAACAACAGGCACTGAATACTTTTCAGGAGCTAAAAAATGATAACCTGCCCCAACCGCACAACATCTACGTTACCGGCGAAGAGTGGAATAAGACTCTTCAGAACAGGGGAATTATCTACACCAGGAGCTTTACTGAACAGCCTTCAGATTACCTAACCCTTGAGGTCAATTCATCTCCACACCCCTCTTTTAACGGTAGTTTTAAACTTCTACGCTCATACATCACAGAGCAGAGCGAATCGGGAGGGCGAGTCCTGATACTCACCGATCATGAAAATCAGAAAGAGCGTTTTGAGGAACTGTTGGGTGAACCGGGCAATGATTTCAACTACAGGGTGGTGATTCAAACACTACATGAAGGTTTTGTACTGAAAGATGAAAAGCTCTCGGTACTTACCGACCACCAGATTTTTAACCGGTATCACCGTCCCAAAATTAAAAGGAAACGGGTGCGTGGCGGCATCTCTTTTAAAGAGCTCAGGGATCTGAACATCGGTGATTATGTGGTGCATGTGGATTACGGAATTGGCAAGTTTGCCGGGTTCAAAAAAATTGAAGTCCGAAATTCCACCCAGGAAGCTGCAGTGCTGCGGTATAAAGATGATTCTATTCTCTATGTAAATGTATCAAGCCTCCACAAGCTTCAGAAATATTCGGGTAAGGAGGGAAAAGAACCCCGGATTACAAAACTAGGTTCAGGTGAGTGGGCACGAAAAAAAGCCTCTACCAAGAAAAAGGTAAAGGATATTGCCCGTGAACTGATTGAGCTTTACGCCAAACGAAAAGCTCAGCAGGCGTTTGAGTTTTCTCCCGACAACGCATGGCAAACTGAAATGGAAGCCCGTTTTGAGTTTGAAGAGACACCCGACCAGATGGATGCAATCCTCTCTGTTAAAAACGACATGGAATCGTCTCAGCCGATGGACCGGCTTATCTGCGGCGATGTTGGTTTTGGAAAGACTGAAGTAGCCGTTAGGGCTGCTTTTAAAGCTGTGATGGATCAGAAACAGGTGGCTATACTTGTACCTACAACTATTCTGGCCGATCAGCACCTGAAAACATTCAGGGAAAGAATGAAAGATTTTCCCATTGAAATTGAAGCCATCTCCCGCTTTCGGACGGCCGCCGAACAGAAAGTGATTGTTAAAAAACTGGAAGCCGGCAAAGTGGATATCCTCATTGGTACACATCGCATTGTTTCAAAAGATGTACAGTTTAAAAACCTAGGCCTGCTGGTTATTGATGAGGAGCAGCGTTTTGGCGTAGCTGTTAAGGAGAAGCTTAAAAAATTCCGTGCCGCCATCGATGTGATGACTCTCACAGCAACGCCGATACCGCGTACCCTGCAGTTCTCGCTGATGGGCGCACGCGACCTGAGTATCATCAATACACCGCCTCCCAACAGGCAACCCGTTTATACCGAAATTCACAGCATGGATGAAGGCCTTATCCGGGATGCCATCGTGGAAGAGACTTCACGGGGCGGACAGGTCTTTTTTATCCATAACCGGGTTAAAAATATTGAAGAGATGGCAGAGATGATCCGCACGCTGGTTCCAGACATCCGGGTTCGGTTTGCCCACGGACAGATGCCGTCATCCCGCCTCGAGAAAATTATCCGGGATTTTTACCAGCATAAGTTTGACGTGCTGATTTCCACAAATATTGTTGAAAACGGAATCGATATAGCCAATGCAAATACCATCATTATTAACAATGCAAACCAATTTGGACTGTCGGAGCTCCATCAGCTTCGGGGACGAGTGGGACGGTCGAACCGTAAAGCCTTTTGTTACCTGATTACCCCTCCCGTTCAAAATCTGTCGGCCGATGCCCGAAAACGACTAACCGCCCTGGAAGAGTTCTCCGATCTCGGTGCAGGATTTAATATAGCCATGCGTGATCTTGATATACGCGGAGCCGGTGACATACTGGGTGCCGAACAGAGCGGGTATATTTCAGACATCGGGTTTGAACTGTACACCAAAATTCTCGACGACGCTGTACGAGAACTGAAAGAGACCGAATACAAATCCTCATTTAAGAGTGAGCCTCTAAAAGTGGATTATCCGGAAACGCAGGTTGAGTTTGACCTCTCTGCGTATCTTGAAAGTGATTACGTAAGAGATAATGTTGAAAGACTGAATCTCTACAGAAAACTTTCGGAAGCCGAAAGTGTTGATAAAATCATCGAGTGGAAAGACGAAGTGACCGACAGGTTTGGCAAGCTGCCTGAAACCGGTGAGAACCTTGTAAATGCCTCACTCATCAAATACTTTGCTTCCAAACTGCTTCTCAAAAAAGTTACAATCAGAGCCGGGCGTATGTGGCTGATGAGCCCAAAAAACGATGATGACCTTGGAGTTCAGTTCTACGGCAGCGGTTACTTCCAAAAGCTGCTCAGCCAAATTGAATCAAAAACTGATCACCCGTTTAAAGTGGTCCAGAAAAATGATGTTGTCACGCTTGTAATCCAAAACATCAACTCCGTTGAGCACGGCATATCATACCTTAAATCTCTCCCTGAGTTCAATCCCGCCGCAGAAGAGGTCACGGCATGATCATATCACTGGATAGAGCTATAGAGCTGATACGAAACGGTGATATCGTTGCATTCCCGACTGAAACGGTGTACGGCCTTGGGGCAGATGTCAAAAATGTTGTTGCCATACAGAAAACGTTCGACATAAAAGGACGCCCGGCGGACAACCCGCTCATTGTCCATATCAGTGATATTGATCAGGTATATGAACTGGCGACAGACATCCCTGACTCTTTTAAAAAACTGGCAAACCATTTTTGGCCGGGACCGCTAACAATGGTTCTCAAGAAGCAGGCTGCGGTTCCCGATATTGTAACCGCAGGTTTAGATAGCGTTGCTATCAGAATGCCCGATCATCCTATTGCCCTTGAACTGATTCGAAACACAGGTCCGCTTACCGCACCCAGTGCAAACCGTTCGGGGAAACCCAGCCCCACAAGAGCAGAACATATAATTGAAGATTATGGCGATAAACTGCCTGTTGTTGACGGAGGGAGTTCAACGATCGGCCTTGAATCTACAGTACTCGATTTAACTTCCAAACAGATTGCAATTCTTCGGCCCGGTGCAATCTCTGCTGAGATGATTGAAAACCTGCTAAAAACAGAAGTTTTTAAATCTACTGATCACGCTGCTGACTCTTTACCAAAAAGTCCCGGTGTGAAATACACACACTATAAGCCAAAAGCGTCCGTGAACTGGATTCATTCGGTTCCTTCTCAATTCGACTCCAAAACCTTCTACATTTTGCACTCAAAAATGTCAGGTAAAACGGAAAAGAATGTTGTTACCTGCAACGGCAATTTCGACCTGCTTGCAAAACTTCTCTATGACTATTTCAGAACAGCTGACCATCTCGGTTACTCTCAAATTTTGGTCGAAACCCTCCCAAAACTTTCACCACACCCTCTGATTCCTCCCCTTAAAAACAGAATCTCGAAGTCTGTCGGGAGCTGAATTTTTACGCTTTAAAGCCCTTCTGCGCACGGTTTTAAATTTTATTTAAAGTTTTTTCTGTTTAAGCAAACGATTCAGAAATAAATTCTTGTTGTACAGCTGTCTGACTTAACGAAATTAAATCTACTGTCAGAATTCTTAACCCCAAAAATAAAACAAGAATAACGATGAAAACTAATCCAATACTAAGATTCCTGATTCTGATTCTTGCTCCACTACTTATGTTATCACTTTTTACCGCATGCAGTGATGACAACGGATCCGCAATTACAGATCCGGATAATGGTGATGCAGAGCAAAATCTGGTAGAATTGGCTCAAGATGACGATCGATTTACTACTTTAGTACAACTAATACTGGATGCCGAACTGGAAGGCACGCTGTCCGGTGATGAATTCACGGTGTTTGCACCAACAAATGCTGCATTCGATGCGCTTTTTGATGTTGTCGACCCAGCTGATCTATCCACCGAGGATATTATAGAAATTTTGACATTTCACGTAACCGCCGGAACAATTCTATCCGGTGATCTCGCTGCGCAGCAAGACGTTGAAATGCTTAATGAAGAGCGCACGCTGGTTCAGGTAAGTGCCGCCGGTGTTTTGATTAATGGCAGCTCAAATGTTATAGAGGCAGATCTTGTCGCTACAAATGGAGTAATTCACGCAATTGATGAAGTACTTCTGCCATCCGCATATCGCGAGCCGAACCTTGTTGATACTGCACGCGAAGCCGGTGATTTTGAAATTCTTTTAAGCTTGGCTGAAGACGTTGGGCTAATCACGACTCTCAAGTATTTAGGTCCTTATACTGCGTTTGCTCCAAATGATGATGCTTTTGCTGCACTTTTTGCAGAAATTGATCCAGATGCATTATCATCTGAGCAGGTACAGTTTATCCTTACCTACCATGTAATTGCCGGTGTGCCTATTCTTTCAGGTGATCTGGGCGCGCAACAGACTGTAGACGCAGCCAATAACGAGCCGCTTTACATCACAGCTGATAACGGAGATGTAACAGTTAACGGTTCATCAAATGTAATTGATGCAGACGTTACCGCCTCTAACGGTGTAATTCACGTAGTGGATCAGGTGCTTCTTCCAAATGCATTCCTAAACACTGTAGAAGTTGCAGCAAAGAACTATAACTTTACCACACTGGTTAGTCTTCTAAGCCAGTATCCAAGCCTGGTTGACGCGGTTGCAACGTCTGAAATAACAGTTTTTGCACCCACCAATGAGGCGTTCGACACATTGTTTGAATCAGTAGATCCAAACGACCTGACAGAAGAGCAGATTGCCGAAGTGCTTCTATATCACACGATCTTGGGAACTCAGGTATTTGCAGGTGATCTTGCTGCAGAACAAACCGTCGATTCAGGTTCTGAAGAAGCTCTTTACATCACTGCTGATGCAGAAGGTGTAGTGGTTAATGGATCGGCCAATGTAGTTTTAGCCGATGTGGCTTCCACTAATGGTGTAATTCATGCCATTGATTCTGTACTGCTCCCTAACGCATTCCTCGACATTACAGGAATTGCATTGAAGAACTACAACCTAACAACTCTTGTGGGACTTCTCGCAGACTTCGACCTTGTAGAAACTCTTCAGGGTGAAGGAAAATTCACGGTATTTGCACCGACAAACGATGCATTTGATGATATAAGCAGTGTATTACCTGATCTTACTAATGACCAGATTCTCAGTACACTCCTCTACCATGTACTTGGTGGCGAAGTGTTTGCCGGAGACCTTGCGGCAACTCAAACTGTTGAGATGCTCAATGAGCAGGAAGTAACAATTACAGTTGCAAATGGTACCGTTTCGGTTGAAGCTGATGGTTCTACAGCTGTTGTTACTGTTGCAGATCTGGGCGGAACGAATGGTGTTATACATATTATTGATACGGTTTTGATACCAAATCTGGATTCAGCCGACGCCAGCATTACAATTGACAATGTAGGTGCCTCTGCATGGGAGTTTACCGATATCTCGGGAGAAGGCGCCTCTGCTAATTTAAATGAAGAGAATGCGACTCTCACACTTGAAACCGGGAAACGGTATGCATTTATCAATAATGGAGGCAGTAATCACCCGCTGGATTTTAGAGACAGCGACGGGAATTTCCTTCTGGCACAGGGTGGTGAGTCCGGTTCTTTTGAGAACGATGAAGCTGTAGATTTCGCAGTAAGCGGTGATGTTGTATCTTTTACGCTTACAGAGGCACTTGCTGCCGAAATAGCCACTTATCACTGCACAGTTCACGGCGTAATGACCGGATCAGTAAATGTGAACTAAGACTGGTTAAGTATAAATTTATCCCGTGGAATCTGTATTCCACAACAATCAAAAAAGGCGGCCTTAGTAGGGTCGCCTTTTTTTTGTCAATGAATGACTGGCAAAACCCGCAATGTTTCTTTTCCATATTACTTCAGTCAGCATAGTAATTGAGAGTGTTTTCGAACAAAAACATTGTGGGTTTCTTATAAACAATGACCATTGACAATAAAAGTATTATAAATGTTTAGATAAGAATTTAGGTGTTCCGATGATTTTTGAACTCCT
>Ga0207421_10003073_pt1 | contig 20150 bp, 9 predicted proteins | sample SodLakKL_010_SED_4_FD_187542 | JGI IMG/M metagenome (GOLD analysis project Ga0207421, IMG submission 187542) | Alkaline sediment microbial communities from Lake Tanatar, Kulunda Steppe, Russia - 8KL_010_SED (SPAdes) (version 2) | ecosystem: Environmental > Aquatic > Non-marine Saline and... | reverse complement strand
ATGCGTTGTAAACGCTGAGTGTTATGCGGGATGATTCCTGAAGGTGAAACGGAATGACAGTTACCGGATTGAACGGGTTGGGATAATTGCCAAGCAGTTCTGTGCGACTGGGAGCATCCCGCCCGCCTGATGAATCGCCCTCCGGGTCAGCTGAAGTAACGTTGAGCGTCCCCGTCAGATCGAACCGGGCATAAACAGGCCGGTGATCGGAAGTAGTGTTGCTGAAATCACTGATATAGTCGGGTACGTGGACCATCTCGGATCCCTGCAGCCAGTAATCGTGAAGATGATGGTTGACGGTAATGTGGTCAATCATGCTTCCAGCGCGCGTCCCCCGCTTCCATGACTCCGCCGCCTTGAGGCTCAGCGGTTCCGTGACTATGGTGTAGTCGGGACTATCCAGGAAATTCTTGTATGGTGAGTCATAAAAGGATCCTCGAGTGGATCGGATCACATCGTCGTTGTAATCCCCGAGGAAGATCAGCGGACTATGAGGTGTCACGGATTGGTCGAAGTATGCCTTGATATCCCGGGACGCGGTGACGCGGCGATCATACGATTCGGCATCGGAAAATGCCTTGGCGTGTATGGCTACCGCATAGATGATGCGGCTGCTGTTTCCGACGCGGGCCTGGATCACAAACTCCAGCGGAAACCTTCCGGCCCAGGCATAAGAACTCTGCCCGTTGTCGCTGTCAATCAGATTGCTGAATAGCGAATCCACAGTTTCGGTATTGTAGATGAACCCGACTTGCTGTGACTGGGAATAGTTGGTGATGAATCCGCTGTAGCCATCCAGATCGTCAATGAGCCGGCGGAACTGGTCCCGGTTGACGATTTCCTGGACGGCCAGGAGATCGGGCTGAAGGTTCAGTATGACCGACATGACATAGTTATACTGCAACTCTGTATCATCTGGCCCTCTTTCTTCATCCCCGAACCACTCGATATTCCAGGTGACTACGTCAAAAGTCTCCGAATTGGGGATGTTCGCCCAGTCGTCGCTGTACTGGGCATGAGCATGGCCGGCACCCGATAATAAAAGGGCGATGACGCCTATGACGGATATACGTAAAGAAAAGCGCATAATGCAGATATTACCCGATAATGGTAATGCGTGTGAGGTATTTTGTATGGATAGTGTATCTGGTCAGATTACTTGCTATGGCCACTTTATATGACTGCCTGATCAGATCAGTTCTGATCTGATCACTTGATCAGTGTCATTTTTCTGGTGACCGACTGGCCGTCATTGAGTTCGACCCGGTAGATGTAAATTCCGCTAGACAGTGCTGAAGCGTCAAAACTGACCTGATGATGTCCGGCCGAAAGAGACTCACCGGAAACCAGCGTTGCCACTTCACGTCCCAGTGTGTCAAACAGCCTGACAGAAACGGTATGTTCCGCAGGCAGATCAAAGGAAATCACTGTCGACGGGTTGAACGGGTTTGGGTAATTCTGATGGACTGTAAAACGATCAGGCATCTCGGAAAGTTCGGTCTCGGAACTGACGACGATCTCATCCTCGCCGCCGGCCTGCTTGTAGCGTGCCGCAAACTCCTGTATATACAGGTTGGCAATGCGCGGATCGGTTATGATGATCGTGTTTTCGTCGTTGACCTGGTTTGCGGCGCCTGACCAGTTGTGGGAACCGGTGATCACCGTGCCATTCCATGAAGATCCCTCTCCGTCAATGATGGCGTATTTGTGGTGCAGCAGTCCGAAGTCCCTCTGAGGGAACTCAATGAAATCACCCCATGAGGCGAGATCGTCGAACCGGCTGCCGGTAACGCCGATATTCCCGATTACTCCGCGCACGTCCAGTCCGGCATTGTGCCGCTCCTGCAACGCATTGGCAATAGTGAACCGGGTGATGAGCATGGTTCCGACATTCACACTGTGCCGAGCATTGTTGATGGCTTGAACAATGGCATTTTCCGTACCTCCCTGCGGACTGAAATGCAGGCGGACATGGCTGTCACCGATCCAGTACAATATCGGGTTCACTACCTGTTTGTTTTCACCAAAACGGGCGTTGGCTGCATTGGGCGAGGTGGTTGTACTGCCCCACATCTGGTCGAACTCACGGGTGTAGCCTCCTGCTATGGCCACGTCCTGAAACTCGATCATATTCTGGTACTGATCCTCAGATCCCTGATCCGTTGCGTTCCAGGAACTGGTGATCAGCCAGACATCCTCGGGATCACCACCCTTGTAGTCGATAACGGCAAATTTGTTGTGGTGGATGCCGCTCCGGCCGCTGTTCCGGCTGCCGAAATTGCTGAGGATGAACGGGACCCCGTTGGCTTGCAGCTCCGTTTCAACAGCCGAAGTGCTGGTGGTATGATCCAGGATCACGCGTACCTCGACACCGCGATTGTGAGCCTGGCCAAGAAAACTGGCAATTTGCGTACCGACACTTCCACTGGTGCTGTAAAATGTGATATCAATGGAGTGCTGCGCCTCGAAAATCCGTCGGATATAATGGTCCGGAAAACTGAAGTTGGCCGTAGCCTGCTCGTCCAGCGCCAGGGTGTGATCCACACTCTTATTGAAATAGACGTTGATCTCCTGGGTGGCTTCCGGCGGGGAAGTGGTGGTTACGAAATAGGGATTGGTCCGGCTGGTATCGGTTCCTGCCGCTGACCGCAGCTGCACGTTGTAGATCATGGCGGCATCCAGATCCTCCAGGATCAGGCTGTGCTCCTCCTTGGGATCGGCATCCTCAATACAACCAAGCTCGAATACCGCTGTGAGACCGTAGCACAATTCTGTAGTTCCCGGACGGTCGGTTTCCCACTGGAATGTGATACTGCTCGGAGTGGCGGCTGTTTCGAACGGAGCCGTGGTGAGGAAGAGCGGTGCGTCGCCGATCTGGATAATGTCAGCCCGCGATCGGGGAAATACCTGGACGAACTGCCGGAACCGGCTCGCGGCACCAACGATATTTACCGGCACATTGGGAATGGCTATGCCGGGCAGATCCGTGAATTCCGATATCCGGATTTCTGATGTGACCACGCCATCCGTGATGTCATAGTTGGTCTGTCCCGCAAACGTTCCCGATGCTTCGATGAGAACACTGTCGAGTTGCACCAGCTGCCCTTCATAATCACCGGTCTGCAGTTCGGCCAGGGAGATGACCAGTGGTTCGATGTGACGGTTGGCCTCCGGATAGACCTCGAATTCAACGGTTTCCATTACGCCCTCGACCGGTGCGATCTGAAGCAGGTCGTTGAAGGTGGTCAGTGCGCCGGTCACGACGATAGAATCGCCATGAGCCACGCCAAGGGTAAAGCCAACTTCCTCATCCCGCATCAGGGGACTGTAGTAGGCGGCAATACCGGCGGTTTCATCCTGGAAATAGATCGGCCCGGAGAGTTCGTCGGCCACCGTTACCCATCCGGCAACGGTAACTACGGTACCAAGCGGCAGATCCCGTGCATCGGCAATGGGTATGGGCTGGTCGGAAGGAAGTCCGCGTCCCGTCAGCGACAGGGTGAAGGTTTCCTTATCCGGGTCATTGGTTTCGACGGAAAACCCGCCCTCGTACACTCCGAGCGTTTCAGGAGAAAAGGTGAGCGTCAGCGCTGCAGACTCGCCGTTGGCAAGCGCACCGCTCGTTTCTCCTTCGAGGCTGAATACCATGCTGCCGGTGACCGTTGCATCGGAATAGATCAGGGTGTCCTGCCCGGTATTGGTGAGCGTCAGGTTCTTGATAGCCTCCGACCCGGTCAGGACCGATCCGAAATCCAGGGTGCTTTGCTGTTCCCTGACTGTCCCGTCAACCTCAGTCCGCAGCCGCGGGTCTTCGGAAATCTCCTCAAATGCCGTCACTTCGAAATTGTCGATGCTGATGCGGTTCCCGGCCGTTCTGATGATCCGAAAACGGATATCTCCGCCCAGGTTGACCGGTACAGCGGCTTGCTCAAGGTCACCTTCAGGCGAAGTCAGTTCGGGTCCGGCGTTGCTCCAGCTGCCGCCGCCATTCTGGGAATACTGAACCTGTATTTTGCCTCCCGTATCACCGGAAAAACCGGAATTGGCATGAAAAAATCTCACCTCGCCTGCTCCGGAAATATCGAATTCCATGGCAATGAATCCATCGCGGAGACGGACAGACTGAGATCCGATACGCTTGTCACCAGACTGATTTCCAAGAAGAGCATCGTTAAGCATCCACGGTCCGGATTGCAGGTTTACAATGGCCGGAGCGTAACCTCCTTTTGAGCCATCCTCAAAATCCTCGAACATCTGTCCGAATGCGGTCAGGGGGGAGAAAGAGATAAAAAGTAATAGAACAAGGAATTGGAGTCGGCAGGAGAAGTGCTTCATGATGGTACGTTGGTTAGATGAAAAGCCGCTTCGGCAATCAACACTAAACTTTGTGAGGGAAGTCTCAGGAGAATTGCGATAAGCAGCAACTGTTGTAACAGTTATGGAGAACCTGTATGGTGCTATATGGAGAGTGGCTGTTAAAATAGAGAATACGCGGCAGAGCTGAAATTATTTTTTTCATTGATTCATGTGCATGGAAGCGCTTTGCAAATCTGGGATTTTTTCAGCATATTTAAGGCTATAGCAATCATAATCGCACCAAATAATCCGCCCTTTTGGCGGTTGCTGCTACCGGTTCATTACACACACCCGGTTTGGTGCATCTGAATGTTATGTTACTGATTTGTGAATTTCTGCAAAAACAGACAAGGTGATTTTTTTTTCGTTCCCAAAAGGTCTAATTTTACTCGCAATTCATTCTCTGCGAATGAGCACGCCCGCTGTCACCACAGGATATAGCAATCGGCCCGTACAAGTACATAAAAATCAACGAAGACAAGATCAGTATTCCCTAAATGAGTTATCGTTACGCTCTACCTCCCATCTCCATTGCCCTGATCCTTACGGCATGGATGGCTTCTGCCACCGTATCTCAAGCACAACATCAATTCGAGCGCAGGGCTGTAGAAGTCAGCAATCTCGGTCTTTCCATCACGAACGCCGGTACTCTTGGCCGTCCCAATGTGCGGCTACAGCCCATAGGCCTCCCAAGCATGGAGTTTCCCAGGGGGACCGGAACCGAACACCTGTTTGAAGCCGGACTCTGGGTAGGTGCCCGTGTAGCCGGGGCAACCCTCGTTTCCACAGCCGCAGTTACCGATCCGGCCGGCTACTCCACCGGAAAAGCAGGTTACGAATTCACGAATGACGGCCTGCTCATCGAAGAACGCTCCACCTTCCCCGACTCCGATGTATTCACTCCGCGCGCCGTCAGCCATCAGGATCTGATCGCGCACTTCACCGACCGCAACACTGTGGTCAATAACATTCCCATATCCGGGCATGAGCAACCGCTTTTTGCCGATGTCCGGATGGAAAGCTACAACTGGAACTTCGGTTTTGCCGAAGGGCTCAGCATTCTTCGCTATGATATTACCAATAACAGTGAGGATCTCTGGGAGGATGTGTACGTAGCCATGTACTCCGATATGGTCGTGCGTAACGTCAATACCACAACCGAGACCGGATCGGACTTTTTTAACAAGGGTGGATTCGGTTATCTGGATGAAACCGGACGTGACGACGACGGGGAAAACCTGTATGCCCTGTATGCATTTGACGTCGGATCCAATGACGATCCCAGTTTCAATACCTATGCCGCTTCCGTCATACTGGGTTCGGAATACCGCGGTATTGAATTCCATCCCCGCTATGCGGATCTCTATCAGGACGAATTGTCCGAGTCTGGCCTGGTTCCCCCAATGGTTCAGCCTGCATTCTGGCAGTTTTCGGCCGGGTCCGGCATATTTCTCCGTCCCACGGACGATGTGGACAGGTACGGAAGGATGGCAAACCCCTGGCCGCTGGACCAGAACCGGGAACGCCTTCGAACCGACGGCATCGATGCAGACGGCAACTACATCCAGCTGCATTCCATCGGACCCTTTCCCCAGGTGGAACCCGGTGAAACCGTAACCGTGTACATGGCCATGGTGGCCGCCCCGAAACCTGATGAATACCAGGGCCTGGAAGGAAAGCGCACGGACAATGCCGACAGCAGGGTCCATCTTGTGGAACAAGTCGACTGGGCATTCCGGATTTTTGAAGGGCAGTACGATACCTTGTCCCGCGAGCGCGAACGTTATCTTGTGCCCGAGCCGCCGGATGTACCCAGTATCCGCGTAGAACTGGAAGAGGGAGCTGCCATCGTCTACTGGGACCGCCGTGCCGAGGAAACGGTCGACCCTATCTCGGGTGAAAAGGATTTTGCCGGTTATCGCATCTACCGCTCCAGGCTGGGTGACGATCTGCGGGGGACACTCACTGACAGGCAGCTGATCCGCGAGTTCGATACCAGGGATTCTCCCATAGGATACAATACGGGCTTTGGTGAAGTACTCATCCCCGATGGCCCCAGGACGTTTCCCGGAGATGATACCGAATACTGGTACCGGTATCGCATTGAAGGAATGCTCAGCGGCTGGCAGTACAGTTTTTCGGTTACCGCGTTCGACTGGGGCGGAGAAGGGGTTGGGTCCCTGGAAACCAGTCAGACCGCCAATGCCGTAAATGTTTTTCCTGGCACCCCGGTAAATGTCGGTTTCGATGAGCCTGTGGGCGTCTATCCTAATCCTTATCGTGTCAGTGCCGCCTGGGATGGCGGAACTTCGTTTACAAGGAAACTCACCTTTTACAACCTCCCATCCAACGCCGAGCTCACGGTGTACACCCTCGCGGGAGAGATCGTAGCCAGAAAAACGCATTATTCCGATACCTATCGCGGCGATATCCGCTGGTTCGCCAACCTGAGCGACGAAAACGCAGTGATGTCCGGTGGAGAACACCATTGGGACCTGCTTTCTGATGCCAATCAGGATCTGACCACCGGCCTGTATCTCTATACGGTCAAGGACCTGGACAGCGGCAATATTCAACGGGGGCGCCTAGCCATCATCAAATGATTCTCGGAACACAGCTTATAGTATCGTAGAATATTCACATTCCAATCACTAACTAAAAAATAACAACTTATGAAGAAGATATACCAAGCCTTCATTTTGGGACTGTTTGTTTTTGCGCTGGGTCTGTCCTCAGCGCATGCAGATATTCCAAGGATCACCATAAAGGATCTGAATTCCTATGAAGTGACCCCGGAAACATTTCAGGATGTGCAGAACCACCCCCTGGCGGATTCCACAGTTGAATTCACCGCTATCGTAAGCTCCTACCCAAGGAATTCCGGACTTGCATCCTATGATGCGGAAGAGGATGCCATCGGACGCATCCATGTTTTTGTCATTGACACTACGGCCCATTCCGAAGGGCGTGACGGCATGGCCATGCAGCTGGTGGTGGACGGACCCGGACTCAATACCCTTGAGAACCTGGAACGCGGTGACATTATCACCGTTCGCGGAGAGCTGGGCTTTTTTGGAAACGTAGCGCAGTTCAATACCGATGACATAGAAAGCCTGGGAAGTGTCTGGATTGATCCCGAGTTCGAAAAATTCCAGCCGTTGCTGGAACCCTGGATCATCCCCTTGTCGGAACTCAACCAGGTCGTTGATACGGGAATAGAAGCCCGTTTCGATAACTACGCCAAATATCACGCCCAGTATGTGCGTATCGAAGGTGCCGTTATCCAGAACCGTGACCTCATAAGTGACCGCCCGTGGATGTATATCGGTCACAGCGGTGTGATCGCTTACAACCGCGACACATCCCTTCGCTATCGCAATGACCGTACCGCCGGATATCGTGAAGGATACAACTACCGCCGGATCGCTGCTACAGGTCCCCAACCGCCTGCCGGACAGGAAGAAGACGGTCTTTATGAACCGCCGCCTCCGGGCGCCGTCATCAACTACAGCGGATATGTCGTGGCAAATACCTTTGATCCGGACAACCTTGAAGCGGACGGCTCGGCTGCCTTTGCCATCGTAGCCATGGAAGACGGTGTCCGCTGGCTCGGCCTTGGCGACAATGCCATCCGCTACACCAATGAGACCCTGCCGCCATTCTATCCCTACGAAATTCCTGTGGATCTTGAAGTCATCGGTTTCCCGCCGATTTTTTCCAACTACAGCATAAGCAAACTTACCCCCACTTCTACAGAAGCCGTGCAAATCAGCTTCAGCGTGGCTCCGGCTACTGAAGAGGAGACTCTTCAAAGGGTTGTGCTTATCTATCGGGCAGAAGGCGAGGAGACCGAAGTGGAACTGACCGGTACGAACGGCAATTACAGCTACACTTTCCCGACATTCCCCGACCTGACCTCCGTCAGCTTCGAGATCCGTGCCACCGACTCCAATGACATTACGGGTACCATTCGCGACGGCGACCTGCTTGATGGTGACCAGCTTGCTCTCAGGTTCTTTGTCCTGGATTCGGCCGTCGACAACATCACCAGCATCACCCAAACTCCCGACGGAATGAGAGGGCCCAGCCCGCTTTTTGGACTCGGTGAAATCCCGGTTGACATTACGGCGGTAGTTGTTGCCGATTCAGCCGACGGCTTCATCGTCATCCATGACAACACGGAACCCTGGTCGGGTCTCTTCCTGCTGCCCAATACAGAGACACAGTCCCTGCGCAGAGGTGACCGCATAGTCATTTCGGCGTCCGAAATCGGCAATACCAATACCAACAACAACTTTGCCGACGTAACCTACCTCGAAAACCCCGTTTTCGAGGTACTGGAAAGAGAGGTGGATTATGAACAGTACATTCCTGTTGTCACCACCAACGACCTGACCGGCCAGCCGCATCGCGGTGCCCCGTACGAAGCAATGATAATCCGTATTGAGGATGCTCATGTAGCCACCAACCAGGCCGATGCACCGGCCAGCGATTTCGGCGAGTGGGCGTTTGCCTCCGGTACACCGGATGACGAGTACCCTTCCGTCCGTGTTCGCTTCAACTTCACACAAAACAACCTGCGTGTACTGTCAAACTTTGCCGGCAGCTACAATGATGACATGAAAACAGGTGCCCTCCTCGAGTATGTCCAGGGGGTATATGGATACAGTTTTGGCAATCCCAAAATGACCTTGCGGCAGGACAATGATGTAAAACCGGTTGAAGACCTGTTCTATCCGAACCGCGTGTTCCCGCTCTTCCTGCCAGCGAACAACGCACAGTTCACGGCTTCACGAAACCTGGAAGCTGAGTGGGCATCTACAACCGATAGGGACGGTGACGATGTTATCTACATCTTCACGCTCTCAACGCCGGATGATGAAACGTTTGAAACTCCGCTGTTCAAGCAACTTTCCGTTGGTAGCGGAGCTGCAAACCGTGCTGTCATCCGGTATGACGATCTGGACGCTCTCCTTGATTCCCGTGGACTCGATATGGGCGAATCGGAGGAATTCATATGGACTATCCTCGCATCGGATGGCAGGGATACCGTGCAGGTCTCCACTAAGACCGGCCCTGTTTTTAATCCGATTTACCGAAATATCACAATGGAAAGGGCAGCGCAGACTTCTGCCGAAGACAGCGATCTTCCGCGGCGATTTGCACTGGAACAGAACTACCCGAATCCGTTCAACCCTGCAACCAAGATCCGGTACGATGTGCCCGATCAGTCGCATGTCAGGATTGCCATCTATGATGTCCTCGGACGACAAGTCCAGGTGCTGGTTAATGAAGAACTGAGTGCCGGCAGGCACACCGTAGAGTTTGACGCCACTAGATTTGCCAGCGGTGTCTATATCTACCGGATGGAAGCCGGATCTTTTATCCAGACCAGAAAAATGATGCTTGTAAAATAACTTATCCGGAAGTAAGGCGGGGGCCGGTAATCCATCGGGTCCCCGCCCCTTTTATCTTTTCAAAATATTATGACCACGATGTACCGTCTGCTTCCCGTATTGATTGTATCGCTGTTATTGGCCGGCCTGATCTCCTGTGATTCCGGACTGACAGGCAATCTGAAAGAAAATGAGCCGCCCAGAACGTTTCTCACTGTTAATGAGATCAACCTGGAAGAAGATAATGATATGGAACGCAGGCTTGTCAGCCAAGTGCACATCTCATGGTGGGGCGACGATCCCGACGGTTATGTCGTCGCATTTGAATACGCCATAACCGACAGAGACTGGATCTATACGCCGCAAACAGAGGATGAAGTGGAATGGAACTATACCGAGCAGACCGACAGCGTTTTTGTCCTGCCCATCCCACCCGGAGAAAAGGTGGCTGACGTTCGCTTTACCGTAAGAGCCATCGACAACGAAGACCTTCGTGACCCGGAAGGCGCCTCTGTCGTATTCCCCATTGAAAATTCTCCCCCCGTAGTAACCATCCATCGGATCAGCACTCCGCAGCAGGAGATGGAAGCACCTCCCGATACCACCTACCACGTAGCCAGTATCGGCTGGACGGCCACGGATCCCGACGGAGATGAAAACCTCTCCCATTTTGAAGTGGTCATGAATGATACGCTGAGCGAGTGGACAAGGATACCCGTTGATATCAGTTTCCTGAGCTTTCGTATCACCGAACCCGCAGGCGATCAGACCTCAGCACAAGTTTATCTCGGAAGAAGTTTTGCCCGCAGCGACATTGTCCTGGATAACTTCCGCATGAATAGCGAAAACACGTTCTACATCAGGGCCGTCGACAATGCCGATGCCCGAAGCCCTGTCGACAGCCTCACATGGTTCATGAAAGAGCAGACCTCGCGGATCCTTTTCATCAATGATTATGCCGGTGTTGCGCAGCAGGATGCCATGGCCCGCCACAGACAAATCCTCCGGGATATTGGCATTACCAGCTTTGACTACCTCGAAACCCTGGACGGCACGGCTTCAGGCGGACGAAAAGCACCCCTTTCTGCCGCGTTCCATCGCCCGGTTGATCCGACGCTGAACCAGGTACTGGCCGAATGGGATCACATTTACTGGGTGTCGGATGACCTGGATCGGAATATCACCTATGCACTTCGCTCGACACTCGAATTTTTTGAGAACGGCGGAACCATGTTCGTGAACATTCCGACCAAGCGCCTGAACGAAGAAGACGCCATCTTCAACTTCCTGCCGTTTGAACGCATGGAGCGGGTCCCCCCGGGTGGTTTTATTGGATTCTCCATACCCCGTAACGCAAAATTGCTGCCGGTTCACGAAGATCTCACAGACACCCTGACCATCATTCGTGATTCACGAAGTGCCTATCCCGCCTTTCCAGCCGGTGACACCAGGCGCTTCTTTGACGCAGAATTCCGTCTGCTTCCGTTTCATGATCCAGGCGTAGACTTTTCGAAGCTGCTTGTGACGGGGGCGCCTGACAACTCCATTATTTTCTTCGGTTACCAGATGGAGCGTATCGAAAGCGGCGAAGCGCTCAACCGAACGGTGCAATACTTTCTTGATGAACTCAATTTTCCTGTAGAATAATCCGGTTATGATGTATCGAATCAGCTTTTTTATAATCACACTGCTTGTACTGTCCGCTGGCCAGCTGGCAGCCCAGACCGGAGATATCACCGGTCAGGTGACGGATGCCGACACCGGTGAAGAACTGATCGGCGTGAACGTCATCATCCGTGGAACTGCGTTCGGCGCTTCAACCGACCTCAACGGCCGGTTCAATATTTCCAATATCCGGCCCGGAAGTTATGACATCGAATTCAGTTACGTCGGATTCGAACGCCAGCTCTACACCGGGATCCGGGTGGAAGCAGGGGAGACCGTCGAATTGAATGTCCGCCTGCGCGAGCAGGTCCTCACCGCCGAGGATGAAGTGGTCATCATCGGAGCACGGCCCATCTTCGATATCGAGCAATCTTCCACATCCTCACGGGTCGGAAGGGATGAAATCCAGGCCGCCCCCGTTCGGCAGATCGACGAGGTGGTCGGACAGCAGGCCGGAGTGATCCGGGATCCCACAGGACTTTATATCCGGGGTGGACGCGCCTCGGAAACCGGGTTTATCGTGGATGGCGTTTCTGCCCAGGATCCGCTTGCCGGAACCGGCTTCGGACTGGATCTTGGCGCCAGCGCCTATGCCGAAGTGGAAGTCACCACCGGCGGGGTGGGAGCGGAAGTAGGGGACGTCACCTCGGGCGTTGTAACGGTGCGGACGCAGGAAGGCGGACAGAACTACGCCGGGTACTTTTCCCACAAACGGGATAACCCCGGCCGAATGACAGCCACATCCAGCAATTTCTTTACGGATATCTATGAATTCAGCCTGGGCGGACCGGTACAGCTCTACCAGTCGGTGCTGCCGGCTCTGGGAATTAACACTCCCGGAACCATGACCTTTTTTGTAGCCGCCCAGGCAAATGTCACCAACGAGTTTTTCAAGAACACGGCAGACCAGGTTCAAACTTCACTGATCGACAATACCTTCTGGTCACCGCGCCAGGACAACCGCTGGAGCGCCATGGGCAAGCTTACCTGGCGTATCCGGCCATCCATGCGGTTTGAAGCCTCATATCAGCGATCGTTGACGGTTAATCAGAACACCCGCATGCTCCAGATCGTAGGCGACGACGTGCAGATCCGTCCCGGATACCAGTTCTTCTATTCACTTAACCTGGACAACGCGAATACCTATGCCCACGACAGCAAGGTGGCCTATGTAAAATGGACACATACCCTCAACCCCCGGATGTTCTATGACATCCAGGTGAGCCGCATGTTTACCCGGCTGCGCGCCGATGCCAACGGGCGCCACTGGAGGCCCACCGTTGTAGAAGGGGAGTTTGACGGCGAAAGCATCGTTACCCCGCCGACCGTCCCGTTCAATGCAGACGACAATTTCCGCTACGTGCTTCCCGGTCCCGGGCTCGTCAACAACGGCGGCCTGGCAACCCTCTGGCATGATCACTTCGCCGAGGAATACACCGTTCGCATCACTACGACCAACTATTTCTTCAACCGGAACAACCGCCTTAACGTCGGGCTGGAGATGAAGTTCAATGACTACCAGTGGATTGATATCCGAAGGCCGTGGGTAGGCGCACCCATCCAGATTGACGAGGATACGTTTACCGAGACACTTCGGCTCGGCTCTTCATCCGATATCTGGAATGTGCAGCCGCGTCGCGGTGCCCTGTATGTGACTGACCAGATCCGTTACCAGGGGCTCATTGCCAACCTCGGACTCCGCCTCGAGTACTGGTTCCCCGGCAAGTATGTCGACGACCTGGTGGATGATCCGCTCGCCCCCATCGCCGATGAGATTCGCGAGGCATATTACGAGGATACCTACAATTTCTTCGGCAACCGCTTCAAAATGAGGCTGCTGCCACGGATCAGCGTTTCCTTCCCTGTGAGAGAAAACCAGGTACTCTACTTCAATTACGGACACAAGACCAAGCTGCCTCACCCGTCATTTGTGTACGCCGGGCTGGACCCGTTCTACCAGGACCGCTCTTTCCTGGCCGATCTGGGCAACCCGAACCTGGATCCCGAAGTGGATATCTCTTATGAAATAGGCCTCAGGAACCAACTAAGCTCCAATGATGCCCTGAACATTTCGGCATTCTGGAGTGACAAATACGATTTCATCACTTCCGAACGGCTTATCATCCAGGATGCCACCGGCCGTGATACGGAACGCAACTTCCGCGTGAACGGGGATTTTGCCCGGGTGCGAGGTGTGGAAGTCAGCTACATCAAACGGCATCGCGACTGGTTCATGGGCAACATGTCGGTCACATACTCACGTGCCGAAGGCCTCAGCTCCACCTCCAATGACGCCCTCAGGAACATTCTTGCAGGTGATCAGTTTGGTTTCAACGTGGAAACCCCGCTGGCCTGGGACCGTCCCTGGGATATCAAGGCAAATACCACATTTACGTACGACAGACCCAATCCGCTATTTGGTCTGGCACCATTGAACCAAATGAAGCTGTACATCTCCGGAAATTTCAGGAGCGGAATGCGGTACACACCATTTGATTTCGTTGAGTTTCAGCGCAATCCAATCACCGGAGAACGTGACTGGCGGCCGATTTACGAACGGGATAACGACCCGTCACAGCGCTTTTCAAAAGTCGGTCCATCCTGGTGGATTTTCGACCTGAACTTCCAGAAATGGTTCAATATCGGGGATACACGTGTGATCACATTCCTTGAGGTGACCAACTTGTTCAATACCAATAATCCGGCAATAATAAATCCCGTCACCGGCCAGGCCTATAAATCCGATTATCCGGAATCCCAGGAAGAGTTGATAGCCCTGCGTGCCGATCGCAGCTACGACGTTCCTGCCAACGTCCGTGATCCAAGATACCTTGATCCGCGCGACAATAATTCACCCTCTTATCTCAACCCGGCCAACTTCCTGCAGCAACGGCATATCGTATTTGGGTTTGCATTCAATTTCTAACGGGTAACCAGAAAATTTCACGCCAAGTATTCTCATACGCATGAAGAAACGTTTTACACTACTGTCTGCCACCTTGATTGTCCTGATGCTCTGCCTTACAAGCGAGGGGGTCGCCCGCAACATCTTCCCGAGCTTCGGCTCCTCGCGGTCCGGTACGTCAGGATTTCAGTTCCTGAAAATCGGGGTGGATGCGCGCTCGGCCGGAATGGCCTATTCCAATATTGCGGATTCGAAAGATGCCTCATCACTTTTCTGGAACCCGGCCCTTGCTGCTCAGATGGGTCAAAACCAGTTTTTTCTCGGGCACACGGCCTATTTTACGGATATCTCACTGAACTACGGAGCCTACGTGCATCGCTATCGCAATATGGCCTTCGGTGCCTCTCTGACCTATCTTGACTCCGGTGAAATTGAAGAAACCACGGAGTTTCAGCCATTCGGCACCGGACGAAAATTCCGGACCATCCACATGGCAGCCGGGCTTACGTTTGCCCAGGAGCTGACATCGCTTTTCAGCTATGGCGTGACCCTCAAGTATCTTGATGAGCGTATCGAGGAGATTACCACCAGAACGGCGGTTGTTGATGTCGGTTTCTTCTACCGGGTCGGTGATACCGGACTCCGTTTTGCCGTCGGTATCAATAATTTCGGATTCGATGCCAGCCCCGGGGGAGAAACACGGCGCAGACCCGGGCCTCATGAAGATGTCGCTACCGACAATGATGGTTATATCGTATTCGACGATTTTGAGGAGATTTCTCCTCCTACCACGTTCAACCTTGGCGCCGCATACGATCTCTACCAGTCTGAACTCATCAACGTGATCGTCACCGGACAGGTAATCAACCCCAACGACAACGCTGAGCGCTTCAGCCTTGGAACGGAACTGCAGTTCATGCAGCAATTCTATGCACGCGCCGGATACGAGTTCGGGGTGGACGAGATCTATCTTCCCAATTTTGGTGTGGGCTTCAACCTGCCGGTCCAGCGTTACTCCCTGGGACTGGATTACGGCTTTGCCGCCAGGGAGCGCCTCGGCGTTCTGCACCGTTTCTCTTTGAAATTTAATCTGTAAGCATTGTTCGCATGAAAGAATCAAAATTACTTTTTATTGTTCCGGCAATTCTCTTTTTTGCAGTTTCTGCAACCGGCTGCGACGAGATTTTTGGCACAAAGGGAGACTCCATGACGGACGAGGTTTTTGAAGAAGGCCGTCAGGATCCGACATTGATCCTTGATGAGGTCGGCTACGCCGCACTGCTGCCTTTCTGGGATCAATTCGACCAGCCAACCGATGTCACCGTCGGTTATGATGAACTGGTCTACGTCACCGATGCCTCCGGTCTTCATATCCTCGACAGGGCCGGCCGTCTTTTCCGGACCATTGAACTTGACGGCGCGCAACGGGTAGTCCAGGACAGACTTCTGAACGTCTATGTTTCGGCACGTTATGACACCATCGTGGCAGCAGTGGATCCATCCATTGTCTGGAATCTTCCTGCCGTTTATAAATTTCAAAACCCCGGCACCGGAGCCACTGTGGTGCTGGATACACTGATCATGCCATTCGACGATGCCAGCCGAAGCACTGCCGGCTCTCAGCGCAGAAGACTGGATCCCAACAGGGACGATAATGCCGACAAAATCGAAATTACCGGTCTGGGCGTTCTTTACGACAATACCTTGTATCTCGCCCGAAGGGGCCCCAGGAATATAACCGGACAACCCGAGGCCCCCGACAATACGATACTCATCTACGGGCCGGTCCTGGATTCACAGGGGAATCCGACAGGAAAATTGAGGAATGTAGGTCAGATCAGAGCCCTGAATCCCAACGTACCGTCACTCATAAGTGCGGTCGGGATCAGCGACATGGCTACGTTTGTTGCCGCTCCGCAGCGTGAGAATATGACGGAGGACAGAAGTTTCCTTATTACCCAGGGCGACCCCGAAAGGGATGTCCCGTTTCGCGTTCTCTGGATTACCGCCGAATTTACCCCGGACGGTCTGGAATACCGGCCCAGGTCCCAGCTGCTTGCCCAGGATACGGCACGCGCTGACCGTTTTTTGTATGAAGAAGACCGCTTTATCCGTCCGAGCGGCATTGCCTATTCCGCCGATCCCCGCGGCCATATATTTGTAACAGATGCCGGCACGGACAGTCTGTACCTGTTTCAGTCCAATGGCCAGGAGGGAGTGGTACCACCCGCCGGCTCGACCGCCAGAAAAGCAGTCAACGTTTCCTTCGGTGGAAGGGGCGTCGGACCTCGCCAGTTCAACGAACCAAGCGGCGTGGCCTATTTCCGTCGCGTTGTCTATGTAGCGGACAAAGGCAATAACCGTATCGCCAGGTATAAACTCAATACGGATTTCGAGTGACGTCACCGCAGGATTAGTGTGAGACCAGCAGTCGAAATCAGGAGATTTGATGTCATGGACATTTCATCCGGTCATGGGAGTTCATCCTGGCCCTATGCGTCTAAATTGAGTTAAACAGATGATTTACGTCTCATACAAGGACAAGCAAATCCCTGCTCTTGGTTTCGGCACCTACAGACTGAACGGTGATGAATGTGTGGATGCGGTCAGGGATGCCATTGAAGCGGGATACCGGCATATCGACACCGCCGTCATCTACGGCAATGAGGCTGAAACAGGGGAAGGCATGCGCCAGTCGGGTGTGCCCAGGCGCGATCTGTTTGTGACCACAAAACTCTGGCCCGACAGCCTCACTCCCGAATCCATCCGAAAAACTGTTTCCGCGTCCCTTGCGTATCTCAAAACGGATTACATCGACCTGCTGCTTATTCACTGGCCAAATCCGGACATTCCTCTTGAAGACTCCCTGGGTACCATGGACACGCTCCGCCGGGAAGGAAAAATCCGTTTTCTTGGCGTCAGCAATTTCAATGTTGCCTGGATGGAAAAAGTGGAAAAAACCGGTGTTCCGGTCATCACCAACCAGGTCGAATACCACGTTCTTTTGAACCAGGACAAACTCCTGTCCTGGCTTCGGGACAAAGGAATGTTTCTCACGGCGTACAGCCCGCTTGCCAAGGGCCACCTTGTATATCACCCCGTGCTTCAGGAAATCGGCAGAAAATACAAAAAAAACGCGACCCAGATTGCGCTCAGATGGCTGATTCAGCAGGATCAGGTTGCAACCGTACCAAAAGCGTCCACTCCTGAAAAACGACGAAAGAATTTTGCTATATTTGACTTTGAACTGGACCCGGAAGATCTCGAAACAATTGCCCGCCTCGATAAGGACCAACGCTTTGTCGGTCTGCCCGGTATTGCACCGGAATGGGACTGAGTAATCGTGTCCGCAAAATACCATCCTAAATAAATAGTTCTCATGCCTGTCCAACGTCTCTGGTTGTTGATACCTGTACTTATGCTTTTATCCAGCTGCTCACTTTTTCGGTCAACCGCAGCAACCGATCCTGATATCCCCGAAGGCGAGGTGGAAGTCGGTAAACCCGAACCGGCCTTAAAATATTTTGAGATCATCACCGATGATGCCGAAACCGAAGAGGGGCTTTTTTCCGTCCACAAGGTCGACGACAAGCTCTATTTCGAAATACCTGATGAACAGCTCGGGCGTGAAATGCTCATGGTGTCACGAATCGTGAGGGCACAGGCAGGTACGGGATACGGCGGTATCCGTTTGAACAACTACGTGCTCCGCTGGGAAAAACAGGGTGAGAGGATACTTCTGCGCAATGTCATGTACCAGTCGGTCGCCGACTCCGCTTCATCAGTTTACAAAGCCGTTCGAGCTGCCAGTTTCGAACCGATCATCGCTTCTTTCAAAATTGAATCGATCGGACCGGACAGTCTCTCGTCACTGATAGAGGTGACGGACCTCTTTACCACCGACGTGCCGGAGTTTTCACCCCGCGAGCGCTACCGTGGACGGCGCGTCGACAGCGACCGCAGCTACATCGAACGCTTCCGCGCGTTTCCGGAAAACGTCGAGGTCACCAATGTGCTCACCATGCAGACCGAAAACGTGCCGAGGGGTGGCAGTTTGCGATCCATTTCCCTGATGATCAACTACAGCTTCCTGCAACTGCCCGAGGTTCCGATGCAGTCCCGGCTTCACGATGAGCGTGTCGGCTACTTCTCCATCCAGCAGGTGGATTACAGCCGCCCGGAACACCGCGCCGAACGCCGCCGCTACATCACCCGCTGGCGCCTCGAAAGAAATGACGAGGAACCCGACGAAAACGGCCTATACGAACCCAAAAAGCCGATCATATTCTATGTGGATCCGGGCACGCCGGAATTCCTGGTGGATCATGTCATCCAGGGTGTCAACGACTGGCAGCCGGCATTTGAACAGGCCGGTTTCAAAAATGCGATCATGGGCAAGCCCGCACCGGTGGATGATCCCGAATTCAGCATGGAAGACTCACGCTATTCCATGGTCCGATGGATGCCGTCGACCGTCATGAACGCATTTGGTCCGCATGTCAACGACCCGCGCTCAGGTGAGATCATCACCTCTTCTATCGGTATGTTCCACAATGTGCAGAACCTGTTGCGCAACTGGTACTTCGCTCAGGGCGCCGCGGTCGATGAGCGCATGCAGAACCTGCCGATGCCCGACTCGCTGATGGGGCGCCTGGTACGTATGGTAGTGGCGCACGAAGTGGGCCATACCCTCGGCCTGCCTCACAACATGAAGTCCAGCGCAACCGTGCCGACCGACAGCCTGCGCAGCCCCACCTTCACGCACAAGTACGGCACAACGCCGTCCATCATGGATTACGCACGGATGAATTACGTAGCGCAACCGGGCGATGGCGCCTACATGTTCCCGATCGTATCCATCTACGACAAATTCTCCATCGAATGGGGCTACAAACCGTTTCCGAAAGCCCGTTCCGCCGATGAGGAGCGGCCGCTCCTGAACGAAATCGCATCCCGCCAGGAAGATGAGCCGATGCTGCTCTTCGGAAACCTCTCCATGTACGACCCGACGCAGCAACGCGAGGCGCTCGGTGACAATCACGTCAAGTCCACTCAGTACGGCATCGCCAACATCAAGCGCATCATGACCTTCATTGTGGATGCGGCCGCAGAGGAAGGGGAGAATTTCCAGACACTGCAGGAATTGTATGGCGCTGTTGTCCAGCAGCGCAACTGGATGCTGGGACACGTCGTGAACTGGGTCGGCGGCATCTACAGCGAACGGAAGGTGTACGGACAGGAGGGGCCGGTCTACACGCCTGTTCCCCGTGACCGCCAGGTGGAAGCGCTGAACTACCTGCTCGAAGAAGCGTTTCAGACACCGCAATACCTGCTTGATCAGGATGTGCTTGACCTGATCCAGCCGTTTGGATCAGGAAATCGCATCATGCAGGGACAGCGCCAGATACTGATGAACCTGATGAGCACTACCCGCCTGAACCGAATGGCCGAAATGGAAGCCACCCGCAGCAGCTCTGAAATCTATGCCGTCGATGACATGATGACAGATCTGCGTAACGGGATCTGGCAGGAACTCGGACAAAATAGTGTCAGCATCGACATGTATCGCCGGAATGTGCAGCGGGCTTACCTGGATGTGATGGAGATTCAGCTTCCGGGGTTGTTTATCCGCTCATCCAGCGAGGGGACGGCCATGATCCGAGGCCACCTGCGCGCCCTGAAACGTGATGTGGATCGCGCCGTGTCGCGTGCCGCCGACAACCCGACACGCTATCACCTGGAGGATGTGTCCGAACGGATCCGGGATATTCTGGACATGGATTGACATATCCGGGCAGATCCGGAATAATCTGGACATGGATTGACAT
>Ga0207421_10003070_pt1 | contig 20160 bp, 18 predicted proteins | sample SodLakKL_010_SED_4_FD_187542 | JGI IMG/M metagenome (GOLD analysis project Ga0207421, IMG submission 187542) | Alkaline sediment microbial communities from Lake Tanatar, Kulunda Steppe, Russia - 8KL_010_SED (SPAdes) (version 2) | ecosystem: Environmental > Aquatic > Non-marine Saline and... | reverse complement strand
ACCGTCGACGATACCGTCGGGGAAACCGTGGAGAAGACAGTTGAGGACACGGTCAAAAAGACCGTCGACGATACCGTCGAGAAGACGGTGGACAAGACTGTCGAGAAGACGGTCGACCACACTGTCGAGGAAACCGTCGAGGACACCGTGGAACAGACGGTGGACGACACTGTCGGTGAAACAGTCGAACGAACCGTCGACGAGACGGTCAAAGATACCGTAGAGGAAACAGTCGACGAGACGGTCAAAGACGCTGTCGAAGACACGGTTGAAAAGACGGTCGGAGATGCTGTCGAGAAAACAGTCGAAAAGACGGTCGAAGACACGGTTGAAAAGACGGTCGAAGATGCTGTCGAGAAAACAGTCGAAAAGACGGTCGAAGACACTGTCGAGGAGCTGACTGACGACACCGACAGACAGAAAGGGGACTCACGGGATGGGGAAGGGGCAACCGAGGAGTCCTGATCGGCGGCGCGACAGACCCGTCTTTTTAAGCCACCCGCCACAGATAAGGGTTGTATGACAGCGTTCGTGACCTTTGGAGAGACGGCGCTTCGACTGTCCCCACCAGGTGCTGAGCGGGTCGAGATGGCAGACACGCTGCGGCTCTACGCCGACGGGACCGAGAGCAACGCAGCGGTGGCCGCGACAGAGTTCGGCACCGACTCGCTCTGGGTGAGTACGCTTCCGGACGACGCGATCGGCAGAAACGTGGTGCGACAGGTCGCCTCAACCGGCGTCGAGACGGCGATCACCTGGGTTGACGGCGACCGACAGCCGCTCGCCTTCCGGGAGTCAGCTGCACCCCCCCGGGAGAGCCGGACGTGGTACGACGGCGACCACAGCGCCTTCGGGGATGCAGAGCCCGGCGCGTTCCCGATGGAGACGATCCAGAACGCCTCCGTGGTGTACACCGGAGTGAGCACACCCGTCATCTCGGAGCAGGCAGCAGAGACGACCGAAGCCGTGCTCCGGGCGAGCGGCGGCAGCGGCGCAGTCACGGCAGTCGATCTGGACTACACGCCGGGGATCGCCTCGCCCGAGGAGTACCGCGACGTGTTCGACCGTCTCTCGGACAAGACCGACGTGCTGTTCACCTCGAAACACGCCGCCAGCGAGGTCCTCGGCGAGCGCGGGAGCCCACGCGAGACCGTGAACGTCCTCTCGTCGACGTACGATCTCCAGATCGTCGTCGTCACACACCCCGACGGCAGTGCGACCGCGCTTCACGACACGCCCGGGACGAACGTCATCCACGAGCGCACGTCGCTCGAGACGGAGACGGTCGACGCGAGCGGCGAGGCCGGCGTCTTCGCTGGCGCGTTCCTCCACGAGCTCATCGCCGGCTCCGACACCGCCCGGGCGCTCAGCTTCGCCGTCGCGGCAGCGGCGCTCGCACGGACGATCCCGGGACCGTTCGTCAGCACCGACGGTGAGCTCGAGGCGCTCGTCGACGCCGTCATCGAGAACTCCTGAGACTGACGGCGGGTCGGGAGACTGACGGCGGGTCGGGAGACTTATTCGGGTTGCGAGCCATCTGCGGGTATGAAGCTGCGAGACGTCCACGCGGACCACGGCGGCCGCTTCGGTGAGCGTAGCGGCCATGATGTCGTCGAGGAGTACGGTCGTGCCGACCGCGCTCACCGCGCAGTTCGAAACGCTGCCGGCGTCATCGAGCACACGACGGACATCCTTGCCGTCACGGGCGAAGACCGAATCGAGTACGTCGACAACGTCATCTCAAACGTCGTCCCGACACAGGAGGGAGGAGGGTGCTACGCACTGTTGCTTAACCCACACGGCCGCATCCGGGCTGACATGTACATCTTCAACGCCGGCAAACGGCTGTTGATTTTCCTCCCGCCGGGGCTGGGTGAGGCGGTCGCTGAAGACTGGAACGAGAAGACGTTCATCCAGGATGTCGAGATCGCGGTCGTGACCGACGAGTTCGCACACTTCGGCGTCCACGGCCCGAAAGCCACCGAGAAGGTCGCAAGCGTCTTCTCTAAGGAGACGCCCGACAGACAGCTCACGTTCCGACGAGGCGCAATCGGCGATGTTGGGGTCTCAGTCGCCCGGACGGACGCCCCGGCCGGCGAGGAGGGTTACGAGGTGATCGCGAGCGCTGACGACGCGTTATACGTCTTCGACGCGTTGGTCAACCGTGGGATGAACGCGGCGCCCTTCGGTTACCGGACGTGGGAGTCGCTGACGCTCGAGGCCGGCACGCCGCTGTTCGAGACCGAACTCGCCGACGGCGTGCCGAACAACCTCGGGCTCCGGAACGCGGTGGACTTCGAGAAGGGCTGTTTCGTCGGTCAGGAAGTTGTCTCGCGCGTCGAAAACCGCGGCCAGCCGACGAAGCGGCTGATCGGCCTGGTCGCCGAGGCCGTCCCGGAGCGCGACGCGGCGGTGTTCGACGGCGACGAGTCCGTCGGCGAGGTCACCCGCGGCGTCGAGAGCCCGCTCCGGGGAGTGCCGCTGGCGCTCGCGGTCGTCAAAAGCGACGTCGGCGAGAAGGTCGGAGAAGACGCCGCGCTTGCGGTGCGCGTCGACGGCGAGGACGTGGATGCGACCGCCGTTGCGCTCCCGTTCGTCGAGGGTTCTGAGCGCTCTGCCCGGCTGCCACGGTACTAAGCCCGCTTCGCTCGCGGGCTCACTCCTCGTATGCGAGGTTCATCACCCACTGCGAGAACCGGTCGCTTCTCGGGTTGGTCTCCTCGTCGCCGACGAACGGCGAGAGCATGTCGCCTGCCATCAGCAACGAGAAGTCGAGATCTTTCGCCGTCGGCGAGAGATAGTACGTGTTGTGACCCTGGTAGACGGTCTCCTCGCGGTTGATCAGCTCCTCTTCGAGCAGCGATTCGACGATCCGGCTCCCCTTTCTGGATGAGACCCCGAGCTCCTTCCAGAAGTTGCTCTGGTGGATGCCACCCGTCTCGCGGATGAGCTCCAGCCCACGACGTTCGTCTTCCGAGAGGTCGGCCTCGGCGGGTGTGCCACTCATGTACTATCTATGTCATCTCCCGAGCGGTATATTCCCTTCGGTTCGCCTCGCTTCGCCTCACAGTGAGCACTGCGACTACGGCGTCGCACGGATGCGCTCGAACGCCGTCTCACAGGGGGGGCCGTCAGCGTACTCGTATCCGATTCTCTCGCCGACGGTGATCAGCGACGCCGACCGCGTCCCGAAAGTATCGCCGTGAACGCAGACACCGTAGTCGTGGTCGCCGAGGAGCGCTCTGGCTCGTCGCGTCCACTCGCCGCTTCGCTCGCCTGGCTCGGGCTGGAGTGCCGTTGCGACAGCGTCGGCGTTCGCCGCCTGCCGCCGACCGGCCTCCTCGCGCCGCTTGGGGATCGTATACGTGCCGTTCGCGCCGACGTTCGTCACCACGTGGACGCCCGGCTCGAGCGTCGTCACGTCCCGGAGAGCGTCGTTCTGGACCAGCACCGCCGCCGTCGCGTCGGCGGCAACGAGGTGGAAGCCGTCGTAGCGGCGCTCGTCGAGCTCGTGCTCGACCGTCCGGGCGGCGTCCTCCGCAGTGGTTGCGCCGAGCGCATCGCGGACGAGCAGCCCCCGCGAGCGCTCGCCCTCGACAGGCTCCTCGAGCCAGCGGTTCGTTAGCACCACCACCACGCCGTGCTCGTTGACGCCCAGCCACGTCCCGCCCGCCTCGGCGTCACGGGGGGCGAGCACGCGCCGCCCCCACTCGCGGAGCGCAGGGGGTTCCGATGGCCTGTCGAGCGCCTCGTCGCGGTTGGCCGCGGCCACCACGGGCGCGTCGGCGAACACCTGCCACGCGAGGATGAGCGTGCACACGCGAGCGTGTAGGGCTTGGGCGGACTAAAGCCGAACGGGTCCGGCTACCGCAACGCCCGCTGGCCCGTCGACAAGCGCCAGCGTCGAACTGCTGATAGCCGCGGTTTCTACACCTACTATTTCCCAACTGCGATGGGGCACGGTCTCGAACACGGCGTCGAAGAACTAATGCGCCGCGAACGAGCGTTCGACGAGCGCTATGCTTGACCGGTCGTCTCGCCCGTCCGCAGCCCGACTCATACCGATGGCCGTGAATCTGTTCGACCATGTCTCGTCAAACAGGCGCTGAAAGTGGCTGAAACCTGAAAGCTGCGTTTCCCTGGCAGTCCCGGACGAAGAACATCCGTCTCCCTCCCCGCTGAAAATAACCCGTTCGATCACTCCCTGCGGAGGATGACTCGTTCGATCACTTCCCATGGACAATGACGCGCTCAATCGCTCCCACCAAGGACGACCCGAGCGGTTATTCCCCGCCGAGAATGACGCGCTCGGTCATTTTGCGCGGGTCGAGCACCTCGTCGGCCTCCGCTTCGGTGAGATAACCTCGCTCGACCGCGACCTCGCGGACGGTCTTGCCCTCTTTCAACGCGGCCTTTGCCACGTCGCTCGCCTTGTCGTAGCCGATGGCGGGGTTGAGCGCCGTCGCCAGCGCCATACTCTGTTCGACTTGAGCGGCACAGTGCTCGCGGTTGGCCTCCAGCCGGGCGACGAAGCGCTCGGCGAACACCTCGCTCGCGTTGGCGAGGATCTCCGCTGACTGGAGGAAGTTGTACGCGAGGACGGGCTTGTAGAGGTTGAGCTCGAGCTGGCCGTCGGCCGCGCCGTTGGCGACGGCGGCGTCGTTGCCGACGACCTGGGTGTGAACCTGGTTGACGGCCTCCGCCACGACCGGGTTTATCTTGCCCGGCATGATCGACGAGCCGGGCTGGTTCTCCGGCTGTTCGAGCTCGCCCAGACCGTTGCGCGGCCCGGAGGCGAGCAGCCGGAGATCGTTTGCGATCTTGTTGAGGCTGCCCGCGACCGTGCGCAAAGCGCCGTGAGCCTCGCTCATCGCGTCGTGGGCGGCCTGTGCCTCGAAGTGGTCGTCGGCCTCCCGGAAGGCGATGTTCGTCTCCTCGGAGATGTACTCGGCGGCGCGCCAGGGAAACTCGGGGTGAGTGTTCAGCCCCGTTCCGGTGGCGGTCCCCCCGAGCGCGAGCTCGGAGAGATGCTCGCGGCTGTTGCGAACCCGGACGATTCCCTTCTCGACCTGGGCGCGGTAGCCGCCGAACTCCTGGCCCAGCGTCACGGGCGTCGCGTCCTGGAGGTGCGTCCGGCCCGTCTTGACGACGCCGTCGAACGCCTCCTCCCTGGCGGCGAGCGCGTCTCTGAGCGTCGCGAGTGCGGGCAGGACGTCGTTCTCGACAGCCTCGAGCGCGGCGACGTGGGTCGCCGTCGGGATCACGTCGTTGCTCGACTGGCCGTAGTTGACGTGGTCGTTGGGGTGGATCTCGCGGCTGCCGACCTCGCCACCTGCGAGCTCGCTCGCGCGGTTGGCGATCACCTCGTTGGCGTTCATGTTCGAGGAGGTGCCAGAGCCGGTCTGGAAGACGTCGACCGGGAACTGGTCGTCGTGTTCGCCGGCGATCACCTCGTCGGCGGCCGCGATGACGTGTTCGGCCGTCTCGTCGTCGAGGAGTCCGAGGTCGCGGTTGGCTTCCGCGGCGGCTTTCTTCACGATCCCGAGCGCACGGACGAACCGCCGTCCGAACGTGAGTCCGCTGATCGGGAAGTTCTCGACCGCGCGCTGTGTCTGTGCCCCCCAGTAGGCGTCGTCGGGGACCTGCATCTCTCCCAGGCTGTCCCGTTCGGTGCGAAACTCGTCGGTCATACGCCCGGAGCTTCGGGCGGCGGCGTCTAAAGCGTCACCGATGCCGGCTCGTCGCGGCCGGTCTGTCAGCCCCGGCTGCCTCCGGGTGTGGCTGTCTCCAGGTATGGCTGTCTCCGAGCGTGGCTGTCTCCAGGTATGGCTGTCTCCGGGTGTGGCTGTCTCCAGGTATGGCTGCCTCTGAGTGGGGCCGCCCACTCTCTTCCGATCTCGCGCTACTCCCGTTCGAGTTCGCGCTCGCGAATTCGCGTCGACCGCTCGTCGAACGTGGATCCCGGCCCCTCGATGTCGACCTGCTCGGTCTCGAGGAGGTACTCGAGCCGGCGCTCGAACTCGCGCTGGTCGATCTCGCCGCGGGCGTACCGCTCGCGAAGCGTCTCGAGCGGATCCTCCAGCGGTGGTGGCGTCGGCTCGTCGCTCTCGACCAGCGGGAACCGCTCTCCGAGCAGTGCGATCAGGGGGATGACCAGGAAGAACCCGACGACGAACGTCACGGGGACGAGCGTCCCGAGCCCCAGCACCGCGAACAGCGACGTGAGGCCGAACGCCAGCACCGCGACGACGCCGATCAACTGACGCTTGCCGAACGCGACCGGCTGAGGCGACATCTCTCGTCCGAACGCGACGCGGTGCGAGCACATAACTCCCCGGGCCCGGTCTCGGGTCCACCGATTCGATCCTAACGAGTTAGGCGTTCTTCATATTCCTACCGTCTCGAACGTGTGTCCGTATGTCACGACAGACACTCGAGAGTCCGAAACGGCGGCGCGTCCTCGCGGGGGTCGGCGCGGGGCTGGTCGCCGCTGGCGTCGGCGTCGCGCCCGCGAGCGCAGACAGCGAGATCGGGATCGTCCTCGACAACGTCGGGGCGAACGCGTACGTCCTCGAGGACGCAGACGAGGACGTCGGGCCCGAAGGCGAGGAGAACCCCACGCTGACGCTGACCGTCGGGAGCCGCTACCGCGTCGAGAACCGCGGCTGGGACGCCCATCCGCTGGCGTTTCGCGACGGCGACGACGAGCTGTTGAACCAGGACGGCCCCGGCAGCTTCGAGGACGACGACGACGTCGACTGGGTCGACGACGGGGACGAGCTCTCGTTCACGCTGACCGAGGAGCTCGCCGACGAGCTCGACAACTACGTCTGCACGATCCACCCCTCGATGGAGGGATCGATCGAGGCTCGGGAGGGCGAGGCCGTGTTCGAGGTCGACGAGCTCGACCCGGCGGAGGCGACGATCGAGCAGGCTGATCCGCTGACGGTGTCGGCGACCGTTACGAACGCTGGCGACGAGAACGGCGAGACGCCCGTCGAGCTCCGCCTCGACGGCGACGCCGTCGCAACGCAGGAGGTCGCCCTCGACGACGGCGAGAGCGAGACGGTCGTCTTCGAGGACGTCGACACCGCGGAGATCGAGCCGGGCGAGTACACACACAGCGTCTGGACGGCCGACGACGAGGCCACGGGGACGCTCACGGTCGACACAGCGGCGGAGACAGCGGTGAGTTTCGTCGATCAGGCGACCGCCTCGAGCACGTTCACCGCCGGGGAGCCGACCGAGCCGGGCGTCCTCGTCGAGGTGAGCACCGACCGCGAGAGCGCGATCGTGGTCACCTACGAGGACGGCGACGAGCTCGTCATCGCCGGTCTCGAACTCGTCGACGAGCTCGACGGCGAGGAGGTTGTCGTCGCGGTCGAGGACGACGGCGGCTTCCCGGGCGAACACGTCGCACACGCGATCCCCGCCGACGAGCTCAGCGGCGAGTACGCTCCCGGGGAGGCGGTATCGGCGGAGACGGCCGACGCGGTGGCGGCCAACGACGCCGCGACCGTCCACCAGGGAACGCTCGAGTTCGAAGACCAGACCGCCGACGAGCCGGTCGAGGAGGGCGACGTGATGGCCGTCGTCGACGTCTCCCTCGACGACGGCGCCGGGGGTGAGACGCCGTACGTCGTCGACGTTCACCCGACAGACGATGGAGAGCTCGTCGGCGAGGAGTTCGTCGGCGCCTCGGACGTGCTCGCTGGCGCGGTCGACGGAGCCGAGATCGTCGCCGAGCGCGTCCCCGACGACGGCACGTTCAACGAGCTCCCGTTCGAGGGTACTGGGACGTTCGTCGCGATGATCCACGTCGTCGACGACGGCTCAGCTCCCGGCGACGCTGCCTCGCCCGGGTCGTTCCCCGTGGTAGCGAACGTCGACGCCGCCGCCGGTCCGGTCCCCGGCGGGGTCACTGACGACGCAACAGTTACCGTCGAGGCTGCTGCCGACGACGAAGATGACGAACCGGTGGATGACGAACCAGCAGACGACGACCCGGCGGATGACGTGGTAGGTGACGACGAACCAGCAGACGACGACCCGGCGGATGACGAGCCACCGGCCGACGCGGACGACGACGGGCCGGGCTTTGGTCCGATCGCTGGGCTCGCGGGTCTGGGTGGGCTCGCGGCCTACGCCTACCGCACGCTCGAGCGCACGACGAGACCAGAGTCGAGAGAGTAGACTACCCTGGTCCCGGCGGCCCCTGCCCGTGGCCGGGGTCGCTGGTGACGTGTGCCGTCCCGGATGGCTGGTCGTCGAACGCGGAGCCGCTCGCGACGGTCTCGAGTCGGCCCGCCACCTTCCGGCGGTTCACCTCGCTGAGGCGGTCTGCGATCTCTTCGATGATCTCGACGGTCTGTTCGTGGACGTCGCTGCGTTCGTCTTTGACCACGGGGTGTTCTGTCCCGTCGGCACCGTAGTCCTCGTGAATCGGGAACTTCCCGAGGAGCTCGATGTTGTAATCGTCGACGATCGTTTCGGCACCGTTCGAGCCGAACGGGTGGTACGTCTTGCCCGACTCCGGACAGGTGAACGCGCTCATGTTCTCGACGATCCCCAGAACGGGGGCGTCGTGTTTTTCGAACAGCCGCAGCCCCTTGCGGGCGTCGTCGAGCGACATCTGCTGTGGGGTCGTGACGATCGCCACCCCCGAGACGGGCAGCGACTGCAGCAGGTCGAGCGAGGCGTCACCCGTCCCTGGCGGGAGATCCACCACGAGGTAATCCAGCGTCCCCCACTCGACGTTCTCGAGGAAGTGCGTCATCACGTTGTTGACCATCGGTCCCCGAAGAATCGCCGGGTCGTCCTGATTTTTGATCAGAAAACCCATGCTCATTACCTTCACGCCGTCGGAAGCGGGCGGGATCAGGCGCTCTTCGTCAGGCGTCACCATCGGCTCCTCGGCGACCGGGAGAATTCGCGGGACGTTCGGGCCGTGGATGTCGGCGTCGAGCAGGCCGACGCGCGCGCCCAGCTGATCGAGGCCCGCGGCGAGGTTCGCTGCGACGGTCGTCTTGCCGACGCCGCCCTTGCCGGAGGCGACAGCGACGACGTTTCTGATGTTCGGGAAGATCTCCTCGTCGAAGCCCTGCTCGGCGCTCACGTCGGCCGACAGCTCCGGCTCGAGGCCGAGCTCGCCGACGACCGCGCGGATCTCTCTACCGATCTCCATCTCGCTCGGTGCGAACGGCGAGTTGAACGCCAGCGAGATCCGCACCGCGTCGTCTTCGATGGCGATGCTGTTTACCAGATCGAGCGAGACGATATCGTCCCCGATACGGGGATCTTCGACCGCCCGCAACGCGTCCTCTACGTCCGCTGGAGAGACGTCCATACCCCCGGTACGTGCCCAAGAAGTGAGATCCTTTCGGGACGCGTCCGCGGAGCTGGCGAGCGTCGATCAGTGAGAAATCGCGGGGTGGCTCAGAAGAAGATCAGCCGGATGACCATCGTGGTCGCGAACAGACCGCCCCAGAGCGCCGTGACGAGCCCCAGAAACAGCACGGAGCCGAGCGCTGTTGTCTTGATGTTCCGGGGTTTGCCGAGGAACCACCCGAGGAAGGCGGCGTACACCGGGAGGCCGACGACGCCGAAGATCACCCAGACACCGGGCGGGATTGACTCCCACGTCATCTGTCGGTCACCTCCCTGTCGCTGCCGGTGCCAGCGTCGTGGTCAGTGGTCGAGACCTCCTCGTCGTAGGTCTGCACTGTGTCCGCAGCGGCGGTCGGCCCGCCGTCGGTAGCGACCGCGCCACCGGGCTCGTCCGTGTCGTGGGTCGTCTCGCTGTGGCCGCCCTCCTCGCCGTGGGCGTGCTCCTCGACTGCGTGGAGCTCGACCACCGGGATCACCTTCAGGATGACGAGGAAGATGAGCGTACACAGCGCAATCGTGCCGACGACCGAGGACATCTCGACGAAGCTCGGGAAGTACGCACCGGGGACGCCGCCGTAGAGGCTGAAGTCGGGGTACTGCAGCCCCTCGACGACGAACAGGATCTTCTCAGTGAGCGTTGCCCACAACACTGCAAGCGCTGCGATCAGCGAGCGTGGGATCGAGAAGACGCTCGGCTTGACCGCCTGTGCGAAGATGTACCCCAGCACGACCAGCATGAGCCCGATCGCCATGATGTACACCGGGTGCGAGATCGTCGCGAGCATCACCCGTTCGGCCGACACGCCTGCGGCGTACACTGCGTTGATCACCTGCTGGAGCTGCAGCCAGACGAACAGCAGGCCGAACAGCCCGAGCCACATCGTCAGCCCGCGGAAGACGTCCTCCGTGATGATGTGTTCCCAGTCGTAGGCGCGACGCAGCAGGAACGAGATGATGATGACGCCGCTGATCGCGGAGGTGAGCGCGATCGAGAGGAACTGTGGCCCCTGGACGGCGCCCTGCCAGCCGGGCATCGAGCCCAGCACGGAGAACAGCCACGGGATCACGCCGCCGTGAAGCAACAGCGGCGCCATCACGATGATGCCCAGCGCGAGCCACCAGACCATCCGTTCGACGATCTCGTCTTCGGCCTTGGTGTAGCCGATCGTGATGACGCTGTACAGCGGTGTGAGGTACCACGGGATCTTGTCGCCCAGCCGGGCGGCGTCGTAGCGGATCGTCAGCCCGAGATACGTCGCGGTCATCACGAAATACAGCGTGATGACGGTGATGTCCCACGCCAGCGGCGAGGTCTGGACCGTCCACGGGTACGACGGCAACACGCTCGTCACCACGCGGTCAGGTCGGCCCATGTGGACGAGGATGTACAGCCCCGCCATCGCGAGCGCGGCGATCGTCAACAGCTCGGCGACGCGGGCGACCGGCTGGTACTTCTTCATGCCGAACAGCCGGACCGCAGCCGAGAGGATGATGCCGCCGTGGGCGATGCCGACCCACCAGATGAACGCGCCGATGTACAGCCCCCAGGTGACGCCGCCGCCGCTGCCCCAGTCAGAGAGGTTCGTGACGGCGAGCCCGCGGTCGAGCTGGTAGCCGTAGATGGTGAGCCACGCCAGCGAGATCGCCGCCGTGACGCCGAAGGCGATGTACCACCACTTGCTGGTGTTGTTGAGCGGGCGGACGATGTCGTCGGGAGTCGATTCTTTCGTCGCCATCACTCGTCGTCCTCCTCGTCGCGCGCCATCAGGCCGCCGCCGTCGGAGAAGTAATCGAGGTGCTCTTTGCGGTTATCTTTGACCTCGACACCCCAGTCGTTGCTGATCGAGCTGTAGGAGACCGGGCCTTCGACCTGCTCGGCGTTCGGGCCGGGCTCGTTGCCGATGTAGATGACGTTCGGCTGCGTGTTCAGATCCTCGAGCAGCCTGAACGTGTTCAGCTCGGAGGTGCCGTGTGGCGCCGGTGGATTCTCGTAGTCTTCGGGGTCGTCGAACCGGTCGCGTTTGTCGCGGGGGTTCTCCTCGACCTCCTTGCGGCGCTCGAGGTACCTGACGGCGCGGTCGTAGTCGTCGCCGACCTCGGCGTCCAGATCCCCGAAGTGGATCACGCTCATGCCCGCCTCATCGCAGGCGTCCATGCACGCGACCGTCCCCTTCGGTCCGTGACTCTCGGTGTGTTCGTCCTGGCGCGAGGGGCACATCGTGCACTTACCCATCGTCCCCTGTGGTGGGCGGCTGTCGACCCAGCGGCCGTCCTCGTCGTAGACGTGGTCTTCGACCTCGGCGAGCTGTCTGTTACGCTCGTCGAAATCGAGCGAGCGCACGTTCTCCGGCGTCGCCGGTCTGCCGTCGTCGAGCTCGTCGAGATGCATGATCTCCTCCATCGGGACGTCCGGCTCGCCCCACTGGAAGTAGTTGACCCCGTAGGGGCAGGCGACCTGGCAGTACCGACAGCCGATGCAGGTCTCGTAGTCCGTCAGCACCAGCCCGTCTTTCTTGCGCGTGTGGCGCGCCCGGACCGGACAGACCTTCGCACAGGGTGCGTTCGAGCAGTGCTGGCACGGCCGGACCAGGAAGTTGCGCTGGTCGGCGTCTTCGTTCTCGTAGGCGAAGACGTACATCCAGTTCGCGCCGGTGGAGGTGCCGTTCTCGTTGATACAGCCCGTGACGCAGGCGAGACAGCCGTCACACCGCTCGAGGTCGATCACCATCCCCCAGCGGTGCTTGCGCTCGTTCTCGTCGGCCGGACGGATCCCCCGGATATCCTCCGGGATGTGCTCGTCGTCGTCCTGGCTGTCGAACGTCGCGTAGGCGCCGTAGCCCAGAAACGCCGCGCCCGCGCCCATCTTCTTCATCATCTCGCGACGCGAGACGTCCTCGTTCTCGAAGTCGACGCCCGAGAGCGCCTCGAGGACGGACTCGTCCTCCACGTCGGTGTCGACGGCGTCGATGTCGTCGAAGATGGCCCGTTCGTCGACGGCGAACTCCTCTTCGACGTCGTCGTGGTAGGCCGCGTAGAACTCCTCTTCGGTCAGTTCGCCGGCGACGAGACGCTGTGCGTCGCGCGCCATCTGCATCCCGAGGTCGGCGTCGAACTCCGTCTCCTCGAGCTTCTGGCGCATACTGTCTTCCCACTCCGCACCCAGCGGGTGGAACGACTCGTCCGTCTCGTACGGGTGTCGTGGTTCCTCGCCCGTCTCGTTCGTGTCATCCGCGCTCATTTATTGTACCTCTGGCTCCCGTTCGGGTGTGCTCAGTGAGACCGCTTTGAACGGGTTCATAATAAACGCTTCAGTCCCACCCGCCGCGATCATTCGACCACGACCGCGCCGAGGTGGCCAATCCCGGAGTGGGGGCCACACTCATACAGGACGACACCCTCCTCGTCGAACGTGTAGCTGAAGTCGTAGCCCTCGTTCTCGATGCCGCTGTCGAAGTCGCCGGGACCGTCAACGTGTTCGACGGAGTGGCCGTCTGACGCCCACTCCCACGTCACCTCTGTCCCCGCATCAACCCGGACCACAGCGGGGTCGTACTCGTAATCGGGGGAGTTGATACCGTTCTGGATCGTCACCGCCCCCTCTCCGGTCATATCTTCAGCACTTCCGTCGTACCCGTTCGCGTCTGACATGTGGTCGTGCACCTCGTCGGGGACATCGTCGTCTGGTCCGTCGTCATCGTCGTCGCCCAGACAGCCCGCAACAGCGATCATCATGGTTACGCCGCCAGCTTTCAGCACCTTCCGCCGGTCGATGTCGAACTCGGTCATTGTTGAACATCCGAGAGTTACGGCCACGGACGATTGAAAGCTTCGGTTTTGGTGTTCTAACCCCCCGAGAATCCGGTGAACACTTTTATACACACGACTTCAAATCCCAGGGCTTTACGTGCTCGATAGCCGGTCCGGCGGACCGGCTCACCCGCAAACAGTATGGTCCGGGCCGTCCGAGCGGTGGGTGTGTCTCTCGACCAGCGCGGCCGGGCGTTCGCAGGGCTGTCGGTCGCGATCGTCGCGATCAGCACGGGAGCGATCCTCGTCCGCTTCAGTGACGCGCCCTCGAGCGTTACGGCCTTTTACCGCGTGCTCTTTACCACGCTCCCGCTGCTCCCGATCGCCGTCTGGAGGTACCGCGAGGAGTTCCGCGCGATCCGTCGGCGCGACCTGGGCTTTGCGACGCTCGCGGGGCTCGCGCTCGCGTTGCATTTCGCGTCGTGGTTCGAGAGCCTCGAGTGGACGAGCGTCGCTGCGAGCGTCACGCTCGTCCAGTCACAGCCGCTGTTCGTCGCCGTCGGTGCGTGGCTTCTCCTTCGTGAGCGCGTCACCCGGCGGACGACGCTCGGTATCCTGGTGGCACTCGCGGGCATGGCGACGATGTCGCTCGGTGACCTGCTCGGGGGCGTCCTCGTCGGCCCGAACCCGCTGCTCGGCAACGCGCTCGCGCTCTTCGGCGCGGTGATGACCGCGGGCTACGTCCTCGCCGGCCGGTCGCTCCGCCAGCGAATCTCGCTGGTTCCGTACGTGGTGATCGTCTACGGCGTCTGTACGGGCGGTCTGCTCGTGATCGTGCTCGCGCAGGGCGGCCCGCTCACCGGCTACCCGGCCCGCGAGTGGCTCATCTTCGTCGCGCTCGCGGCGGGGCCGGGGCTGCTCGGCCACACCATCATCAACTGGGCGCTTGCCCACCTCGAATCCAGCGTCGTCTCCGTCTCGTTGCTCGGCGAGCCGATCGGTGCGACGCTGCTCGCGGTGCTGTTGCTCGCCGAGGCACCCACGCTCTACACCGTCTTCGGCGGGGCGATCGTTCTCGCGGGCATCGCGATCACGACCCTCGAGCGCGAACGCACGGACGCGCCGGCTGCCGGGACGGGAGAACCGGACCCAGCCGACGTCAGGGGGTAGTCTCAAAAGAACTTTAGTCGGGCTGGGCGCATCTCAGGGTAGCCATGCGACCTATCGACGACTCCCCACTCGCGCGCGACGGAAAAGTGCTGGTGCTCGCCTACGACCACGGCCTCGAACACGGGCCGGTCGACTTCGAGGCGGTGCCCGAGAGCGCAGACCCCGAGCGCGTCTTCGAGGTAGCGACCCACCCCGCGGTGACGAGCCTCGCCGTCCAGAAAGGCGTCGCCGAGGCGTACTACCCCTCCTACGAGGACGACGTCACCCTCCTCGCGAAGGTGAACGGCACGTCGAACCTCTGGATGGGCGAACACGACTCGGCGGTCAACTGGTCGGTCGACTACGCCGCCGAGGTCGGTGCAGATGCCGTCGGCTTCACCCTCTACGGCGGCTCGAACCACGAGGTAGAGATGGCCGAGGAGTTCCGCGACGTTCAGGAGGCTGCACGCGCACACGACCTGCCGGTCGTCATGTGGGCCTACCCCCGCGGTCAGGCCATAAAAAACGACACGAAGCCCGGTGTGATCGCCTACGCCGCCCGCCAGGCGCTCGAGCTCGGCGCGGACGTCGCGAAGGTGAAATACCCCGGCAGCACGGAGGCGATGGCCCACGTCGTCGAGATGGCCGGCCCGACGAAGGTGATCATGTCCGGCGGCTCCAAACGGAGCGACCGCGAGTTCCTAGAGAGCGTCAAGGCGGTGATCGACGCGGGCGGGGCCGGGCTGGCCGTCGGGCGGAACGTCTTCCAGCGCGAGGATCCCGAGTATATCCTCGACGCGCTCGAGCAGGTGATCTACGAGGAGGCGTCGGTCGACGCCGCGCTCACGGTCGCCGACGGCCGATGACGATGACGGTGACAGAGACGGCCGAGGCGGTGTTCGAGACGGTCGCCGACGTCGCCGGCGACGTCCGTGAGATTCTCGGCTCGCGTCGCTCGGAGGAGGCGGCGGTGAACCCCACCGGTGACCAGCAGCTCGCCGCCGACGTCTACACCGACGAGCTGCTGGCAACGCAGCTGCTCGCGCTCGACGGCGTCGGCTCCTACGCCAGCGAGGAGCGCGAGACCGTCACCGACGCAGACGAGGGTGGCGAGTTTCACGTCGCCTGTGACCCGCTCGACGGCTCCACGAACCTCAAGCCGAACAACGGCATGGGAACGATCGTCGGCATCTACGACGAGCGACCGCCCGCCTCGGGCGACGCGCTCGTCGCCGCCGGGTTCGTCCTCTACGGACCGATCACGACGATGGTGACCGCCGTCGACGGAACCGTCACCGAGTACCTCGTCGACGACGGCGACCGAACGCTCCTCACGGAGGGCGTGACCATCCCCGACGAGCCAGGCGTCTATGGCTTCGGCGGCCGCGTTCCGGACTGGACCGACCAGTTCGCCGCGTTCGTCTCCCACGTCGAAGACGAGCGCCTGACGCTTCGCTACGGCGGCGCGATGATCGCCGACGCGAACCAGGTGCTCACCTACGGCGGGATCTTCGGCTACCCGATGCTCGTCGACCGCCCCGAGGGGAAGCTACGCCTCCAGTTCGAGGGACACCCCGTCGCGGCCATCGTCGAGTCCGCAGGCGGCGCATCCAGCGACGGCACGCGATCGCTGCTCTCGAAGACGCCATCTGACCTCCACGAGCGCACGCCGCTGTTCGTCGGCAACACCGAGCTGATCGAGCGCCTCGAGAGCCAGCTGGCGTAGCCGGTCACGCCGGCCACGAACGCCCTCCAACGACGGACGACACTTCTTTTCAGTATCCGAGGTAGAACGCGGCCGACTTGAGCGCCAGATAGGCCACCAGTACGGGGATACCGAGGAACCCGAGCGCGGTCCGGACGAGTCCGCCCGGGAGGAGCCAGAGCGTCTCGAGGAACCCGAACAGGCCGCCGTCGCCGACGGTCAGCTCCTCGTCGCTTTCGGTCCCGTCCACGCTGATCGTGTAGCTCCCCTCCTCGTCGAAGCGCTCCTCGAAGAACACCGGGACGTCACCGTCGGGCGGAACCTGGGGCACCTCCATCTCGTCAACCGCCTCGCCGTCGACGGAGAGCTCGACGAGGGCGTCAGCCATCTCCTCGCCGTCGTTCTGTACTGTCGCCTCGACGCGCACCACGTCGCCCGGCTCGACGCTCGTCTCGTTGAGCGTCACCTCCGTAACGGCGATCTCGTCTTCGTCGACGTGCGTCGACTCCGCCTCGGTGACGGTCACCTCGCCAGCGACGGTGTCGTTGACGGCGAGCGTCTGTGAACCCGGCTCCTCGAGCGTGTAGACGAACTCGACGGTTTCGGAGCCGTTCGACGCTATCTGGTGCTCGCTGACCTCAACAGGCTCGTCGCCGACTGTGAGCCCGGCGCTGAACTCGTCGGTTTCGCCCCGGTTCTCGACGGTCGCGTTCACGCTGACGGCCGCTCCCTCGGTCACTTCCGTCTCGTTCACGCTCGCGTCGGTCACCTCGAAGGCACCGTCCGAGCTGCTCTCGTTGGCAGCCTCGCTCGACCCGTTCTCGGCTCCCTGCCCGCTCCCCGCCTCAGACTCGTTCCCACCATCGGAGTCTCCGTCGACACCGACGAGTGCGAACCGTGAGAAGCCTGGCGAGCTCGCACGGAACAGATACCGTCCCGCCTCGTCGCTCTCGACGGTCGTCTCGAGGCTCTCCCACTCGCCGTCCACCTCCCGCTGGAGCTCGACGTCCTCGGGTGCGACCTGGGTCGCAGTCAGCGTCTCGGCGTCGACGCTCACGCCAAAATCGACGCCCGCAGTCTCGGCGAGGTCGGTCACCACGGTGAAGCCGCCGAACGTCTGGCTGTTCGATCCCGCGGCATCGGCGACCGCGTCGGCGTCGACCGCAGAGAGCGCGATCGAGAAGTTCGCCGCCGCGGGGGTTACAGAGAGCTCCTCGAGCGTCACCGCTTCGCTCGCGACGAGCGCGTCGTCGTCGTGGCCGATCTCGACGGTCTCGTTCGCCGATGCGCCGGTGACGCTGACGAACGCCGTCTCGTTCGCCCCGGAGCCGTCGCGGTCGACGACGACCGCCGGCCCGTTCGTGCGCGAGAGATCGGAGTCAGCGTCGAAACCGTCGGTGAGGTTGAGCTCGAGGGCGTCCGTGTCGGTGGTGCCGGAGGCGTCGGTCGCCTCCAGCACGACGGCTTGCTCGCCAGGCTCGAACTCGTGGCTGACCCGTTCGCCGGTTGCGGTCTCGCCGTCGCCGAACTCCCAGGCGTACTCGAGAGCCTCGCCGGTGGAGCTGCCGGCGTCGAACGTGACGTTGGTTCCGGAGGTTGCCCCCAGATCGACGCCGACGACCGCCTCGGGGACGTCGACAGCCCTCATCGTCCGCACGATCGAGAGCTCGGCCGTGTCGTTCGCCTCGCCGGTGACGTGCTCGAGTGCGACCCGGTACTCGCCGTGTTCGGGTGGCTCGTACTCGGCGACGTAGCGGTTCCTGTCGGCGCGCTCGAACGCGTCGATCTCGAGCGTCTCGTTCGCCGGCCCAGTCACTGAAACCGAGAGGTTCGACACCCGCTGGTCGAACCTGAACTCGAGCATCGCCGGGCCGCCGCGTGCGTCGCTCACGTTCGTCGACAGCACCTGCGGGGGCGTGCCGTCCATCCCGGCAACTGTCACCATCCCCGGTTCGATCCTCGCCCCGTCGACGCTTCTGATGTTGCTTTCCGGTGCGATCCCGACGGTAAACTCGTCAGCGGCAGGCGCTCCGTCGAGCGCCAGCTCGACTGTCGCGTTCGTTCCCTCGGCGCTCGGGGCGACGCCCGCGACGTCACCCTCGCTGAGGAGAAAGTCAGACGCCTCGACCGTCTCCGTGTCGATCCCTGCGTCGTCGACCAGGAGGAGCTCGACAGCGGTCGCGTTCAGCTTCTCTCCCCGCTCGAGAACCGGCGTGCTCGCGTTCCCAGTCGCGTTCGACTCGGTTGTCCCGCCGGGTTCGGTCGGTGCGATTGGCTTCGAAACGTCCACACCGTCGTCACCCGCCGTCGACGGTGTGGCCCCCGTGACCCCGGCTCCGAGCGCCGCCAGCGCGAAGAACGCCAGACAGACGACCAGCGCGAGCGCGCCGATCCGCGCCACCCGGCTCGCCTTTGTGCGGTGGCTGTGGCTGCGCCCGGCGGGCGAAGCACGTGCGCAGTCTCCGGAGCCCATCGGCCGACCGTAGCGCGTACAGCCGTATAAACACGATTCCGCAATTCCCAGCGATGAGAATCAGCCGGCCGCGAAGACGGCGGTCGCGGCGGTGGTCACTCCGCGTGGTCGCGCTTTCGCACGAGCGCGGTCCGCTCGAACGAGCAGACGACCTCGTCGTGCTGGTTGAGGACCTCGACCGCCATGGTGACGACGCCACGTTCGCCGTCGCTGGTTTCGCGCTTGTCAACGATCGTGCTCTCGGCGCGGACGGTGTCGCCGTGGAACACCGGTTCGGGGTGTTTGACGTCGTCGTAGCCGAGGTTCGCGATCGCCGTCCCGTCGGTCGTGTCGGGGATCGTCATGCCGACGGCGAGCGCCATCGTGTAGATGCCGTTGACGAGGCGCTCGCCGAAACGGGTCTGGGAGGCGAACTCCTCGTCGATGTGTAACGGCTGCTGGTTCATCGTCATATCACAGAAGCGCTGGTTGTCCGACTCGCTGATGGTCCGACGCGGCCCGTGAGCGATGGTCTTGCCCACCTCGAACTCCTCGTAGTAGAGCCCTGGCATGGTACCGACATCTCCCGCTGGGCTCAACAACCTTTCGAGGTCTAGAGCTCGATTCGCTCGACGATGTTGTCGTCGTTGTCGCCGGTGTTGACGGCGACGATACGCAGGTGTGGTTCGAGCCCGGAGCGGTCGACTTTGCGTTTGAGCAGGCTATCGACCTGGTAGACACCCGCGGCGTTGTTCATCTCAATCTCGACGAGCACCGGCCGCTCCGTGTCGGGTCTGAGGGTGACGTCTTCGATCGCCTGGCTGGAGACCGTGTTGATGCCGCGGCCGCCGCTCTCGTAGGGGACCCGCGAGCGCCCGCGCTCCATGTCGAGCGCGTCGGCGACGCGGACGACCCCTGCCTCGAGCGTCAGCGGCGTCTCCGAGCTGTGGTGGCAGACGATCGCGTGAAGCACCTCGCCTTTCACCCGGATCGCATCACCGGGACCGTAGAACTCGGGGAGAATCCGGTCGAGGACGTCCGCTGCGAGCGGGATCGAGTAGTAGGCGTGGTCCTCGCGGTGGACGACGTGACCGATGTCGTGTAACAGCGCCCCGAGCGCGACGATCACGGCCTCGTCGGCCTCCTCGAGCCCCTGGTCGGCCGCGCCGTTGAATGCGACGTCGCCACGTTTGAGCAGGTCGTAGAGACACAGCGCCCGGTTGCGGACGATTCTGATGTGTTTCGTCCCGTGATCGTTGTAGCCCATCCGGGCCACCGGGTTGACGTTCTGGGCGCTGAGGTACGTCGCAATCTCCGGGTCCTCGTCGACGAACGCGAGCACCTCGTTGACGCGCTCGTCCGGGAAGGCGTGTTCGGCGTCGGGGTCGTAGATCCTGCCTGCTGCGGTCTCTTCCATACCCCTGTCCACTCGGTCGGCACAAAAAGCTCTGGCGCAGCCGCGTGGCCGACTCACGATATCTGCATCCCGGCCGATTCACTCTCGAAACGTCGGTTTTGTTGGCAAAAACTATCGTTTTGAGATTCCGTTCCGTAACTGACGCTGGTCGGACGAGTGCTCGCGGCCTGCAGGAGGTCCGATGGGGTGGGCGTGGACGGCTCGACCGCAGGCCCACAAGCTTATTCGTGCGCTATCCAAGGTAGCGTGTATGGCACAGCAGGAACCAGCGAGCAGGACGACCTCGGCCGCGATCCCACACTG